>CENP01004500.1_pt1 | contig 14078 bp, 15 predicted proteins | sample 361281 | NCBI WGS metagenome assembly CENP01 (sample SAMEA2591122, study PRJEB7988) | marine metagenome | biome: marine biome (ENVO:00000447); feature: deep chlorophyll maximum layer (ENVO:xxxxxxxx); material: saline water (ENVO:00002010), including plankton (ENVO:xxxxxxxx) | depth 70 m
GTTGTTACAATGGCAAAGAAGGCTAATTTTAACACAATTATTTCTCACAGATCCGGCGATACAGAGGACACGTTTATTGCTGATTTAGCAGTAGCTACAGAATCATCTCAGATTAAAACAGGATCGTTGGCTAGATCTGAGAGAGTAGCTAAATATAACAGGCTGTTACGCATAGAAGAAGAACTTGGAAATTCATCTAAAATGGCTAAAATCTAACCATGGAGCTAATTAAACTTTTAAAAACAAAAAAATTAATTTTACTTAATATTTTTTTAACGCTTTATGTTGGAACCAATCTTATAGGAGGGGAAAGAGGTTTGATTTCATATTTTGAAAAAAAAAATCTTGAAAAAAAACTTAGTAATAAAAAATTTGAATTATCGAATAAACTTAATGAATTAGAAAATGAAAATAAACTTCTTTCAGAGAAAATTGATTTAGATTATTTAGACACACTCTATAGGCAGAAACTAAAATTTGGTAAAAGAGATGAAATTTTAATAAAATTAGAATGACAAAAACTAGACACCCTGAAAAAGTAAAAAACACTCCTAATCCAATTAAAAAAAAACCAGATTGGATTAGATCTAAGATTGTAGACTCGAAAATTTTTTTTCAAACCAAACAAGTAATTAACAAAAATAATTTAGTTACTGTTTGCCAAGAAGCAAATTGTCCAAATATTACTGAGTGTTGGAGTAAAAAACATGCAACATTCATGATTATGGGCGATACGTGCACTAGAGCATGTGCATTCTGTGATGTTAAGACTGGCAAACCTGGGGCTTTAGATCCTCTTGAAGCTTTTAAGATTTCAAACGCAGTAAAAGAATTAAATTTAAATCATGTAGTAATAACTTCTGTAGATAGGGATGATTTAAGTGATGGAGGCGCAAATCATTTTAAACAAGTAGTCACTGAGATTAAAAAAAACAATCCCAAAACTACTGTTGAAGTATTAACTCCTGATTTTCTGAGAAAAGGTAACTCTTATGAAAAAGTTTTAGAAACTGACATTGACGTTTTTAATCATAATATCGAAACAGTACCTAGACTTTATTTAAAAGTCAGACCAGGTTCTAGATATTTTGCATCTATTGATCTTCTAAAATCTGTTAAGGAAAAAAAACCAAATTTATTTACAAAATCTGGTATCATGGTTGGTCTAGGAGAAACAAAAGACGAGATAATACAAGTAATGGATGATTTGAGAACTGCCAATGTTGATTTCTTAACCATTGGTCAATATCTTCAACCTTCAACAAAACATTTTCCTTTATTCAGATATTTACACCCATATGAATTTAATGAACTTAAAGATATTGCAATCTCAAAAGGATTTTTATTGGTTTCTTCTACACCTTTAACAAGATCGTCTTACCATGCAGACGATGACTTTAAAAAGTTAAAAGATGCAAGGATAAAGAAACTTGAATGTCATCCACATCAATAAAAAAGATTATACCCTGTAAAAAAAAAGATTTAATTCAAATGGTCTTAGATATTGAAAAATATCCAGAATTTGTTCCTTGGTGTCTAGAGGGAAAAATACACGAAAAAAAAGAGAGTGAAGATCTTATAGAAATCAAAGGAGACCTAAAAGTAGGAAAACGATTTTTAAATGAAACTTACACAAGTTTAGTTTTATATTATAAAGATAAAGATAAAATTTTAGTTACAAATATAGACGGTCCCTTAAAACATCTTCAAAATGAATGGAAGTTTAAAGAGATTAATAATCAAACCCAACTTCAATTTGATATTGATTTTGAGTTAAAAAATAACCTTTTAAATATGATAATGAAAAATTCTTTTAATTTAGGTTTAAATAAAATAGCTGACGCTTTTGAGAATAGAGCAATTAAGTTATTTAATAACTCGTAAAATTAAATCTAAAGATTTTCTTACCGTTGCCTTTTGAATGTATGAACGACCTTTATTCTTAAAGAAACACTTATATACACTCACTTTACTTGCTTTTTTAATACCTATAAAAACTAAACCCACTGGTTTTGATTTAGTGCCTCCCTTTGGTCCGGCTATACCTGTAATTGATACAGCCACATCACTTTTGCTAATTTTTGTCAAATTATTGACCATTGATAAGCAACATTGAATACTCACAGCACCAAATTTTTTAATTATTTTTTTTGGAACCTTTAAAATAGTATTTTTAGACTCATTAGAATAAGTTATTAATCCTAGTTTAAAAATTTTAGATGCTCCACTTACAGATGTTATTGTACTTGAAAGCATTCCACCAGTACAAGATTCAGCAAATGAAATTTTGAGCTTCTTTTTTTTTAGCAAATTTATAATTTTCTTAGCTTTCATTAGAATAATTTAGATTTTAAAATCATAAAAATAATTATTGTTAATACCACATAAAGCCCTGCGATTACGTCATCAAAAATTACACCAAAACTATTTTTAAATTTTTTGTCAAATAAATTTATTGGAAATGGTTTTTTGATGTCGAAAAATCTAAATAATATAAATATATATATGTAAAAATATAAAGCTTCATTAGTTAGTTTTTCAGTATTATGACCTACTTCATATAAATATATTGGAATAGATTGACCAATAAATTCATCTATTACTATTTCTTTGGGATCTTTATTCTTAGAGTCACGAATATAAATGGCAATAGCATAAAATGAATAGAAAAATGTTATTAATAAAAATATTAGAATAAATTCATTTGGATAGTTCTTTATATGGAAACAATAAAATAAAAAAACTATTGTAAAGAAAGAAGCTAAAGTTCCTTGAGCAAAATTAATTTTTCCGATACCAAATAAAGTTACAAATAACGTATTTAATTTTTTAATCATATTTAATTACCGATGTTATAACTTCACAAGCTATTGCTTTTTCTTTTCCGATGATACCCAATTTTTCAGTAGTTTTGCCTTTTATATTTATTTGATTTTGTGAAATTTCACATAGACTTGAAATATTTGATATAATTTTTTTTTTATACTTTTTAATTTTTGGAGTCTGAGTAATTATATTTATATCTATATTATTAATATAATATCCCAAAGATTTGATTTCTTTAATTACTTGTTTAAGTAAAACGGTTGATCTTATATTTTTAAACTTCTTGTTTTTGTCAGAAAACTTATTTCCAATATCTCCCATGCTGCAAGCGCCTAATATTGCATCTGTAATTGAATGTAAAACTGGATCTCCGTCAGAGTGACCTAAAGTCCCTAATTTTGATTTAATCCTCAAACCACCTAAATAAAGTTTTCTTTTTAAAACTAGTCTATGAACATCAAAGCCAATACCAAGACTCATTCTAGATTTAAAAACTTTTTTTAAATTAAAAAAATCATTTTTGTTTGTGATCTTAAAATTATTTGTTTCTCCTTCTATTAACTTTACTTTATCTTGATTTTTAAGGAGTGAAAAATCATCATCCAAGTACCTATTTTTATATGATTTATGTAAATTATACATTTCTCTTAAATTAAAACATTGGGGTGTTTGTGTTACGAATAGGTTATTCCGGCTTTTGCTCATTACATTTTTTTCATATCTTTGTTTTATAGCATCATTAATTTTTAATATTGGTATTACAGCACGGGAATTTCTCATTTTAGTTAAAATTGATTTAAGAAGCTTTTTTGAAAAATTTGGCCTTGCTGAGTCATGTATCAAAACTTTAGAAATTCCTTTTTGTTTTGTTAAATATTTTAAAGCATTAAATGTAGACTCTTGTCTTGTTTTGCCACCCTGGATTAATTTTATATTTTTTAACTTAATTTTTTTTAGATTTTTAAAGTGTTTTCGGTTGTATACGACTATAATTTTTTTAATTTGAGAAAAAAAAGCAGCCTTATTTATGGAAATTTCAAGTAGAGTTTTACCCCCTACTTTTTGGTAGGGTTTTGGCAGTTTTGATTTAAATCTACCGCTATTGCCAGCTGCTAATAAAATCAGACAAAAACTCATTGTATTTAGTTATATTATATTTATATAAAATATTAAGAATTATTTAAAATGTTTAAAATTATTAAAGGCCTGAATTGGATAATTATTACTTCAATTCTTTGCATTACTCTTGGAATAGTAACTTTTCTAACTTTTATAAACCAAGGATTTTTATCTTTTAGCGAAAGAAATTTACAAGTTCTCCTAATAATTGATGTATTTTTATTAATAATCTTTTTTTCGCTGATATTTAAAAATGTAGTGCGTTTGTACTCCGCGGGTAAAAGAAATAAAACCGGATCACAGACAAATATAAAATATATTTCTGTATTCTCATTATTTACATTTATCCCTTCACTTTTAATTGCCATATTTTCACTTTTTTTATTTAATTTTGGTATTCAAAATTTCTTTAATGAAAAGATTACTCAAGCAGTTAATAATTCATACGATGTAGCACAAAATTATTTAGATGAAAGCAAGTTAACGATAAAATCTGACGTTTTCTTGATGAGTGTTGGGATAAATAGAGCATCTGGATTATTTTACTCAAACCAAAAAAGGTTTAATGACATAATAAGGTCAGAAAAACTTTTAAGACGTGTAGATGATATTTATTTAATAGATAGTTCGGGTAACATTTTATTTTCAGATACTGAAAAAAGTAAAAATGATTTTTTTGTTCCGTCAGAAGAGAATTTCTCAGATGCTCTATCGGGCTTGCCAATAATTCTTCCAGAACTCGGCAACAGAAGCTCTGCTTTAATCAAATTAAATAATCTAATAGATACTTATTTATATATATCTAGAAATATAGATCCTGAAATTTTAAAATATCTTAATGAAACTGAAGAAGCTGTAAATTTTTATTACACAGTAGAAAATAGACAAACAGGTTTAAAGATTACATTTGCAATAATATACATTATTGTTGTGACTCTTTTATTATTTCTATCAACAGTAGTAGCCATTTCATTCGCAGGAAGACTAACTAAGCCGATAATTAATCTTATTACCGCTTCTGAAAATATTAGTAAGGGTGAATTAGATGTAAAAGTACCTGATGTCGATACTGACGATGAATTTAAGATGCTTAATCAAAATTTTAATAACATGATAGAAAAATTAAAAAAACAACAAGATAAATTGTTAACCGCGGAAAGATATTCAGCATGGGAAACTGTTGCTAGAAAATTAGCACACGAAATAAAAAATCCATTAACACCAATTCAGTTATCAATTGATAGGCTTAATGAGAAATACTCTAATCAAATTTCAAAAGATAAAGAGAATTTTATAAATTATTTAAAAACAATAAGTAGACAAATCAAAGATATAGAAAATTTGACAAATGAGTTTTCTAGCTTTGCTAGGATGCCCAGTCCTGTCATGAAAAAGGTTGATATTTTAGAGATAGTTAAAAGGGCTGTTGATTTTGTAAGCATGTCATCCAAAAATAAAATTTCAATTTTAACAAAAGTTAAAAAAGTTTTTGCTCGTGTTGATGAAGAGCAAATTTACAGGGTCTTAATCAATTTAATAAAGAATTCTGAGGAGTCTTTTTTAGAAAAGAAAGCAAAAAACCAAGATTTCAATGGAAAAATTGATATAGAAATCAATAAAAATAATGACTATATATTCATTCAATTGACTGACAATGGCACCGGTATTAGAGATACGAGAAAAGTAATGACTCCATATTTTACAACAAAAAAAAGTGGAACTGGTTTAGGTTTGCCTATTGTAAGTAAAATTATTAATGAACACTCAGGTGATATTTCTTTGAATAATAACAAAAACAACGAAGGCTTAACTATATTAATAACCTTACCTATTAATACATGAAAAGAGAAATTTTAGTAGTAGACGATAATTCCGATATAAGATTTTTAATATGCAATATATTAAAAGAAAAAGATTATTCTGTCAGATCTGCAGCTAATTATGATCAAGCAGTTTTTGAAATTAAGAAAAAAACTCCAGATTTAGCAATCATAGATATTAAGCTAGATAAAGGAGATAGGGATGGAATTGATCTTTTAAAACTACTTATTAAAATAAATAAAAATATCCCAGTTATAATGATTTCGGGACATGCCAATGTTCAAGTTGCAGTTGATGCAATTAGATTAGGAGCTTATGAGTTTGTTGAAAAACCATTTTCAAGTGAAAAAATATTAAATTATGTAAAAAGAGGACTAGAAAGTCTGTCTTTAAAAGATGAGAGAGAAAATTTAGAAGGTAAATTATTTCATTCTTTTGATTTTATTGGAAAAAGTGCGTTAATTTTAAAAGTAAAGAAAATTATCGAAAAATTATCATCTGCTGATAGTAGAGTTCTGATTACTGGCCCCACTGGTTCTGGTAAGGAGCTAGTTGCTAGAAAAATTCATAAAAATTCCTCACGATCTAAACATCCATTTATTGTTTTAAATGCGGCCTTGTTAAAAGAGAAAAGATACGAAAAGGAATTATTTGGTGAAGAATATGAGGATGGTTTGGTTTCTTACGGTATTCTAGAAAAGGCTAACAAAGGAACTTTGCTAATCGATGAAGTTTCTGAAGTACCCTTGGAAACTCAAGCTAGTATTTTAAGAGTTCTTATTGATCAAAAATTTAAGCGGGTAAATGGTTCAAAAGATATAAATGTAAATATTAGAATAATCTCTTCATCTTCTAAAGATTTAAATCATTTAGTTGCTAATGGAGATTTCAGAGAAGACCTGTTTCATAGGCTTAATGTTGTTCCAATCAATATACCATCACTTCAAGAGAGAACAGAAGATATACCATTATTAGTTGATTACTTTAAAAAGAAACTTTCAGAAATAAATGGAGTACCAGAAGCAAATATTGACTCTAGTAATGACTTATTATTTACATACGATTGGCCAGGAAATATCAGAGAACTTAGAAACTTAATTGAAAGAATTACGATTTTATCTGTCAATGAAAATCAATCTAATATAAATAAAATTTTAAATGATATTTTAACACAAAGCTCATCTTCAAATTTAAGTACCAATGATTTAAATAATGCAATGTCATTTCCTCTTAAAGAAGCAAGAGAAAAGTTTGAGAAAAAATATCTACTTAATCAATTACAAAAAAATCACGGCAATATCTCAAAAACTGCTGAACATATTGGTATGGAGAGATCTGCTCTACATCGAAAACTTAAATCACTAGGCATTAAAGGCATAAACTAAAAATGAATGTAATTATTTGTGGAGCCGGTAAGGTTGGCTTTTCTATAAGTAAACAATTAGCAGCTCAGGGCCATTCAATTTCTGTAATTGATCAATCCTCTGAGGATATTAAAAAAATTAATGATACTCAGGATGTAAAAGGAATTGTTGGTAGAGCGACTTTACCATCAGTTCTTGAAAACGCAGGTGCAGAAAAGGCTGACATGATAATAGCGGTTACAAAAAATGATGAAACAAACATGATTGTATGTCAGTTAGCGAGCTCTTTATTTAATATTTCTAAGAAAATTGCTAGAATTAGATCTAAAGAATTTTTAGAGGGAAAGTGGAGTAAGCTATACAATAAGTCTAATATTCCTATAGATGTAATTATATCACCTGAGATGGAGGTTGCTAAATCTCTATTTAGAAGACTCGAAGCACCTGGCGCATTAGACTGCGTACCTTTTGCTAATAATAAACTTAAAATGCTTGAGATATCAATAGAAAAAAATTGTCCAATACTTAACACACCTTTAAAAAACTTAACTGAAAAATTTCCTGATTTTAAATCAAATATTCTTGGAGCAGTAAGAAAAGATAAATTAGTTTTTTTAAAAAAAAATGACAAACTTTTAGAGGGAGACAAAGTGTATCTTGTAGTAAGCAGCGATCAACTGAATCCTCTTTTAACAGCATTCGGTCATGATGAAAAAATTTCAAAAAAAATACTGATAATTGGTGGGGGGAATATAGGATTAAATTTAGCTAAAATGTTAGAGAATAATTTTAAAGATACAAGAATTAAAATAATTGAGAAAAACAAACAGAGAGCGGAAGAAATTGCTGGCGACCTTTCTTCGTCAATTGTAATAAACGGAGACGGTTTAGATGAAGAAATACTTAAAGAAGCCAATATAGACGAATCTGAAACTGTTCTAGCCCTGACAAATGATGATGAAAATAATATTATGGCATGCGTTTTAGCGGAGAAATCTGGTAAAAAAAAAAGAACAATAGCAATAGTTACTAAAACTAATTATAACTTACTCCAAAGTTCCTTAAATATAGATGATTTAGTTGACCCAAGAATGACAACTGTTTCAAGAATTATGGAACATGTTCACAGAGGTACAATTGGAACTGTTTATTCTCTACTAGACGGAGAGTATGAATTTATGGAAGCTGAAATTTTAGATAAGTCTGATTTATTAAATAAAGCAATAAAGGACTCGGAATTACCTGAACATATTAGAGTGGGCGCTGTAGTCAGAAAAGATAAGGTTATAATTCCACGATCAGATTTTACATTTGAAAAAAATGATTTAGTTGTTTTTTTAGCAAAACGAGAGCACTTAAAAGAAGTTGAAAATATATTTAGCGTAGCTTCTGCATAATTCATAATGAATTTTAAAGGAATATCATATTATCTAAGCCTATTTTGTTTTCCGTTTAGTTTTTTAGCATTTATAAATATCATATATTCTTCATATTTTGATTATTTCTTAAATATTGAGTCATATGTAATCACTTTAATTTTTTCGTTACTTCTAGGCACTATCCTTTTTTTTTTTGGCAGAAACTCTTCTAAAAATATAGATTTTTATGAACAAGTATCTCTAATAATATTAATTTACCTAACAAGCGCAATACTAATTGCAATCCCTTATTATTTGAGCAATTATCAAATTACTTTAGTGGACTCATTATTTGAAGCTTATTCTGGAATAACCGGAACTGGTTTTTCTATATTTAGTAATGTTAAATATTTGGACCCAACATTAATTATTTGGAGATCTTCATCACAATGGATAGGTGGTTTATATTTTCTAATATTCTTAGTTTTATTTTTTTCTAACTCACAATTTAATTATAAATTAAATGATTTAGTATTTAGCGAAAAAAGCTTAAACACAGAAACTAATATTCAAAAAGTTTCGTTAAAAGTTTTCTTTTTGTATGTTTTATTAACAAGTTTAATATTTTTCTTTTTTATAATTTCAGAAGTTAGGCTTTTTAATGGTCTGAATTTATCAATGACACTTATCTCAGCAGGAGGTTTTTTACCAGCCAATTCATTGCAGCAAATTATAAGGACAAACACACAAGAGTTTTTTTTAATAATTTCTTTTTTAGTTAGTATTTTAAACTTTTATTTTGTTTACAATGCATTTTCTAAAAAAAATTTTTACAAAGAGCATTACGAGGATTTGTCAATTTTATTGTTAATTATAGTTTTTTCAGGTCTATTATTAGTAACATTAAGTAATTTAGATTTTTTTGATACAATAATAATGATTTTAACGAGCCTCGGAACCTCTGGAATAAGTTTAAATCAGACCTCAGGAAACTTATCGTTATATTTTTTATTTCTTACTATTATTGGAGGATCAATTATTTCTAATACTTCAGGTGTAAAATTTGTAAGAATTTATATTTTGTTAAAAGCGAGTTTTATTGAAATACTTAAATTAGCAAAACCAAACAATGTTATTAATCATAATATTTTATTTTCTGAAAAGAAAATTAACGATAATAACATAAGATTATCATTTTTAGTTTTCATTTCTTTTTTTATAAGTCTTTTTATTTTATCTGGAATATTACTTTTTGATAATATAGGTTTTGAAAATTCATTTAAACTCGCAATATTAACTTTAACTAACACAGCACCTTCAGAAATATATGGTTTGAATGAGATTGATTTTAGAAGTTTATTAACAAATTCTAAAATATTTCTTATAATTTTTATGATTATTGGTAAAATTGAGCTAATATCATTTTTTTTGATTATCAAAAAATTTTTAATAAAAGACTAATTTGAAATGAAGATTTTTGACACTTTTATGTTTTATGACGAAGACTTGATATTAGATTTTCGTTTAAATTACTTAAATAAATATGTTGATAAGTTTGTAATAGTAGAAAGTAAATTTACTCATAGTGGAAAAAAAAAAGAACTTAATTTTAATATTAAAAATTTTACAAAATTTAAAGATAAAATAATTTATTTAGTTTTAGACCACGAACCACAGGATATAGATAAAATCAATAGCAGCGATAATGAGAATACTAAAAATAGTAAATACATTCTCAATGGTATGCGGAGGGATTTTTATCAGAGAAATTACATAATTAATGGACTAAAAGATGCGGATTATGATGACTATGTTTTAATTTCTGATTTAGATGAAATTCCTAATTTAGAAAAAAACAATATTAAAAACATTAAAAGTAAAATTATAATGTTTAAACAAAATTTTTATTACTATAAATTTAACTTAAAATTAGGATCATTTGATTGGTATGGAACTAGAGCTTGTAAGAAACGAAACTTAAAATCGCCACAATGGTTAAGAAATATCAAAAGTAAAAAATATCCTATATGGAGAATTGATACGTTATTCTCAAAAACAAAGGTAAGTGATATTTTTTTTATTGATAAGGGCGGATGGCATTTTTCAAATATGAAAACTCCTGAAGATTTAGAGAAAAAAATGTCTACATACGCGCATCATAGAGAATATGATTTAAATCCACTTGGTTCTATAAAAATTGCCGATAGAATTAAAAAAAAAGAGACCATTTATAATTTAAAGGAAGATATGAAAACCGACAAATTTGGTAATCCTGAACGTTTAATTTTAGCTGATATGAATGAATTGCCCACTTATCTCCAACACAACATTGAAAAGTATAAAGATTGGCTTGTTGAATAAAAGTTTATGAAAACAATAGATTGTTTTATGTATTTTGATGAGGACATGCTTTTAGATCTTCGTTTAAATATATTAGATCAATATGTGTCAAAGTTCGTTATATGTGAAGCCACATACAATCACAAAGGTATAAGTAAAAAACTTAATTTTGATATTAAAAAATTTAAAAAATTTGAAAAAAAAATTATTTATACTGTTCTAGATCAAAATCCTCCTAATTTAAAAAAGATAGATTCTAACGAGAAACCAAATTTAAAAAACTCAAAAATTTTGCACAATTCTATAACAAGAGATGTTTTTCAAAGAAACCATCTAATGAGCAAAATAAGTGATTTTGTAGATGATGATCTAATATTAATAAGCGATTTAGATGAAGTACCGAATTTAGAGCAATTTAGATACAAAAATAAAATTAATATTTTTTGCCAAAAAATGTTTTATTATAAACTAAATCTCATTTACCCAAATTTTGTATGGCACGGTACAAAAGCATGTAAAAAAAGACACTTGAATTCACCTCAGTGGCTTAGAAACATAAAATCAAAGAAATATGGATTCTGGCGTTTGGACACTTTATTTTCAAATCAAAAATATATAGATATTAATTTTATTAATAATGGCGGATGGCACTTTACTAATGTAAAAAAACCTGAGGATATTCATTTTAAAATGTCTAATTTTGCACATCATTTAGAATATGAAGAAAGCGGAATGAAGGTAGAAGACTTGAGAGAAAAAATTTCTAACAAAAAAATTTTTTATAATCATGCTGCAGATAAAAGCAGCGTTAACAAATGGAACTCAAATATTGACTTAAGAGTAGTCGAAGACAATCATTTGCCAAAATTTTTAATAAATAATAAAAAAATTTATAAAGAATGGTTGGAAAAGAATTAAAAAGATGAAAACAAAAGCCATAGTTACTCTAGCGGACTCAAATTATTTTGAACTATTAAAAGAACTTATTGGTTCAATTAAAAAACATAAAGAAAGCAAAGATATATCAATATGTGTGCTTGATGCTGGATTAACTGAAAGTCAAATTAACGAAATAAAAGAAAAAGTTTACTCAATTAAAAAAGCAAAATGGGATATTGAAGTTCCTGAATATAAAGTGACAGGTAAAGAGTGGTTAAAGAGTCAAGTATCAAGAGCTTTTTTGCCAAATTATTTTCCAGAATTTGAAAAATACCTTTGGATTGATTGTGACGCTTGGGTCAACTCATGGGAGACGATCGAGATGTACTTCAAAGCATGTGATAATGGCAAATTAGGAATCACACAATCAGTTGGGTCTGGTTATAGAATACTATCTAAAGTTACTTGGTTATTCGGTAAAGTAGCACTAATAAAATCTCAGAATTATAAACATGCAAAAAAATCTGGATTTTCAGAGTCAATCGCAAGAAAAATTGCATTTGCTCCACATATTAATATTGGAGTTTTTTCACTTGAAAGAAAATCAAGTTGTTGGAAAGTTTGGCAGGACATTCTTGCAAAAGCTTTATCAAAAGGTCAAGTTTTTGGCTCAGAGGGTTTGGCAATAAACATTGCTGTATATGTAAACAATGTAGATGTGGAGTTTTTACCTCTTTATTGCAACTGGATCGCAAGCAACGTTCTTCCAAAATATAACAATTCAGAAAAAACTTTTGTTGAGCCTTATTTACCTCACTATAAAATAGGGATAATGCACCTTGCGGCAGGTATTTGGCAAGGCAATGAAGACATGAGAATTAACAAAAAAGTTAAGATTAAGATCAAATGTATTTCGGGAGCTGAAGTTGAAAAAAGTTTAAGGTTTAGTTTAGATTAATTAAACTTCTTGAACATAGTACCGAAACAATTTAATCTAAATTGACACTAAACAAATGATAAGTTTTTTAAAAGAATTCTTGTTTTTTTTAAAGGAAAGAAAAAAATATTGGCTATTCCCTATTTTTTTCATTCTTGGATTATTTGGAATGTTAATAGTTTTAGGTCAGGGATCGACGGTAGCTCCTTTCATTTACGCAATTTTTTAAAAACCAATGTTTAAAAAAGGAATTTTTTACTTTTTAACATTAACTTTAATAACTTTATTTTATGTTTCCCTTGATTTGGTTATAAGTAATACTGTGCTAAAAAGTCAGCTATGTTACGATTACAAAACATATGACAAGGGTTATTTTTATTTTTTAAAAAAGAATTGCCAAACTCGTGAACGGTTTAAAAGAAGTTTTCCAACAACAAATCTTTTTACCGACAACCTTGGTTTACGAACTGGTAAAAAAACAGTCAAAAACACTAATAACAAAAACATTTTGATCTTTGGAGACTCGATGACTTTTGGTGTAGGACTTGAATATGAAAATACTTACGCCGGTTTAATAGATAAAGAAATGAAAAGTTATAATGTTTATAATTTTGGAGTTGGATCTTACGCTCCATCTGTTCACTTATATAAATTAAAAAAAGCTTTAAGCAACAATATAACTCCACATAAAATACTTTTATTTTTAGATTTGTCAGACGTAATAGATGAAGCTAGTAGATGGGTCGATGACACAGATGGAATACCAAAAAGACCTGAAGGTAAGCCCCACTGGGCAAGAGACGGCGATAAAAGAAAAAAGTTTTTAGAGAAAAATTTCAAATTATCACAAGAACTCGCAGCTCTTGTAAGGTATAATTTAAGAAACTTAAGAAGTCAGGCTAAAAATATTGTTAATGAAAATCAGAAAAATTTAAAAATTAAAATGAGTATTCAAGGACAGTATACCTATACTAAGCTAAATGATTTAGACAAAAGATTTTGGAAAAATGATGATTTCTTAAAAGGTCTAAAAAAAATTGAAAAAAAAATAGATGAAATATCAGAAATAGCAGATAAAAATAATGCTGAATTCTATCTCATTATATATCCTTGGGCAGAAACGTTATATAAAGGTGAGAAAGCATTTAGCTGGTCAAATTATGGAAAAAAACTATGTGATAGAAATAGATGCAACCTCATTAATGCTATACCTAAGTTTAACAAATATAAAAAGACAAACAAAAACTGGGTTCACGAACTATATTTTTTAAATGATGAGCATTTAAACAAAGGCGGAGCAAAGCTATTAGCAGAAATTGTTATAAATAAAATTAAATAAATGAAAATATTTCATTGTTAATTAAGTGAACTTAGAATAAATAATAATATTAATTAATGCCCTCGTGGTGAAATTGGTAGACACAAAGGACTTAA
>CENP01051554.1_pt1 | contig 14074 bp, 17 predicted proteins | sample 361281 | NCBI WGS metagenome assembly CENP01 (sample SAMEA2591122, study PRJEB7988) | marine metagenome | biome: marine biome (ENVO:00000447); feature: deep chlorophyll maximum layer (ENVO:xxxxxxxx); material: saline water (ENVO:00002010), including plankton (ENVO:xxxxxxxx) | depth 70 m
TCTAATGGAAAATTAGTAGGTCAATCCAAGCAAATGGCAAAGTTAAGAATGAAGAAATAAACGCTTTCTTTTGTTAATATATGCTGCAAATTATTTAACTGAGGATCAAAATGAAATTTAAAGGAACTAAATCATATATTTCTACAGAGGACTTAAGTCTTTCTGTAAACGCAGCGGTAGAACTTGAAAAGCCACTTTTAATAAAAGGTGAACCAGGAACAGGCAAGACAATGTTGGCTCAAGAAATAGCTGATTCATATAAAGTTCCTTTAATTGAATGGAATATTAAGTCTACAACTAAAGCGCAACAAGGACTTTATGAATATGATGCAGTAACTAGATTACGAGACTCTCAATTAGGTGATGAAAGAGTAAAAGAAATTTCAAATTACATACAAAAAGGAAAACTATGGGAAGCTTTTGAAGCAGAAGAAAGAGTGGTCCTACTGATTGATGAAATAGATAAGGCTGATATTGAATTTCCAAATGATTTATTACAAGAAATTGATAGGATGGAGTTTTATGTTTATGAAACTAAACAAACTATAAAAGCAAAAAAAAGACCTATTGTGATTATTACCAGTAATAATGAAAAAGAACTTCCAGATGCCTTTCTGCGAAGATGTTTTTTTCACTATATTGCTTTTCCTGACAGAGACACAATGAAAAAAATTATTAAAGTCCATCACCCAAAGGTTAAAGAAAAATTAGTCAAAGAAGCCTTAGAAATATTTTTTGATGTTAGAAAAGTGCCTGGTTTAAAGAAGAAGCCATCCACTTCAGAGTTAGTAGATTGGCTTAAACTTTTAATGGCAGACGATCTTCCAGATGAAATATTAAAAAACAGGGATCCTTCTAAAGCGATTCCACCTCTCTACGGTGCTCTTGTTAAAAACGAACAAGACGTTCAACTTCTTGAAAGACTTGCATTTATGACAAGAAGAGAAGGAAATTCTTAAATGCTTATTAATCTTTTTAAGACCTTAAAAGAAACTGGAGTTCCTTGTACTTTAAGAGAATTACTAGACTTAATTAAAGGTTTAGAACATCAAATTGCTTTTGCAAACATTAATGATTTTTATTATTTATCCAGATCGATTCTAGTTAAAGATGAGAAACATTACGATAAGTTTGATAGAGCTTTTGATATTTATTTCAAAGGTCTAGAAACTCTAGATGATGTCATTCAGGCTATGATTCCCGACGAATGGCTAAGAAAAGAATTTGAAAAGTTTTTAACCGAAGAAGAATTAAAAAATATTAAATCCATGGGCGGTTTAGAGAAACTTTTGGATGAATTTAAAAAAAGACTTGAAGAACAAAAAGGCAAACACGAAGGTGGCAATAAATGGGTAGGTACAGCTGGAACATCTCCTTACGGCAATGACGGTGTCAATCCAGAAGGAGTAAGAGTCGGAGGCGAAGGAAAGCAAAACAAAGCGGTAAAAGTTTGGCAACAAAGGGATTATCGTAATTTAGACGATTCAATCGAATTAGGAACTAGAAATATCAAAATTGCTTTAAGAAGACTTAGAAAGTTTGTAAGAGAATCCAGAGAAGATGAGTTTGATTTAGATGGAACAATTAAGTCTACTGCAAAAAATGCTGGGCTTTTAGATATTAAAATGATTCCTGAAAAAACTAATGCAGTAAAAGTATTAGTATTATTTGATGTTGGCGGTTCAATGGACCCACACGTAAAGATTTGCGAAGAACTTTTTTCGGCTTGCAAAACAGAATTTAAAAATCTTGAATACTTTTATTTTCATAATTTTATTTATGAGACTGTTTGGAAAGATAATAGAAGAAGACATAACGAAAGGATGGAGACCACAGATATTCTTCATAAATATTCCTCAGATTATAAAATAATTTTTGTCGGTGACGCTACTATGGCTCCATATGAAATTACTAATGCTGGAGGTAGTATAGAACATTGGAACGAAGAACCAGGATCTTTGTGGATGAAGAAGTTCTTCAATAATTACGAACGTCTTATTTGGCTTAATCCTGTTCCAGAAGATCACTGGGATTACTCAGCATCTATAGACTTATCAAGATCACTCATTGAAGATCAGATGTTCCCTCTTACCCTGAAAGGGCTTGAAGATGGAATGTCTTTTTTAACAAAATAACTTGTCTAATATAGCTTTAAACATAGAAGGGCTTTCTAAGACTTATCCCGGTCAGATAGAAGCACTGAAAAATATATCATTAAAAGTTGAATCAGGTGATTTTTATGCCCTATTGGGACCGAATGGAGCTGGAAAATCTACTGCAATAGGAATTATTAGTTCTCTCGTCACAAAAACTTCAGGATTAGTTGAAATTTTAGGAATAGACATTGATGAAAACCACTCCCTTGCTAAAAAAAAGCTAGGTGTTGTAGGGCAAGAAGTAAATTTCAATCAATTTGAAACGGTATATCAGGTTTTATCCCATCAAGCGGGATATTATGGATTGTCTTCAAAAGAGGTTACAGAAAATACACATTATTATTTAAAAGCTCTCGGCCTTTGGGATAAACGAAATGATCAAGGAAGGAATTTATCTGGAGGCATGAAAAGAAGATTAATGGTTGCGAAGGCTTTGGTTAATAATCCTGATCTTTTAATTTTAGACGAACCTTCTGCAGGAGTAGATATTGAATTGAGAAGATCTCTTTGGGACTTTTTGAAAGAAATTAATGGAAAAGGAACTACTATAATCCTAACAACGCACTATCTAGAAGAAGCAGAAAAACTTTGCAAAAATATTTCAATTATTGATGAAGGTTCGATCATAAAAACTTCTTCTATGACATCTTTGCTTAATGAACTAGAAACTCAAAATTACTTATTTGAATTGAAACATCCAATACCGTCTAACCTAGATTATTCGAATTTTAATTTAAATTTTATTGGTGAAAATCAGTTTTCAGTCAATGTTAATGGAGATAATACTTTGAATCAGATTATTAAATTTCTTTCAGAAAATAACATCGAAGTTGTTAATATGACAAATGAAACAAATAGACTTGAAGAATTATTTTTAAAACTAACGAATAAAAAATGAATCCTATCGAACAATTTAGATCTCTGAAAACTCTTACTCATAGAGAAATTATACGTTTTTTTAGAATTTGGCAGCAGGCATTGATTCCGTCTGTTATTACTACGATGTTGTATTTTGTAATTTTTGGAACTTTCATTGGAAGTAGAATTGGCCTTATGGGGGGCTTTGAATACATGCAATTTATGGCACCAGGCTTAATTATGCTTGCTGTGATTACAAATTCTTACTCAAACGTTGTCTCTTCTTTTTATGGCAATAAATTTTCAAGAAGTTTAGAAGAATTATTAGTCTCTCCAATGCCCACTTACTTGATTTTAATTGGATTCGTTGCAGGCGGTGTTGCAAGAGGAATTATTGTAGGAATGCTTGTTTTGATAACGTCGTTATTTTTTACAGAAATTGTTGTTCAAAACATTTTTTTAACTTTGTTGGTAATAGTTTTGACAGCGATATTATTTTCTTTAGCCGGACTTTTAAATGCGGTTTTTGCAGATAGTTTTGATGATATAAATATTGTACCGACATTTATATTGACTCCTCTAATCTATTTGGGAGGAGTGTTTTATTCAATCACACTCTTAAATGAAACGTGGCAATTTATTTCTAAATTAAATCCGGTTTTGTATATGGTTAATGCTTTTAGATACGGCATGTTGGGCGTTTCAGATATTAATGTTAATTTCGCCATATTAATGATTTCTTTTTTTATTATAATTTTCTACACAGTTAGTTTATATATTTTAAAAAAAGGTATAGGTATTAGAGACTAATATGTTTGTCATAATTGGAGAGATGGCAGAGTGGTCGAATGCGCTCGCTTGGAAAGCGGGTAAGGGGGAAACTCCTTCAAGGGTTCGAATCCCTTTCTCTCCGCCAGTAAAAATATGGATTATATAGATTCAAAATATTTTAGTTACGCCGATCCAGAAGATCCAATACTAAAAAAAATATTAATAAGATCAATTGAATTTCTAACTGGTCAGCCAAAGCTTTTTAAGCTTTATCGAAGTTATCAAGAAAACCCTAACCATTGGAAAAGCTTTTGGGACGGCTGTATCGATTTACTCAAATTAAAAATAAGTATTAGTAATTTTGATTTAGAAAAAATTCCTTCAACAGGACCAGCTATTGTTGTTGCTAATCATCCATTTGGCGTATTAGATGGATTAGTTTTAAGTTGGCTTGTTAGTCAAAAACGCAATGATTTTAAACTATTGGTGCACTCTTTACTTTTAAGGGCTCCAGAAACCAAAGGAAATTTATTACCAATTGACTTTACAGGAGATAAAAAAGCACTACTAACAAACTTAGAAACTAGAAAGAAAGCAAGAAAGCATATATCAGAAGGGGGCTGCATAATAATTTTTCCTTCCGGAACAGTATCTACGACACTAAAATTTTATCAAAAAAAAGCTAAAGCTTTTGATTGTAAATGGAAAAAATTCACTTCAAGACTCATAAAACAAACAGACCCAAAAATAATCCCAATAAATTTTCCAGGTACTAATTCTTTAGCATTTCAAATATTTAGTCACATTAGCTTAGTGCTTAGGTCCTCTTTACTATTCTTCGAAATTAAGAGAAGAATAAATAGTGAGGTTGAAGTATTTGTTGGCGATAGTTTTAAATACTCTGAAATAGGCGAAGACCTCTCTAATGATGAACTTGCAGACATGTTGCGTACAAAAACCTACCTACTTGATAAAGAATATTCTTCTCCACCCCCATATGGTTTAGATCCTGATTAATAGATAATATAGAATAAGAAATTGTACTTCTTGTCGTATAGTTGATAAGTTATCCATGGGGGGAGAGAATTTGTTAGTTTTAAGTAGAAAACAACATCAGTCACTAGTTATTGGAGATGATATCAAAATAACTGTTCTTGAATTGAAGGGTAACCAAGTTAGATTAGGAATTGATGCGCCGGATTCAATCGTCGTGCATAGAGAAGAAATTCATAAAAAAATAACTTAGATTCTGTAGAATAGTTCGCGAGCGCCCGTAGCTCAGTTGGATAGAGCACGTGGCTACGAACTACGGTGTCGGAGGTTCGAATCCTTCCGGGCGCGCCATTTTAAAACTTATAATTTCCATTCATTAAGATTTGATTTTTGTCGTTTGAAACTATCACTTCACCTTCATCTGCATAAATATTTATAGATTCATTTACAAAAGCAGGTGATACATTTTTGAATTTAAATTCTTTTAAATGATGTTTTAAATTATTTGATTGAATTAGATTCATGGCCAGAGAGGCTATTAAAGGACCTTGAACAACTAAATTTGGATAACTTTCTTTTTCTGTAGCATAGTCCTTATCGTAGTGAATTCTATGGGAATTAAAAGTTATGGCAGAAAACCTAAATAACATTCTATTATCAGGAATAACCCTTTTAATTAATTTTCTATCATCAAGGGTATTTAAAGGACCATTATATTTATTGGAAGAAAAATTTTTATAGACAAGAGATTGATTTTCTTTAATTAATAAAGCCTCTTTTTCGTAATACTCATGCTGAATTTCTAAAAAGTATAGTTCACCTGATTTCTGACTATGTTTTGTCTCTATCTTTTTTATCTCTGAAACTCTTTTAATTTCATTTAAGGATGAAAGATTTTTATAAAAGTTAATAGAGCTTGATGCCCACATTCTTTGTTCTAAAGGAATTGGTGGCATAAAATTACCTTTTTTTATATGTCCGTCTTCACTTAAATTAAAATTAGATTCTATAGGTTGAGCTAGGCACCAATGAAGACCTAATAAATTTGATAAGTCCACTTCTGCCGATAAACAGGCTTCGAATTTTTGAATCAAGGAATCCGTTATTAACTCTCTAGAAGACTCTTTTTTATTTAACCATTTTTCTAAATCGTTACTCATATTTTTTCTAAATTACATTCCGAAATAAAATCATTAACTGCTGAAGCACAACCTTTAGGATTCTCAATTACATTGAAATGTGCTGAATCGGGTATTAAAGCAAAAAAACTCATTCTCGCGGTAGGCAAAAGAGTAACTTTTTTATAATCATTCTTGGAATCAATAAACTGATTTTGAATTTTATTGGGAACTTGATATTCACAGTTAGGATAAATATCTTCGATTTCATTTTTGAATAAGTTATATTTACCAAAGTAAGGTTGATCTGAAATTAACTTATTTTTAGAATTTAACTTAAATTCGTCTTCTCCTTGAAATTGCATAATTTTTATATTGTCAGGTAATCTTTTTCTATTATTTATCTCTAAAAACGAATCCGTTTGATACATGGTTTGCTTGAATTTTAATAAAAAATTCTTAGACAGCATATTAGTTCTGAAGGTTAAGTGCGTAAATCTATTAAAAAGCTCTGACCCTTTTTTTGCATCTTTACATTTATTTAAAAAACCTTCAGATCTTATTGCAAATGGAAATTCAAAAAATGTTATCAAATTAAACAAAAGTTTTAATTGCCATGGCTTTGTCATAAATCTATGAGGTGGTCCCACGCAAATGGAAGGTGCCAATTCAGACCATTCATCTTCGTAGTAATCCCAAACTTGAGCACCTCTCGAAAGGCTCAGAAATAGGTCTTTATTTCTAATCATTAAATGTTCAAATACAATTACGCCCCTGTCATGACCTATAAAGTGAGCTTGAAAAATCTCAAGTTTTTTTAAAATCTTCTCAACTACCTTGGATTGATTGTAGTGACTAAATTTTGGATCAACTTTAACATTTTCATTTGAACTCTCTCTATTGAATGGAAGGTTTAAAGTATTAAATTTCGCAGTATCATCCTTTAGTTCAATCTTTGAATAATTCTCATAAAAAGGTAAGTGTAAAATTAAAATTTTAAATGAAGAGTTCATCTTAATTATTTCTGCTGCCATCCAAAACATTGATTCACTAGGATCAGAAGGAATACCTCCCATCATAATCAATGTTTCATTACTCTTAGCGTTTAAACTTCCACATAAGGTATATTGATGTTCGTAACCTTCAATAAGGACAGTCTTTTTTTTAAACTTTATCCCATCAATATCTATAGATTTTAAATCTTTTATAATATGTTTCTCTCTTAAATATACTGTTAAAGAAATGATCAGACCCGCTATAAATGAATATAAAAATGCAAAAAACTTAAAAATATTTTCAAGGGACAATTTAAAAAGTATCATTTTTATTGAAATTTGATAGGCTAATTGTAAATTAATTTATTACTTAAAGAGGCCCATAATGAAAAAATTCTTATTAATAATCTTTTGTATTTCACCTTATGTGTTTAGTGATTTTGAAATTTGGAACTCTAGAGGCGATGAATCAATAAAGTTTTACCTTGATTTGAAGGTTATAACCAATGAACCTCTAAAAGTAGAAAAATTAATAGAAGAAATGGTGGTTTTTATTAAAAAAACAGAACCAGGGACGAAGTTTTATGAATATTATATTTCTGAAGATAAAAAGAAAATCTCTCTTACTGAATATTATAAAAACAGCGATGCTGCTGAAAAACATGTAGTAGACTTTTTAAAGGGACCATATCAAGAGACTTTTTTCAAATTAATGGAAATAGAATCTTTTCAAGTAATGGGACCGGCATCAAAAAATTTAATAAAGTCGCTAGATGGAATAACGGATGATTTTAGAATTGAGGTCGATGGTTTTAAAAGAAATTTTTAGTTAACTAAAATCTTTTAACATTTTTCTTAATTCAAGTTGATGTTGCTCTTCTTCACCAATTAAAGTCCTTGTATATTCTTCTAAATATATAGAAGCATCAGCAACGATCTTCAATAATTTTTTATACAAGCTCAAAGCGAGCAGCTCATGCTCTAAACTTTCTTCTAAAATATCTTTGATAGTGTGATTGTTTGTCTCAACTATCTTTGCAATTTTTTGAGTAGGGTGACCATCAAGTCCAGTTAAAAAATCTCCAGCTTTTTGAGCATGCAGAAGAGACTCATTCGCTTGTTCTTGAAGAAATTCAACTATAGGAATTCTGTGTGGTCCAGTTACCATTAGTGAAGAATGAGTATATCGAACTACACCTGCTAATTCGCATTCCATAATTTCGTTCAAAACATCACAAACTTTTTTTTCGTCTAATTTTTTTAATTCCATAACTGGATTATATGTCAATTTTTTTTAAAAACTTTCGATGAGAATTAAGATAACAATGAGAATCGTTTTCATAAAATACCGACAGAAAACTTTCTTTTATGTAAAATATTTTTATAAAAGGAGAGATTTATGAGTACAGATATTTTTATACCTATTTTTTACATGTTAGGTTTAACTTCATTAGTTTTTTTATTTTATACGGTGATTCGTATAATGGATGTTGCTATCTATAAGCAACATAAAGCTGAAGATTTGATGAAAATCCCTACACCAGGGTCCGCAAGTAATTTGATAAGACAATCCGAAAGAAATTTAGCTAATTTATTTGAATTTCCCATTTTCTTTTATATAGCTTGCGTGGTTATTTATATAACTGGAAAAGTAGATGATTATTTTATTTTGTTAGCTTATTGGTTTGTTGGTTTTAGAGTGATTCATTCTATTTACCATATTTTTTTAAATAACTTTATTTCTGCACTTCCTTTAAGAGCAATTTTTTTCGTACCTAGTTGGATCATCTTAGTATGGATTTGGGTTAGACTTGTAACATCCTTTTGATATGGGGGAAATTATGAATACAGATATTTTGTTACCAATCTTTTATTTAGCTATTTTTACTTTTTCAGTCTTAATAGTTCAATCAGTCGTTAGAAGTCGTGCTGTGAGTAATAATGAACATACACCAGAAGAAATGTTTGGTATTCCTTTACCAAGCAATGCGAGTGATTTTATTAAACGATTAGATAGAAACCATACTAATTTATTTGAATACACCGTACTTTTTTATGCCGCATGTATATCCATTTATATCACAGGGAAAGTTGATGGGTATTTTATTCTGTTAGCAAATTCTTATGTAGTTTTAAGAGTAATTCACTCTCTCTATCACATTTTATCGAATTCAAATTTTGGATTAAGAGCACTTGTTTGGCTTGCTAGTAATATTGTTATGCTATGGATGTGGACAAGATTGGTTATGATGTTTTAGAACTTTTATAGACAAAAAGCAAAGGATAACTAATCAAAACTAATTGAACGTAAGATAAAAAGGCATTTGCAATGCTATTAGTAAAAAATAAATTTGTATTAGGTTCTGAACTTATTGCAAAAGCAGAAATGATAGAAAGTGTAAAAAAAGTCACAAATATTAACGCTGCCCAATAATAAATTAAATATAAAATATAATTTCTTTGATAGGTTTTAGTAGTTTGCCAAGATAAATCCAAAGATTCTAAAACACCTTTTCCCTCTAATATTAGAAAATAAGGGCTTAAAAGAAGGCGAGAAGCCAAATAAATTCCTGGAACGATAAAAAGCAACAACCCTCCAATGATTACTAAACCGTTAATTAAAGTTAGTAATAAAACCCTTAAGACAAGTTGAAAAGAGACAATGTAGTAACCAATTGATTCTTTCAAGCGATTTTCTCGAAGATCATTTACTATCAATATACAAAATGAAGTCACAAAAGGCGTTAAAAAAAGATTAGTAAAAATAAAAAGTAAAATTCCCCAAGTAAAGAATGTTTCGCTGTTTAAATATATATCTCCAGAAGAGGCTAGCAATCCAAGCAAAATAAACAAAGGTAAAGTAGAAATCGTGAATTTACTAAAAGTCTCAAAGTAAGACTTGAATCCTTCTAAAAGTGGAGCTATGGTCATATCTAATATTATATTTAATTAAAGGAGCAAACAATGATAGAAATCTGGTCAAAACCCAATTGTCCGTTTTGTGATAAAGCTGAAAATCTATGCGTACAAAAAAATTTAGATTTCAAGAAATATATGCTGGACGTAGACTTTACGAGAGAAGAATTATTCGAAAAATTTCCTTCAGCACGAACGTTTCCTCAAATTACTATGGATGGAACCTTGATAGGCGGTTATACAGAGTTTTCTGCAAAGATTCTTGAAGAAAGTTAACAAGTGGATCAACTTAATAAATATATTTTATTTATAGATAGTTATTTTGGCAGCGCGCCATGGTTTCCACTCACTTTATTAGCTACAGGAATTTTTTTCACATTTTATTTAGGATTTCCTCAGATAAGAAATTTTAAAAATGGATGGAGCATAATTTCCAAAGGAGGTTTTTCAGGATCTGACGGTTACACAAGTCCTTTTCAAGCATTAAGTACAGCTCTTTCCGGTACTGTAGGTACTGGAAATATAGGTGGAGTTGCAATGGCTATTTTTATAGGTGGACCAGCAGCATTGTTTTGGATGTGGGTTACAGCTTTTTTAGGAATGACTACCAAGTTTGTAGAAGTGACCTTGTCGCATAAATATAGAAAACTTGATAATTCTGGTTCGGTATCAGGTGGACCAATGATCTACATGGAAAATGGCCTCAATATGAAGTGGCTTGGCGTAGTTTTTTCTTTTTGTCTTTTGGTTTCTACTTTTGGTTCAGGCAATATGCCCCAAATAGACAACATATCTAGTACATTAAATTCAAGTTTTGGTTTGAATCCAATAATATCCTCTTTAGTAATTACAATTTTGGTAGGGCTAGTTATCATTGGAGGTATAAATAGAATTGCAAGTTTCGCCGGATCTATTGTCCCAACAATGGCTTTAATATATGTTATTGGATCTTTGAGTGTCCTTATTTTTAATTACTCAAATATATTGCCTTCGTTTTACATAATAATTCACGATGTATTTAATGGTAGTGCAATTGCAGGCGGATTTTTAGGCGCTTCATTTTCCACTGCATTTACTTATGGAGTTGCAAGAGGATTATATTCTAATGAAGCTGGCCAGGGCTCTTCGCCAATTGCTCACGCAACATCTAATACAAAACATTCTGTAGAAGAGGGCTTTGTATCAATTTTAGAACCGTTTATTGATACGCTCATAATATGTACATTAACTGGGCTTGTAATTCTCGCCTCTGGAGTATGGACTGAAAAATATGAAAATGACTTTGAGAGAACTTCGCTATATTTTTTAGGGCAGTCTGAATCGCAACAAGATATATCGAACCAAATTAATTCTTACATAGAGTGCAGAGACAATGGAGGTGATTGTTTTTCAGGAGAAATTTTAATCGAAAATGGCATTCTAAATGAGTCAAACACAGTTTTTCACAATAGATCCATTGCAGAAAATGTCTCTTTCTTCAAAGATGATAAATTATTCTCAGGGATTATAAAAATTGAGAATGGACTTTTGATTACACAAGGAATTAATGTGAAAGGGGAGTCCTTGGTAAAATCTGCAGTCTTAACAAGCAAAGCTTTTAATAAGGGATTTTTTGGTAATTACGGTGAATTTATTGTTTCAATTGGGTTGCTGCTATTTGCTTTCTCCACAATGATTACATGGTCTTATTACGGAGATAGATGTACTTTGTACTTGTTTGGTGAACAAGCGCTTATTTTTTATAGAATTTTATATTTACTTGCAATGTTTATAGCTGGAAGCGGATTGATAGACACTGAGGTTATTTGGAACTTTGCATTGATAACGGTCGCAGCTTCTACATTACCGAATTTATTAGGAATGTTTCTTTTAAGGAAAGAGATGAAATTTCTTTTAAAAGACTATTTAAAGTAAATTTTTTTAAAATTACTTCTCTAATAAATTCAGTAAAAAAGCGTCATCTAAAGAGCTTTCTTCCAGAGAGTTCAATCTTCCGCTTTTACCCGAATGTCCGCCAATTAAATTCATTTTCAAAAGAATAGGATTATCAGAAGTGCTATTTTCTCTTAATTTAGGAACATATTTGGCTGGTTCAAAATACTGAACCTGGGAATCATGCAGACTAGAAGTTACCAAAACAGAAGGGTATTTAGAGGGCTTTAAATTATCATAGGGTGAATACTGTTTGATGTAATCGTATTCTTTCTTAATATTTGGATTACCCCACTCTTTATATTCGAATGTTGTTAAAGGAATTGATTCATCCAACATAGTTGTAAGAACATCAACAAAAGGAACTGCTGAAATAATGCCCTTATATAATTCTGGCTCCAAATTAATAATTGCGCCCATTAAAAGTCCTCCTGCACTTCCTCCTTTTGCAAATACTTTTTCTTTGTTTCCAAAGCCTAAATCTAAGAGGCCTTTAGTGACATCAATAAAGTCATAGAAAGTATTCATTTTTTTTAGCATTTTGCCGTCTTCATACCATTGGCGACCCATTTCAGAACCCCCTCTAATATGAGCTATTGCAAAAATAAATCCCCTGTCCAGTAAAGGAAGAACAGAGGATTTAAAAGATGCATCTATGATTGCTCCGTACGATCCATATCCATACATTAAAAGAGGGGAGTCTTTTAGTTTGATACCTTTTTTATATACAAATGAGACAGGAACTTCTTTATTGTCTCTAACTTTTATTTTGCGTCTTTCAGATACATATAAAGAAGAATCAAAATTTTTTAAATCTTGTGTCCAAACTTTTTCACGTTTTCCATTTTTATGATTTTCTTTAAAAACAGTACTTTGACAGTTTGGACTTGAGTAACCGTAAAAAACTTCTTTAGAAGAATACTCTCCTATGCTTGCTAGATAAGAGCTATAGGCAGGATCATCAAATTTGATGTATTCAACCGAAAAGTCATCCTTCTTAATCTTTTTTATTTTTGGCAAGCCATCTTCTCTTACTTCTAAATATAAATATTCTTTAAATGTGTCTAATCCTTCAATATAAGATTCTTCTGTATGCTCAATGATGGTTTCCCAATTAGATAAATCAGAAACAAGATTCAAGTCAGTTTTTATGAGTTTAAAATTTTTACAATTATCTATATTGGTAATTACGTAAAAACAATCATGATTTTCTGTGATTCCATATAAATGATTTTCCTGTCTTTTCAAAAAACACATTAGTTTTGAATTTTTTTTTGCCAAGTCTAAAATCCAGGTTTCAGATGATTCTGTTTTACTAATATTTATAAAAAGATATTTCTTCAGTCTAGATTTAGAAATACCAACATTGAACTCAGGATCTTTTTCTTCATAAATCAATAAATCGTTTTCCTGTTTATCTCCTAATTTATGTTTGAAGACTTTATTGGTTATAAGAGTCTTAGGATCTTTTTTAGTATAGAAAATGAATTTGCTGGAGTTATCCCAAACTACACTCCCTGAACTATTAAATACGTTTTCATCTATTATTTTATTTGAAGATAGGTCTTTTATTTTTAGATTAAATTCTCTTCTACCTGATAAATCCTCTCCATATGCAATCAAAGTATGATCAGGGGAGGGCGAAATTCCGGATATAGAAAAATATTCTTTATTTTTTGACAAGGCATTAAGATCTAATAAAAGTTCTTTTTTGTCATTCTTTTGTTCTCTGTAGTATCGACTATATTGCTCATTTGAAAATATTTCAGAAAAATAATAAAAATTATCTTTTTTAACTTTTAATGAAATTTCTTTATCGGGAATTTTATTAACCATCTCATTAAAAATTTCAGTTTTATAATCTTTTCGTTTGGAAAACCAATCTTCTGTATATTTATTTTCTTTTTCAAGATAAGAAATGACCTCTTTATCAACTCGTGAATCATCTCTTAACCAATAATAGTTATCGATTCTGATATCACCATGAGACACTAATTCTTTTGGTATTTTTTTTGGAGTTGGAGCTTTATTCATGAATTAAATATATATAAAAAAAAGGCTGATGATGATAAAGATAATACTGAAGTAAGAATTAAAGCAATAAATCCAAATGCCATGTATAGGTTTTCATCCTTAATTGAATTTAAGTACACATTCTTTAGAGAGATAAAAAATTTATAACTAAATACAAAAGTTAAAAAAAATATGACTGCTGAAAGAATATAAATCATAATTAAATAATATATTAATAGGGGGAAATATATTTAAGCTTTGTCTTTAAAGAATAATCATATTATTAAAATTTAAATTAAATACATTTAGAAATTATTCTTTT
>CENP01014940.1_pt1 | contig 14060 bp, 11 predicted proteins | sample 361281 | NCBI WGS metagenome assembly CENP01 (sample SAMEA2591122, study PRJEB7988) | marine metagenome | biome: marine biome (ENVO:00000447); feature: deep chlorophyll maximum layer (ENVO:xxxxxxxx); material: saline water (ENVO:00002010), including plankton (ENVO:xxxxxxxx) | depth 70 m
AAAATAGATTCGCTTTCTAATCCAAGCCAACGTGCCTGGGCACCTGTAGCCACGATTAGTGAGTCAGCTGAATATGTATCACCCGAATCTCCTTTTATCACAAACGGCCTGTTGGCAATATCGATAGAGGTAATAATATCTTGAACAATCCTTGTCCCAACCTGTTTTGCTTGCGCCTCCATTTGTTCCATTAACCAAGGACCTTGGATCACATCTGCAAAACCTGGATAATTCTCAACATCTGTTGTAATCGTCATCTGTCCTCCTGGTTGAAGTCCCGCAATTAAGAGTGGAGACATGTTGGCGCGCGCTGTATAAATTGCCGCGGTTAATCCTGCAGCCCCTGATCCAATTATTATTACTTTTTCCTTATTGGTTGGCATGCGTTTAAAATCCCTATCTTGATGATTAGTTATGCTAATTACTTTAAATTACTAAACCAAAGGTTATTAACGAAAAATCGCAAAGTTTCAATTGATAAAACTGAGTTGCAACCTCTTCCCCTATGGATGTTGAGTAGAATAGAGTTTGTTTATTATTAAAGGGCTGTTATGAGTTATGCATCATCGATTTGAGCTGAAGGTGCTGGAAGCCTAAGGGGAGAAGAATTGCTCCAAACTTTTATTGTAACAAATGTTGTCACCCTAACTATTCTCTATTTAGTTACTAGGAGAATATTGAAGGTAAGACGTCAAAAGAATCGTTCATTTAATTTTCGACAATATCCTATTACAAAAGTAAGTTTGAGTTCTGTGGCTCCTTGTTTTTCCAGTAATGAGTATGGAATTACAGCTAAATCGGCGGTTTTGTTTATTGGGGGTGAAGGGGTACTTGCATCACTAACAGACAGGGAGACGTGGGTGCTCGCTGGTTTGTCTAAGTCAGCCAAGAAGATATTTGAATTCGGAACATGCTCTGGAAAGACAACACATGTGATGGCTTTAAACACTAGTGAAGACGCCGAATTATTCACATTGACAATTCATCCAGACGAAGTTGATAAATTACTCTTTGATGATAAGGATGATAGACGTCATAGGGAAGTAGCAGAGTTAGAGGCTAGGTTTACTAAATTCTATTATGAAGGGCATCCAACAGAGAAAAAAATAACTCAAATTTTTTCTGATAGTAAAAAATTTGATGAAACTGAATTAATAGGAAAAATAGATTTAATTTTCATTGATGGAGCTCATACAAGGTCTTACGTAGAGAATGATACTAACAAAGCGTTCAGAATGTTGAGCCCCCAAGGTGTAATAGTCTGGCATGACTATAAACCGGATGCCCCAGACGTCTTCAAATACCTTAATGAATTGTCTAAGACGATTAAGTTAGTTCACATTAAGGACACCGACCTAGTTCTGTATCGACAGCATTCTGGATAATCTCTTTTTCTTTTAATTTAATATTAATTAAATTAGCTATTCTGGCAGTCTCATTCAATGGTTCGTAGCCCCAACTCCGATATTCCCCATTAAAGTACTTTACCAACCCCATCTTTTCCAGAGAGCCAATAAATTTTTCTCGTTTCTTAGAATTTTTTCCTAGTGGAAATATATTAACAGGTTTTCCTGTGGAACATGCCTCAGAAATCATGTTAATGGAATCAGAAGTAACAATAATTGCATCAGCTACACCAAGAAATCCTGCGTAAGGGTTTCGGCTTCCGCCTGTCCATAGAATGATATTGGGATTTTCCGTGAGGGAGGTTAGCGCTTTTTTAAGTGGTTCGCTTGTGCGATTTGTAGTTGTGATCATCAGACTACACTTATAATCTGCAGAAAATTGGTTTAGTGATAAGATCAATTTTTGGATAGTTTCATCATCAACCTTATTATCTTTTGTATCTCCTCCGATATTTACAGCGATCTTTTTTCCAATAAGACTTGTAACCTCTTGCTTGATTAATTGGGCTTCCCTATCGAGTATCGCTTGTGTTATTCGCGTCAATGAGCCGTTCGAAAGGATGATATTAGGTGCTCGCGGCCTGTCGTGTTCGGGTATTATCAATAAATCGAAATGCTTAGAGTTTATCTTGGGGTCTTGAATGTGAATGGTGTAGGTCGTGCCTTTCGAAAGTCTTTTTAGAGCGATCGAAGCTCCAGCATGTCTTCGTCCACAGGTGATTAATATGTCAGGCGACGATTGAGATGTTACCTGTTTAAAATTTGTTGCTAAGGGAATTCCAGGCAATTGTGCCAAGCTTGGAAAAATTCGGTTTAACCAATATGGTTTTATGTGTTTTTTGTCATATTGAAATCCGAGTGCTTCCGCTAGAGCTATGCACTGTACTTCCATACCGATAGTTCCATCAGAAAGTATCCAACATGATGGCTGTTCTATCACCATTAAAATCGTCCAGACCTATCAAAACTTATTAAAGATGTTATTTTTAACCAATAAAACTTGTGCTGATAGAAATACCGCGCAAGAATCTTGCGCCTAATCTTTTTTTAGGCGTAGTATAGTGAATACGAGAAAATTATGAAAGCTTTGTTCAGGGCTATATAGACGAGGGGATATATATTTATGCAGCGTGTAAAACTCGATCGCATAGATAGGCGAATTTTACGGGATCTTCAAGAAGACGGTAGAATGACAAATGTAGAATTAGCGGAACGTGCTGGAATTTCTGCTCCGCCGTGCCTGAGAAGAGTTAAAGCTCTCGAACGAGCCGGCTTTATTCGTGGATACCACGCAGATGTTAATTCGGAGAAATTGGGTTTCTCTGTCATAATTTTTGCATTTGTTGGACTCTCCAGTCAATCTGAAACGGACTTGCTGGCATTCGAGGAGATGATAGAAGACTGGGAAGAGGTTAGAGAGTGCCACATGTTATCGGGAGAAACCGACTTTTTATTGAAAATAGTGGCAAGAGATTGGGACGAGTTTCAGCAATTTTTAACGGGAAAGTTAACGCCAGCGCCCAACGTCTCTAATGTTAAAACTGCCCTCGCATTCAGAACAAAAAAGCAAAAACCTGGTGTCCCTATTGACGACGACGTTAAAGCTGGAACCACGGATGAATAGGCGTCTCCGCGAACTTCTGGTCATGAAACTTTGATGTTTAGGATCTCATAACTTTTAGAGCCTCGGGGTGTATTAACCTCAGCACTGTCTCCAACCTTCTTACCGATTAAAGCTTTAGCTATTGGGGACGATGTGGATATCCAGCCCTTAGAAATATCGGCCTCGTACGGCCCTACGATTGTATAGGTATTCTCCTCGTCGGTGTCTTCGTCTGCAAGGATAACGATAGTGCCAAACGTGACTGTACTCCCATCAATCATTGAAGAATCGATCACCTCCGCACGACTGATTACGTCCTCTAACTCGCCGACGCGACCCTCTATGAAACTTTGCCGGTCTCTTGCGGCGTGATATTCCGCATTTTCTGATAAGTCACCATGTTCTCTTGCCTCCGCTATAGCGCGGATGACATCTGGCCGTTCAACTGATTTGAGTTGCTTTAACTCTTCTTGCAAACGCTCAAGGCCGTCGCGCTTGATTGGAATCTTTTGCATCTTCTCTTATCCAAACTTCCCCATAACCTTATTATCAAACTAATCCCTTTAAAGATAAGACTGCAACGACACAACTTCAAGAGGCCCCTCTCTAATTGCAGTAATAGCTTGAACTGCCGCTTTGGCACCTTCAACCGTTGTGTAGTAGGGGATCCCATGCGTTAACGCAGATCTTCGTAAACTAAAACTATCTTGAATTGCCTGAGCCCCATCTGTAGTATTAATTACCAAATCTATATGCCCAGAAATCATATTGTCAACGACATGTGGCCTTCCTTCAAGAACCTTTTTGATCCGCTTAACTGGCAAGTTAGCTTTTTTTAATGCTTCTGCGGTCCCCGATGTGGCTAACAAAAGAAAGCCTTTTTCATGTAGTATCTGCGCGGGCTCTAATATTGAATCTTTGTGATCATCACGGACAGATATGAAAACACTGCCGGCTTGTGGCAGCAAAGTGCCTGCTGCTATCTGACTTTTGGCAAAAGCAGACGAGAAATTAATATCTATTCCCATTACTTCTCCCGTGGATTTCATCTCTGGCCCTAAAATACTATCAACGCCGGGAAATCGGGCAAATGGAAAAACAGCTTCTTTTACGGCTACATGTGTGGGACGGGTTTCCCTAAGATTAAAAGAAGCTAGTGGCTCTCCAGCCATGACTTGGGCAGCTATTTTAGCAATCGGCACTCCAGTAGCTTTTGCAACAAAAGGAACAGTTCGACTAGCTCTAGGATTAACTTCTAGAAGGAAAACTTCACTATCCTTCACTGCAAATTGAACATTCATTAACCCACAGACTTTTAACCCTTCAGCCAGCTGCCTCGTCTGTTCCTTAATTTTATCTATAATTGCCTCAGGAAGAGATTGTGGCGGTAGAGAGCAAGCGCTATCTCCAGAGTGAATGCCCGCTTCCTCAATATGTTCCATTACGCCGGCGATGTAGGTCGTTGTGCCATCCGCTAAACAATCGACATCAATTTCTATTGCACTTGACAGAAATCGATCTATTAAAATTGGGTTTTTACCTGATGCACTTATTGCATTTTGCATATACCGCTTTAAAGAAATTGTATCGTGGACTATTTCCATAGCTCTTCCACCCAGAACATAAGATGGCCTGATAACGATGGGGAACCCAATTTTATCTGCAGCAGACTCGGCCTCATCGAATGTAGATACAATCTCATTGTCCGGTTGTTTTAATTTTAATTCATCTAGTAACGCTTTAAAGCGTTCTCGATCTTCTGCTAAATCTATTGAGTTAGTGGGTGTGCCTAAAATAGGAATATTTGCTGCTTCGAGAGCGTGACAGAGCTTAAGAGGAGTTTGACCTCCAAGTTGAACAATCACCCCCTTTACCGCCCCCTTTTTTTGCTCTGTTTTGATCAACTCGATGACATGCTCAGCAGTTAACGGTTCAAAGTATAATCGATCTGAAGTGTCATAATCGGTTGATACTGTCTCAGGATTGCAATTGACCATTATAGTTTCATAGCCCGCTTCCGTTAGGGAATACGCAGCATGAACACAACAATAATCGAACTCTATACCTTGTCCAATACGATTCGGCCCGCCACCAAGAATTATAATTTTTTCGCTATTTGTAGGCTCGGATTCACATTCCGTTAAATTATGTCCATCCCCTTCATAGGTTGAGTACATATATGGTGTTTTAGCTTCGAATTCAGCGGCACAAGTATCTATACGCTTAAAAACGGGATGGATAGTGAGTTGCTCTCGGCGCTCAATCACCGCAGATTCTTTTATATTTAGCAGTTTTGCTATGCGAGCGTCGGAAAATCCATCCTGCTTCAACTCAAATAAGCTCGGTCTATCAGTGGGTAGGCCACTGATCTTTAGCGCAGACTCTTTCTCCACAATGGCTTCGATGTGGCGAAGAAACCATTTGTCTATATAACAAGCATTATAGATGTCGTCGATAGACAGTCCGGATCTAAAAGCCTGTGCCACCCGTAGCAGTCTATCAGGTACTGGCTCCGACAGAGCCGCAATGATAGCACTTTTATCGATGGCGCGTGCGATATCAGTTCCTGGAAGTTCTATGTCATCGAAACCAGTTAGGCCAGTTTCCATTGAATTGATTGCTTTTTGAAGAGATTCAGAAAAATTACGACCGATTGCCATAGCCTCCCCAACGGACTTCATGGAGGTACTCAACGTGGCTTCTGCTCCAGGAAACTTTTCAAATGTAAACCGTGGAATTTTAGTGACAACATAATCTATGGTTGGTTCAAAACTCGCTGGTGTTGCACCAGTGACATCATTATCTAACTCATCAAGCCTAAAGCCAACGGCTAATTTAGCTGCTATTTTAGCGATTGGAAATCCCGTCGCTTTTGATGCAAGTGCTGATGACCTGGAAACCCGCGGATTCATTTCTATTACAACAAGTCTTCCGTTTTCAGGATTAACAGCGAATTGAACATTGGAGCCACCTGTATCTACACCAATTTCCCTCAGCACCTCAATTGAGGCATTTCGCATCCGTTGGTATTCTTTATCAGTAAGTGTAAGCGCCGGAGCGACTGTTATAGAGTCGCCTGTGTGTATGCCCATGGGGTCTACATTTTCTATAGAACAAATGATAATGCAGTTGTCCGCGCAGTCACGGACAACTTCCATTTCAAACTCTTTCCAGCCTAAGACAGATTCCTCGATCAAAACTGTACTAACCGGTGATAGTCGGAGGCCTGTTCTTAAAATCTCATCAAATTCATCCAAGTTATATGCGATGCCACCGCCTGTACCTGCTAGTGTAAAGGAGGGTCGTAGTATTGCTGGTAAGCCGACCTCCGCTAATGCTCTTCGCCCATCTTCCTCTTTTTCTACGAGACGTGAGCGCGGTGATTCGAGGCCAATCTTGTCCATCGCGTCTCTAAAGAGGAGCCTGTCTTCTGCTTTTTCTATGGCTTCAAGATTAGCACCGATGAGCTCCACATTAAGTCGTTCCAACGTGCCATCTCTGGCAAGTGTTAAGGCTGTGTTGAGAGCAGTCTGCCCACCCATAGTTGGAAGCAAAGCATCGGGCTTTTCTTTTTCAATGATCCGAGCAACCGTATCGCTTGTTATTGGTTCGACATAGGTTGCATCAGCAAGACCCGGATCTGTCATAATTGTCGCTGGGTTGGAATTCACCAATATGATTCGGTAGCCTTCCTCTTTAAGTGCCTTGCAGGCTTGGGTCCCGGAATAGTCAAATTCACATGCTTGACCTATTACGATTGGCCCGGCTCCTATAATCAAAATACTAGATATATCGGTGCGCTTAGGCATGGTGAGATGTTATACCCTCCTGGACTAAAGTTATAAATTTTTTGAAAAGATAATCACTTTCAGTTGGTCCTGGTGATGCCTCTGGGTGATATTGTACCGAGAAAATTGCCTTGTCTTTATATTTTAGACCCTCAATTGAATTATCGAATAATGACCTATGGGTAATTTCCACATTTTCAGGCAAACTTTTCTCTGAAAGTACGAACCCATGATTCTGGCTTGTAATCTCAATTTTTCCCGTCAATAAGTCTTTTACTGGATGGTTAGCTCCACGGTGCCCGACTTTCATTTTTTCAGTTTTCGCCCCCAGTGCTAAACCAAGGAGCTGGTGTCCAAGGCAAATACCGAATATTGGCGTGTCACTATCTATTAAGGTCTTTATTATTGGGACAGCATATCCTCCTGTTGCGGCGGGATCTCCCGGACCATTTGATAAAAAAACACCATCCGGGTTTAGAGCCAATATAGTTTCGGCTGGAGTTGTTGCTGGCACAACAGTTACCCTACAACCATTTTTCACTAAATTTCGTAGTATGTTTTTTTTCACACCATAGTCTATCGCAACAATATGAAAAGTTTTAGGGGACGTTGTTTGAAAGGCTTCTGAGGTATTCTCATTTCCAAATTTCCATGTCCCTTCGCCCCAAGAATAAATATCACCGCAGGTGACAGCACTTGCTAGATCTTTTCCTTCCAAGCCTTCGTAATTTTTTGCCTGTTCAATTAATTCCTCAATATTGAAAATTCTATTTTTAGAGTGGCATATCACGCCATTTAGAGCTCCAAAAGTACGTATCTTTTTTGTTAGACCTCTTGTGTCTATTCCATAAATACCTATCAATCCAAGTGCATTTAACCATTCTCTGAAATGATTAGAGGCCCTGTAGTTTGATGGATCAGTTATATCTGCCCTAATAACTATACCTTTTGCGAATGATCGCGAATGCTCAAGATCATTATCATTGACACCGATATTCCCTATGTGAGGAAATGTAAAGGTGATGATCTGATCAGCGTAAGATGGATCTGTAATTATCTCTTGATAACCAGTCATCGATGTATTGAAACATATTTCGCCGGAGATACAACCTTCCACCCCAAGGCCGCCACCCCAATACACTGATCCATCGGCAAGCACCAAGGCACCTGTCGCGGAATTAGGTTGCTCATTCGCATTCAGCAAGTGGGCTTCGGTCGCGGTAGCGATCGCCATTAGCAATTTTTCCTTGGACAAAATTCGCGATTTTGGATACGCGATGTAATCATTTTGGTCAACCTTTATGTTGTGATTTCTACTATATTTTTGAATTCGATTAACAAAAAGGTTGCGTTTTTTCTAGGATTAATCGATTACTGTCGTCTGCTTGTTGAAACGTTTGTTGAGAGAGGGGCAGTTGTGTTGCGCGACCAGTTAAGTGACGCTCTCAAAGTTGCTTTGAAAACACAGGACAAGGCGTCTTTAGGAACGATTCGTTTGATCTTAGCCTCTATAAAGGATCAGGATATATCGGTTCGGGCAGATGGTAATTCGGAGGGCGTCTCTGACGCTCAGATATTATCATTGCTTCAAACGATGGTGAAGCAAAGAAACGAATCAATAAGATTGTATGAAGATGGCGGTCGGCATGATCTTGCTGATCAAGAAAAAAATGAAATAACAGTAATCCAAAGGTTTATGCCCAAACAACTGGGCGATGAGGAAGTCGAATCAGTCATAAAAGATGCTATTAAAAAAATTGATGCGAAAAGTCTCAAAGATATGGGGAAGGCAATGGGTTATTTGAAGGAGCGATACCCCGGCCAGATAGATTTTTCAAAGGCTAGTATTGTCGTACGAAATATTTTGGAAAATTGATAAAAATATTAAGAAAAAGGCTTAGATAATTTCAAAATATCGGTTCATTTGCCAGTCTGTTACCTGTCTTCGATATTCTGCAATCTCCCACTCTCGTGTCGCCGAATAATGGTCTACAAAATCGCTTCCTAAGTAGAGACGTGCTGGCGTCGATTTCTTTAAAGTTGTGACAGAATCCTGAAGTGTTTTAGGTAGATCCTCGAGGCCGTTAGTTTTATTCTGATAACTATTACCATGCACAGGTGAGCCCGGTTCAACCTTATTCTCAATTCCCCATAAACCAGAGGCTAATGCGGCTGCCATGCTAAGGTACGGGTTACTGTCTGCTGATCCAAGCCTGTATTCCACTCGTTGGCTGCTCGGTGAACCTGGAATGACCCGTAGAGAGCATGTTCTGTTATCGATGCCCCAGCTATTGTTTGTTGGGGCCCATAAACCGGGCACAAGTCGTGTATATGAATTGATTGTAGGAGCGACTAAAGCCATAAAATCCGATAATAGCCGTTGTTGCCCGCCAATAAACCATCTCATGGTGTCACTGATGCTATTCTGTTTTTGGGAGTCATGAAAAATAGATTTCCCTTTTCTGTCAGTAAGTGAGATATGTATATGCCCCGATTGTCCTGGATGGTCCATTGACCATTTAGCCATGAATGTCGCCATTAGATTATTTTTTTGCGCTAACACCTTTGTAAAGGTTTTGAATAAAACGGCTTTATCTGCGGCAGCTAAGATTTCATCTACTTTGAGCGCTGCTTCTATAACCCCAGGACCAGTTTCTGTGTGGTATCCTTCAATTGGAAACCCCATAGTCTCGCACATTTCCAGCAAGTCATTATGAAAGTCAGAATTCACTGTGTTTCTTATTATAGAGTAACCAAAATTTCCGGGCGTATATGGGGTTAAATTGTGGAATTTTTTTTCCCGGACAGTTTCTGGAGTTTCGTCAAATAAAAAAAATTCATATTCCGCAGCTGCTAGAGCGAAGCAACCCATTGATGTAGCTTTTGAAATTACTTTTTTAAGAATATTTCTGGGGCAGATAGTTTGGGCTGCACCAATAAATTCGGCAAGAAAAAAAAGTGTCTCATTTTCCCACGGTATCGACCTACATGTTTGGGGGATTGGTTTGACTAGCGCGTCTGGGAACCCTGTGTGCCAGCCAGTATGTCCACTGTTGTTATAAAGTTGATCGTTACAATCCCATCCCAAAATGACATCGCAAAAACCAAATCCATTCTCCATCGCATCGGTCAGTTTCTCTTTTGAGATATATTTCCCGCGAAGGATACCATCGATGTCTGTGACCGCAACTTTTGCATGAGAAAGGTTTTGTTCACTGACTAGTTTTTTTGCTTCTGCTAATGTTTTGACATTTGGTTGTTGCATTACTGAGCTTCTTTATTACATTCCTTGGATTACGTCATAATAATATATGTTGTTTCTTTATCACTTAAAACTAATATATTCGCTCTATAAGTCGACGGATTTGGAAAAATGCTACAGCCTCACCTAAGTGGACCATGGTCAGTATCTCAAATTGAATCCTATCTTAATGCGAAGGCTGTGCCTCTTAAACTCTCAGTCATATCTTCGGGCGGATGGCCAGTTATTGTGTCCTTGTGGTTCGTTTTTGATGAAAACCGAATAATCTGTGCCAGTCGTAAGAATTCAAAAATAATCACATTTTTAAAAAATAATCCGAGATGTGCTTTTGAAGTATCTGGCGAAGCTCCACCTTATTCTGGTGTTCGCGGGCAGGGAATTGCTAAACTTATAGACAAGGATCGTGATGGAATCCTTGAAAGATTGCATGACCGTTTTTTAGGAAGGCAAGATACACCATTTAAACAATGGTTGTTAAGAAATTCTGAAAATGAAACTATCATATCTATAGCGCCCAAACGACTAATGACTTGGGATTATAGTGCGCGGATGACGAAGAGTGATTAACTGAACCCAATGTGTCGTATTATGTGACCGGAGAAATCGATAAACGATCATCATTCGCAGATATTGTAATCGTATCCCCTTCCGAGATATGTCCGTCTAAAATATGCTTAGCTATGGGGTTTTGGAGATGATTTTGGATTACTCTTTTTAATGGACGCGCCCCATACCTGGGATCATAACCAGCCCTCGCTAGCCAAGTTTTCACAGAGGCATCCAGAGAAATATCAATATCCTTAGTTTTTAGTCGTGCTCGGAGCTGGTCAACTTGAAGGTCTGCGATTTGTTCCATATCGGATATTGATAACTTTGAAAAAAGAATAATGTCATCCAATCTATTCAAAAATTCTGGACGCATTAATTGTCGTACCTCTTCCATAACACACTCTCTAATAGAGTCGAACGCTTCACTTTCGGAAGAAGATAAGAAATGATTTGCTCCAATATTTGAAGTCATGATTATTATCGTGTTTCGGAAATTGACCGTCCTGCCTTGTCCGTCAGTAAGCCGTCCATCGTCTAATACCTGCAACAGTATGTTTAAAACTTCAGAGTGCGCTTTTTCAATTTCATCAAAAAGCAGAACTTGGTATGGCCTCCTGCGGACGGCCTCAGTTAGCATGCCGCCTTCCTCATATCCGACATATCCCGGTGGAGCGCCGATCATACGTGCAACAGAGTGCGACTCCATGAATTCAGACATATCAATCCGGGTCATAGATTCTTTATCGTCAAATAAAAATGTTGCTAGAACTTTACTCAATTCTGTTTTCCCAACACCAGTTGGTCCTAAAAACAAAAAAGAACCGATTGGTTGCGATGGATCCTGTAACCCTGCGCGAGCTCTTTGGACGGCATTTACCACTTCTTGAATGGCATATGATTGTCCTATAACTTGACTGTTGATGAAGCCTTCCATTGTTAATAGTTTTTCTTGTTCTGTAGAAACCATCTTGGTTAATGGAATACCGGTCCAACGAGATACTATTGAAGCTATATCGTCTGAGGTTACCTCTTCTTTAACTAGTGTTTTGGATGATTTGCTCTTCATGGACTGTAGCTTATTTTCTAGGTTGGGGATCTCACTATAAAGTAATTTTCCCGCAACCTCATATTCGCTAGATCTCTGGGCTTCAAGCAATTCTTGTCTAGTTTTTTCGAGAGTTTCCTGAAGACTCTGAATTTGGCTTAAAATAGCTTTTTCATCATTCCAATTCTTGGTCAGCGTTTCAGAGCGTTGTTGTAATATCGCTAATTCATCCTCTAAATGATTTAAACGATCTTCGTTGGTGTTCTCTTGTTCTTTCTTTACAGCCTCTTGTTCTATTTTCAATGCTATAATTTTTCTATCCAATGCGTCAATTTCTTCAGGCTTTGAATCTATTTCTATCCTCCGGCTCGAAGCAGCTTCATCTATTAGATCAATTGCTTTATCTGGAAGGAACCGTTCACTTATGTAGCGATCAGATAATTTTACGGCAGAGATAATCGCTTTATCCATGACCTGGACCCCATGATGCAGTTCGTACTTTTCTTTCAGGCCACGGAGTATATTAATCGTTTCGGGTATACTAGGTTCGTTAACAAATATAGGTTGGAACCGGCGAGCCAATGCTGCGTCTTTCTCGATATGCTTCCGGTATTCATCAAGTGTAGTGGCTCCTATACAATGGAGCGTTCCTCGTGCTAGAGCAGGTTTTAACATATTCGATGCATCCAATGATCCTTCTGCAGCCCCAGTACCTACCAAAGTGTGTAATTCATCGATAAAAAGTATTATTTCTCCTGCTGCTCTAGTAACTTCGTCCAGTAATGAAGTGAGTCGTTCCTCAAATTCTCCTCTAAATTTTGCCCCTGCAACGATGGAGCCTAGGTCTAGACTGAGCAGTTTTTTATCTTTAAGTGTTTCCGGAATATCGCCATTGATAATCCGCAAAGCTAAACCTTCGGCTATTGCTGTTTTACCTACTCCGGGATCACCAATGAGGACAGGGTTATTTTTTGTCCTTCTTGCTATTACCTGTATCGTACGCCGGATTTCGTCATCTCTACCTACGACAGGATCCAAGCTACCATTTTTGGCCATTTCAGTAAGGTCGCGAGTATACTTTTCCAAGGCTTTATAAGCTTGACTAGATTGATTTTTGCTCTTTTGTTTATCTTCTACCATACTGCTTTAACCCTGGTTCTAAAGATTATTGAATTAAAAAGCCTCTCGTGTATCTTTAAAGAGTGTCCGTTTTTAGATAAGATTTTCTAACAGCTGTGATTATTTTTCAGGCTCAGATAGTGTTATTTAGGACCAGAAAAATAAGGTGATATACTATTCCCCTTAGCCTTTTTGGTTACGCACTTGCGTGGCGCAATTTCTTTTGCGATTACTAAGTTAATATGGGGATTAATGGATTTTCTACAAGTATAGCTAAATCATGCTATGATTTTTACCAAACTAACAACCTTTTCGTAGCTAGCTTAGTCAAGCTTTATGACAGAAAAGGGCTGTTTTGATAAATTTATACCTTCATAGTGTTCGCTATTTTTAATCGGAACTAAAAGAGGCTTGATCTTCGGTCTCAGCTGATTCTTCTTTACCGCTAGCGACATTATTTTTTATTCGCTGACGAGATTTGGAATGTCGTTGATTCTTTGAGCGTTCATCATTGGTCTCTTCATCCAACCTGCTATCGGGTTCGATGTTTGTATCGACCCTCTGGTGGCTTCGCAATGCGATTGTTGGCTTATTGCCAACGCCCGCGCCCTCTATATTTATTTCACGTTCCTCCGTTATTTCAACCCCATCGGCTGATGTCTCTTGATTGTGTTCTTGTTGTTTTTCAGACTCTGTTGGTTCTGTCGTCATAGAGAGAGTGTTTGTTTGCGTGGAGTTTTGCCCATTGCTTGAATGGTTATTGCCATTATTTTGATTTCTATTCTTATTTGCCTCTGAGTTATTATCATCCGTAAAAGCGCTTAATATTCGGTAATAATGCTCAGCATGTTGAAAATAGCTTTCAGCTAGCACAACTTCCCCATTTGTTGATGCCTCGCGAGCCAAATTCATATATTTTTCATGAACTTGATGCGCATTGCCACGTATTCTTATATCGGGACCGTTGCTATCAAAAGTATGATTACGACCAGGAGGGCCTGAGGAACGGCGGTTTCCACCCCTACCTCGGCCACGTTTAGAATGGGAACCTTGTCTCATTATTTACCATTTCTGTGGTGTTGATTGACGAAGTTTGTCTCTTCGCCTTTTCAAATACAAACACATAAAAAATGCACCTTTGCTTTGGGTGAACTATCTTTTATACCTGATTTATAGCCAAAAAAGGAGCTTCCCAGAAGATGCAGTCCTCAATGCTAAGCTTATACTAGTAGGGTTCTTCGTCCAATCCAAGTATAAATTGATAATTACTTTAATATTGATGGCAATG
>CENP01062521.1_pt1 | contig 14058 bp, 14 predicted proteins | sample 361281 | NCBI WGS metagenome assembly CENP01 (sample SAMEA2591122, study PRJEB7988) | marine metagenome | biome: marine biome (ENVO:00000447); feature: deep chlorophyll maximum layer (ENVO:xxxxxxxx); material: saline water (ENVO:00002010), including plankton (ENVO:xxxxxxxx) | depth 70 m
CTAAAAAAAAATAAATACAGTTCTATAATTATACTTTTATCTTTAATTGCTGTAAGTTTAATTTATTTACTTTGGAATAAAAAAACTTACTTAAATTTATACTTTATAGGGACACATTTAAATTAAATAATTTAATAACAGCTAAATGAGAAGAAAAACTAAACAAGTAAACGTAGGAAAGATTAAAATTGGTTCTAACCATCCTATTTCCGTTCAGTCTATGACAAATACTCTTACTACTAATGTAGAGGCAACAGTTGAGCAAATCAAAAGATTAGAAAACGCAGGAGCAGATTTAGTAAGAGTATCATGCCCTGACAGAGACTCGACTATAGCACTTAAAAAAATCATTTCATCTGTAAATGTTCCAATTATAGCGGATATTCATTTTCACTATAAACGTGCTATAGAGGCAGCAGATGTAGGAGCATCATGTCTAAGAATAAATCCAGGTAACATAGGCAGTCAAGAAAGAGTTGCTGAAGTTGTAAAAGCAGCAAAACATAATAATTGTTCTATTAGAGTAGGAGTAAATGCAGGCTCTCTAGAAAAGAAATTACTAGAAAAATACAAAACACCAACTCCAGATGCTTTGTTAGAAAGTGCTTTGCATAACATATACTCTTTAGAAAAACTTAATTTTTATAATACGAAGGTCAGTGTAAAAGCATCTAACATCGACTTAGCGGTTGCATCTTACCGATTACTAGCGAAAAAAACTGATTATCCCCTGCATTTGGGAATAACAGAAGCCGGTGGGGAATTTTCAGGTACTGTAAAGTCTTCAATTGGCCTAGGTATTTTACTTGCAGAAGGTATTGGAGACACTATAAGAGTTTCACTCTCTGATGACCCTGTCAAAGAAATAAAAGTGGGTCTTGAAATTCTTAAATCTTTAAATATAAGAAAAACTGGTATTACAATTATTTCTTGTCCTTCATGTGCAAGACAACAATTTGATGTAATTAAAACAGTAAAACAAATAGAAAATAAATTTTCTTGGGTAAAAGATCCTATCAGTATTTCAATTTTAGGTTGTGTAGTGAATGGTCCCGGAGAGGCAATGCATACAGATATTGGAGTTACTGGCGGAGGAAATAATAATCATCAAATTTATATTAACGGTGAAAAAAACTTTGTAAGTAAAAATAAAGACTTAGTAGAAGAGATATCAATTCTTATAGAAAAGAAACTAACTAAAAATGGATAAAATAAAAACTATTAGAGGAATGCATGACATTCATGGCTTGGAATTTTTACATCAAAAACAAATAATTGAATTATTTGAATCTGTAGCAAATAATTTTAATTTTAAACCTATAGCAACGCCAATTATGGAATTTAATGAAATATTTGTTAGAACTCTTGGTTTATCATCAGATGTAGTTATGAAAGAAATGTATACTTTACTTGATAGAAATAATCAAAAGTTGACATTAAGACCCGAAGGCACTGCAGGTATTGCTAGAGCAATAATTAGCAGTGGCTTAACTCAAGATATACCATTAAAATTTTATTACTATGGCCCTATGTTCAGATATGAAAGACCACAGAAAGGAAGACTAAGACAGTTTACTCAAGTTGGTGTAGAAGTTTATGCAAACTCTAATATAGAAAAAGATTTTGAAGTTATCAGTTTAGCAGAAAAATTTTTAAAGGATTTAAATATAAGAGATAATCTTACTCTAAAGATAAATAACCTAGGTAATTGGGAAGATAGAAAAACTTATACAAAAGAATTAAAAAAATACTATTCAGAATTCAAAAATGACCTTTCTGAAGATAGTATTATTAGATTAGAAAAAAATCCTCTTAGAATTTTAGATTCTAAGAATTTAGAGGATATAGAAGTTAATAAAAATGCACCCAAAATTAATGAATATTTATCTGATAATAATAAAAGTATCTTTATAAGACTAAAAGCAATGCTAGAAGATTTTAATATTTCTTTTGAAGAGGATCCTTTTTTAGTAAGAGGGTTAGATTATTATAGTAATACTATATTTGAGTTTGCTTTAAAGACTGATAGTAAATTTGCAATTTTAGCTGGAGGTACTTATGATAACTTAATCAGTGAATTAGGAGGTCCAAAACTGTCAGGGACAGGATGGGCTGCAGGTTTAGAGAGACTAACGCAGCTAGTTGACTTCATGGAAAAAGATTCACAACAAATTTTAATAGTCCCATTAGAAAAAAAATTTATAAATGCTGCCTACGAGATAAGGCAAATTTTTTTAAATACTAAATTTTCAAGTGAAGTAATTATAAATAAAAATTTAAAAAAATCTTTAAAATATGGTAATAAAATTAGCGCTGACTATGCCATCCTAATCGGAGAGGAAGAAATTAATAACAAAATATATACGATTAAAAACTTAAATACAGGAAATCAAAACAAAGTAAAAAAATCATTAATTCTCGAGTTTTTTGAAAATGCTTAAAAACTTTGAGCACAAACTATCTGAAATCACAGAACTTCATAGCAAGATTCAAAATCAATTATCTGACATCACAATTTCTACTGATGACAGAATTAATTTAAGTAAAAAATTTGCTTCACTGGAGCTAGTTTTAGATTGTAAGAAAAATATAGAAGAATCTGAAAAACAGCTTTTAGATAATAGAAATTTATTAACAAATAATTCAGATGAAGAGTTATTAGAGTTAGCTAAACAAGATATTGAATTTTTAGAGCAAGAACTTAGTAAACTTTATGGTAATTTAAAAAAGCTTTTAATTCCAAAAGATATTGATGATGATAAAAATGCGATTTTAGAAATTAGGGCAGGTACTGGAGGTGATGAAGCGGCTTTATTCTCTATGGTACTACTAAAAATGTATCAAAAATATTCAGAACAAAAAAAATGGAAGTTTGAAATTCTTAGCTTTAGCGAAACTAATATAGGAGGATGTAAGGAGGCAATAATTTCTTTTTCAGGCAGAGATGTATTTTCACAATTAAAATATGAATCTGGAGTTCATAGAGTGCAAAGAGTCCCTCAAACTGAAACTCAAGGAAGGGTGCATACATCGGCAGCAACGGTCGCCGTCCTACCCATGATAGAAGAAGTAGATATACAAATAGATGCTAAAGATCTTAGAGTTGATACATTTCGATCTCAAGGAGCAGGAGGGCAGCACGTAAACACTACTGATAGTGCTGTGAGAATTACTCATTTGCCTACAAATGTAGTAGCCAGTTGCCAAGAGGAAAAAAGTCAGCATAAAAATAAAGCTAAAGCCATGAAAATGTTAGCTTCACGTTTATATGAAAAAATGAAAACTGAAAGTGATGAAAAAATAGCTAACCAAAGGAAGTCAATGGTAGGAAGTGGAGATAGATCAGAAAAAATTAGATCCTATAACTATCCTCAAGGAAGAGTAACCGATCATAGAATTAATTTAACCCTTTATAAACTTGAAGATATTATTTCAGGTATAGCTCTAAATGAGATTATAGAGCCTCTATTAGCTGCAGACTTAGAAGAAAAAATTAAATCATTATAATGACTTTAAAAAGTTTAGTGCATCTATATGTGAAAAAATTAAACAAGGCTGGAATTGCTTCTGCTCAAAAAGAAATACGTCTTCTTATAAGAGAAATTATTGGTATAAACCTAGAAAATCAAATAATTGATGAAGATTTGTTATTAAGTAAAAATCAAAAAATTTTAATACAAGAAGCTCTAAATAGAAGATTAAATAGAGAACCGATTAATAGAATATTAAATAAAACTACTTTTAGAGACTTTGAGTTAAGCTTAAATAGAAATACATTTGCACCAAGAAAAGAAACAGAATTATTAATTGATATTATTATAAATTTAAACCTAGAACCCAATAAAATTTTAGAGTTAGGAACTGGTTCTGGAGCAATTAGCATAGCTTTAATGAGAATTTTTCCAAAGTGTGAATGTATATCAACAGATATAAATCAAATTAGCCTAAAAACAGCTAATCAAAATGCAAGAAAAAATAATGTTTTAAAACAAATAAATTTTATTTGTTGCAATTGGTTGGATATTTTTGTAAATTTTGATTTTAATGTAATTATAGCAAATCCGCCTTATATAAAATCAGAGGTAATAGAAAGTTTAGATCCAGAAGTTAAATGCTATGACCCTATTATTTCTCTAGATGGTGGTAAATACGGATTAGATAGCTATAAAAAAATCATTTTAGGTTTTGTCCAAAAAAGATTTATTAATAATTCAGTAATTATATTTGAAATTGGACATGATCAAGCTGAAGAAGTAAAAAATTTAATGAAAGAGGCAAAAATTATGAAAATTAAAGTTTTTAGGGATTACTCTAACCAAGCACGATTTATTCTTGGTGTAAAAAAAAAAACAGTGTTTTCAGATAAATGATAAAAAAAAATAACTCCTTTAGAAGGAATAGGTCTAGGCCCCTTAATAAAAATGGAATTAATGGATTTGACAATAAATCTTTTAAACAAAAACCTAAAGGAAACCCTTTAGAAATTAAATCTAAATACGAAAACCTTGCTAAAGATGCATCTTCCGCAGGTGATAAGGTTGCTGCAGAAAACTATATGCAGCATGCTGAACATTACTTAAGAATAAACAATTTAATTAAAAAAACAGATTAATTATTAATTTAAACCCTTGTGTTGTATATTAACAACACCCATATCTATAATGGGGTATACATGGATTTATATGATTTAAGTGAAGAATTAAAAATAACAATAGATGCTGCTTATAATTATGCTAAGGAGAATAACTATGAATATTTTTCTCCTATACATATACTCATTATTATATTACAAAGCGATGCAGCAGTTTCAAAAGCTTTAAAACACTTTAATATAAATCAAATAGATTTATTTGACCAAAGTATAAAAGCATCTAATAGACAAAAAAATACTGCTAACGATACTAAGATACAAAGTAATATAATTTTAATACTTAATAAAACTAATAGGCAAATTAAAAAATATAAAATTAAAAATATTGATAGTATTGTACTTCTTATGGAGCTAGCTACAGATATTTCTCCAGTTACAAAAAAAATTCTAGAAAAATTTGACTTACAATATAAAAAATTAGAAGCATACCTTGAAAGTTATAAAAATAATAGTAAAGATAAATACGAAAATATTGAAAAATATACTATTGATTTAACTAATTTAGCTAAAAATAATAAAATAGATCCAATTATAGGACGAGAAAGTGAGATCAAAAGATCAATACAAGTATTATCAAGAAGAACTAAAAATAATCCTATTCTGATTGGGGAGCCAGGTGTCGGAAAAACTGCTTTAGCAGAAGGAATAAGTATTAAAATAATGGAGCAAGCAGTTCCTGATAATATATACAATTATAAATTAGTTTCTTTAGATCTACCATTATTAATGGCAGGCGCTAAATTTAGAGGAGAATTTGAAGAAAGATTAAAAAATGTTATTAAAGAAATTGAATTACATAAAAAAATTATTTTATTTATTGATGAAATACATACATTAATTGGCACAGGAGCCAACGAAGGCTCTTTAGATGCTGCTAATATATTTAAACCTGCATTGGCTAGAGGTAAATTACACTGTATTGGAGCAACTACACTAAATGAATATAGAAAATATTTTGAAAAAGACTCAGCACTTTCTAGAAGGTTTCAGCCTGTCTATATAGATGAGCCTAGCATAGAAGATACCATAACTATATTGAGAGGCTTAAAAGAAAAGTATGAAATACATCATGGTATAAGCATTTCAGATAAATCTGTGGTTGCAGCTTCAAATTTATCAGCACGATATATTACTAGTAGAAAGTTACCTGATAAAGCTATTGACCTAATAGATGAAGCGGCTAGTAAAAAAAAAATAGAGCTTAAAACTAAACCCTTACAAGCTGAAAAACTAGAAAATAAGTTATTAAAAAATAAAATTGAGTTAGAGAATATAATTAAAGAAAATAAAATAGAGAGTAAAAGAAAAAATGAGCTAGAAAAAGAAAATGTAAAAATTATTGAAAATTTAGAAAAATTATTAAGTGAGTGGAATTTATATAAAAGTAAAATAGAAAAACTTAATAACTTTAAAGAGGAGCTAGAAGAAAATAAGGCAGCATTAAAGAAAGCTAAAAGAATAGGCAATTTAACTTTAGCAGGAAAGTTGACCCATTATGCAATACCCCAACTGAAAGAAAAAATATTAAAATTAGAAGATTTAAATAAAAATATATTAGAAGATAAAAAAGTTACTGACACTGATATAGCCAATGTTTTATCTAGTTGGACAGGTATACCTATTAATAAAATCTTGGAAGAAGAACGGTCTGCTTTAATTAATTTAGATAAAATTTTACAAAAAAGAGTGGTAGGGCAAGAAAAAGCAATAAAAGCTATCTCATCTGTTATTAAAAGGTCTAGAACAGGTATAAATGATCCAAATAAGCCTATTGGTTCTTTTTTGTTTTTAGGGCCGACAGGAGTAGGTAAAACAGAAATAGCAAAAACTCTATCTGACTATTTATTCAAAGATCAAAAAGAATTAATTACTTTTGATATGTCTGAATATACAGAAAAACATTCAATATCTAAACTCATTGGTGCACCTCCAGGATATATCGGTTATGAAGAAAGTGGAAGATTAACAAAAGCAATAAAAGATAGACCCTTTAAAGTTATATTATTTGATGAAATTGAAAAAGCTCATCCTGAAATTTTTAATATTTTTTTACAATTATTAGATGAAGGAAGATTAGTTGACGGACAAGGTAATTCAGTCGATTTTAAAAATACTATAATTATTTTAACTTCAAATATAGGAAGTGAAATAATTCTTGATAATAAACTATCATCAGAACGTGATTTAAAAGTGTTAAAGCTCGTAAAAAATAATTTTAAACCGGAATTCTTAAATAGATTAGATGAAATTATTATATTTAATAAGTTAGAAAAAAATAGTCTTCAACAGATAATTGAAAATGAAATAGGAATATTAAAAAATAGATTGAAAAATAAAAATCTCAAAATTATTTTTGACCTAGAAGTAGTAAATTTATTGTCAGAAAAAGGCTTTAGCAGAGAATACGGCGCACGCCCTCTCAAACGCATAATTGAAAAAGAAATAGGAGGTGTAATTGCTGATGCACTCATCAAAAACCTTATTAAAGAAGAATCTTTTTATACCGTAGGAGTAAAAAATAATAAATTTGAACTGAAAATTAATTCTTAATATTAATTAAAATATCACTTATTATTGTTTTTTTCTTATTAAATTCTACTAATTCATTTTTACTTAATACTTCTACCTCTGGCATTTTAAGCGTATTAGGGTTTATTTGTGTTTGATTAAATAATACTTCATAGTGAAGATGTGGCCCCGTCGACCTTCCTGAAGTTCCTACATAGCCAATTACTTGACCTTGCTTTACTTTAACATTTTTTTTTATTTTTTTTGCAAACTTTGAAAGATGAGCATAAACTGTCTTATATTGAGAGTTATGCCTAATTCTTATATACCTACCATACCCTCCATAGAAGTTTGCTCTCTCAATAATACCATCACCAGCAGCATAAATAGGAGTACCCTTTTTTGCAGCAAAATCAATTCCTTTATGCATCTTATTATAACCTAATACAGGATGTCTTCTATTACCGAATCCAGAAGACAATCTAGCCCCATCTATAGGTGTTTTCATTAATGTCTTTCTAATACTTTTTCCATCTTTATCATAATACTCTTCTTTGCCACCTTTATTGAATAAATACATTTCTATTAAATCACTTTTTAATAAAACCTTGGAATATAATATTCTGCCTGTAGCTATGAGATTATCTTCATAATCATAAAATTTTTCATATAAAACTAAAAATGTTGTACCTTTTTTAATATCTCTTTGAAAGTCTATGGAAAAACTTAAAATTTTTACTAGTTCAAAAAAGATACTTCTAGGTAGATTAAATATCTCTGAGTCATTATAAAAATTAGAGTTTATAATAATTTCAGTCAATTTTTTTTTAATTTTATAAGGTTCCTTATAGAAATATACTTTATAAATATCATCTACTAAAATTACCTGTAATTTAGTAACTTGATCAATTTTAAAAGAAAGCCCTTGTAAATGTTGATTATAATTTAATATTACTTCTAGTTTTTTACCAGCTCTCATTTGCCCAAGATCGTAATAAGGCTTTACTGCATTAAAAATATTATTTATGGTTGCGTTTTTAATATCATATTTTTGAAGCAATTCATAAATACTTTCTCCCTTGTTTAAAAAGTTTTCAAAAACTTGATAATTAGAATTCGTAAATAGGTTTATTCTTGTAATTTTATTACTATTTTCATGTAATATTTTTGATGTATTTGATTTTATACCTGAAAAGTTAACTATTTTAGAATTATAAAAACCTTTATTATTATATATAAATAAGAATTTTTTCTTAGTAATAGGCATATAAAAAGCTTTTAAATTACCTTGATCAGTAAAAGTTTTTACTATAGTACCTGTTTTTATTTTTTTTGGATCTATGAACTCTTTTATTAACTTTATAACATTTTGTAATTTACTTTTTTCTACATTAATATCAATTAATTTTTGACTTATATTTTCTCCTTGTTTAAAAATACTTTCTTCAATTACTATTTTTTTGTTATAATCTTCATAATTATTATCTACTTTAATTATATTTTTCTTTGAGATGCTTAGATCATTTGTGCTTGTAATTAGCTCATTAGCTAATTCAGCTGAAGATATATATGTAACAAACTTATCTTTTTCTTTTTTAAGTATTACAGATTGATTATTATTAACATTAACTGCAAATATTTTTTTTTTATCTATATTATTAGGAAGTATCAAATAGCCTCTATCTTTTAATATCTCTAGTGGATAAACAGATGCTAGAGATATATAAGCATTAATTGCCTCTAACTCAGAAAAACCTATTCCCTTTAAAACGCTAACAAAACTATTTTTATATAAATTCTGTTGTACTTTTTTTTTATATGATGAAAGCTCCTCACCCAGATTTGGATTCTTATAATGAATCGCATTTCCTTTATCTGAGTCTAATGAAAAGCACAGTGAATGAAAAAAAAATAACTTAATTAATAAGAGTACTAATTGTTTCTTATTTCTCTTCATATTCATCTAATAATTGCTTCATTTTTTCTTTTACTCCTGGGTCACTAATGTAATGTCCTGCACATTCTACTCTAAATATTTTGCAATTGACTAATTCAGAAGCAAAGTTAAAGGATATTATTGGAGGACAGAGTAAATCATAATCACTTTGCACTATAGCTATTGGAATTTTATTTAACTTTTTTTTATTTTTTAATAACTGGTTTGATTTAAGAAAAAAATTATTTTTAATATAATGCCATTCTATAAAAGGTGTATTAGGTAGTATTTTTTCTGTATTTTCAATATTAAATTTTATGTCATCTAAATTTTTATAATTAAATTTAATAGTAGATAGATTGCTTTCATAAACAAGCCATAAACTAGCTGCTAAACTCTTTATTTTATAGTTTTTATTCTCTAACATGGGTCCAAGAGTGTAAATTGGGTTAACTAATTTTTTATTATTTAGAATATTATTAACTTCATAAATTAGTTGCGGTCTAAACCTTAAAGGAGCTTCAAAAAAAGCCCAATCAATTTCTTCCTTTGTTCCTAAAAATAATGAACGTAGAATCATCGCTTTTACTTTAGTATAATGCATTTCAGCATATGCAACTGCTAATGTTGCGCCCCAAGAGCCGCCCACAACTATCCATCTTTGAATTTTTAAATAATTTCTAATCAACTCTATATCATTTATTAATAATAAAGTTGTATTATTTTTAGTACTTCCTTTAGGTACAGATTTACCTGCACCTCTTTGATCTAAGAAAACAACTCTAAACTTTTTATAATTAAATAAGGCTTTCTGATTATCATTACATCCACTTCCTGGGCCTCCATGCAGAAAAAGTACTGATATTCCTTTAGGATTACCATATTCTTCAAAATAGATTGTGTGATTTTTTTGTTTAATTTGATGTCTTGCAAAAGATTTTTTTATATTATATAACATGATATTATTAATTTAACACAAATAAAACTAAATGAAAAAAAACATACATCCAAGTTACCATTCGATAAAAGTGATTATGACCGATGGCACAGAATTTACTACCATGTCAACTTATGGCAAAGAAGGAGATGTATTAAAATTAGACGTTGATCCAATTTCTCACCCCGCTTGGACTGGAGGAAACGCACAAATAAGAGAGAATGCTGGACAGGTTGCCAGATTTAAAAAGAAGTTTGGTAATATAAAAGTTTAATTATATTTTTAATAATTCTTCTTTTATTTTTTTAGGTATAGGTACTTTTTTAGTCATATTTTGCTTTCTTACGAATACGTGCACAAAATAACCTTCCGCATAAGAAGTTTTATTTTTTTCGCTAAATAAAGAAATATCATAGATAATACTAGTTATTCCTATTTTAAAAGTAGATAAACCAGCTATAATATTCTCTGGATACTTAAATGATTTCCTAAATTTACACCTTGTTTCAGGAGAAATAGCTATAATGTCAGATTTCAAAGGGTTATAACTACATCTTTTTATGAGAAACTTATTAATTACTGAGTCAAATATTGAATAATATATAACATTATTTAAATGTCCAAATATATCATTATCTCCAAATCTAGTATCTACTTTCTCTATGTATGAATATTCAATCTTTTTTTTCATAATTACTTAACATATTTTAAAATAATTTTATTAAGCTCTATCGGATTCTCTAATGGTTGAAAATGTCCAGCATCATTTATTACTTCAAAATTTGATACTGATAATCTATCATGCAAATTTTTTGCGATTTTTTTAGGTGTCATAATATCACTGTCACCTGATATAATAGTAATTGGTGTTTTAATTTTTTTAATTTCATCCTCTTTCATAATAAAATTATTGCAAGCGTAAAGATCTTTGTACAATAAACCTGTCTTCGAGTTACTCATTATTACATTTATAAAATTAGGTAAATTCAATCCTATTAAATTTGAACCGTTTAATTTTATTTTATCTGAAAGAGACCAAGAAATCATATCTTTTATCGCTAAATTTTGATCACATTTACTCTTAAGCAATAAATTTTTATTAACATTCATGGGATAGCTTACTCCAATTAAAAAGATTCTTTTAATTGGTTTCAATTTAGCTAAAGCTGTATCTAAGCATATTAAGCTTCCCATACTATGTCCAATTAAATAAATTTCATTATAAGATACATTTTTTATTAATTGTTTTATTAGATTACTAAATGCTTTAATAGAATTTAATGGCTTACTTGTATTAGTACCATGTCCTGGAAGATCTAGCGTTATTGTTGAAAAATTTTTATTAAAAAAATATCTACTTTGATACACCCATAATGTATGATCACAGGCTGCTCCGTGAATAAAAATAATTAAACGCGATTTTTGTTTATTTTTTTTATAAAATAGTTTTAATTTTGACCTAATCACCTTATAACCTTTTCTAAAGCAATAGTTATGTCTTCAATTAGATCATCTAAATCTTCTAAACCTATTGAAAGTCTAATTAAATCATCAGTAATTCCAGATTTTATTAAGTCTTCCTGGCTTAATTGTGAGTGAGTTGTACTCGCAGGGTGAATAACTAAAGATTTAGTATCTCCTATATTAGCTAAATGAGAAAAAAGCCTTAAATAGTTAATAAACTTTATTGCATTATCTTTTCCACCTTTAATACCAAAAGATAAAATAGCCCCAGCTCCTTTAGGCATCAGCTTAGATGCTATTTTGTAATCTTTATGAGACCTTAACCCAGGATATGATACCCAATTAACTTCAGCCCTACCTGATAAAAATGCTGCTATATACTCACAGTTAGAAACATGTTTCATCATTCTAGGTTCTAAGGTTTCTAATCCCATTAATAAATAAAATGCATTTTGAGGCGATAAAGCTGCTCCGAAATCTCTAAGTCCTTCAGACCTTGCCCTCATCAAAAAAGCAGCTGGGCCATATTCTTCAAAATAATTAATATTATTATAACCAGAGTATGACTCTGTAATATTTTTAAATTTTTTAGTATGATTCCAACTAAAGTTACCAGAATCTACTATAGCTCCTCCTATAGCAATGCCATGCCCACCAATAAATTTAGTAGCAGAATGTATTATTATATGCGCTCCGTAATCAATAGGATTAAACAAGGCTGGTGTAGCAATAGTATTATCTGCAACAAAAATAATGTTATTTTTATCACATATATATGAAATTTTTTCTACATCTAGAATTTCTAAACCAGGATTACCAATTGTTTCACCAAAAATTATTTTAGTATTTTTTTTAATATTTTTTTTAATTAATGATAAATTTCTAATATCTATAAAACTTGTTTCTATACCAAATCTTTTTAATGTAAGCCCTAATAGATTTCTGCTACCTCCATATATTCTATCTGAACTAATTATATGATCACCTTTATTTAATAAGGTTGCTACAGTAAGATGAAGTGCTGCCTGACCACTCGCTACACAAATAGCCCCTATACCTTTCTCTAAGGAAGCAATTCTTTCCTCTAAAGCACTTATAGTAGGATTAGATATTCTACTATATACATGTCCATCAGTATCTAAGTTAAATATAGAGGATGCCTCATCATGATTTTCAAATAAATAAGACGTTGTCTGATATATTGGTATAGCCCTAGATTTATAATTTTTATCAACTTTTTGTCCTGCATGTATACTAAGTGTGCTGAAGTTAAATTTTTTATATTTATTATTTTTTTTCATACAATCTATTTCTTAAAAAATTTGTCAGCTATATTTTTTTGATCTTTTCTCTTATTTATCTCGTTTTCTATAAAATTAATCATATTCATTAGCTCTTTCTTATAATTATTTAATTCCTCAATAGATAAACCTAATACTTTTTCTTTATTATCTTTAGGAGATATAATTTCTATTTCGTTCATAATAATAGTATTATAATTTAAAAAGTTATATTTATTAAGAGTTATTTATGAAAAGAGAGAATATGATGGACTGTATAACTGTGTTAAAGCATGGTGGGACAGAAAACTTAATAATGACAAAAGTACAAATACCTATCATTGATGACGATGAAGTGCTAATTGAAGTTTATGTAAGTGGCGTTAATAGACCAGACATATTGCAAAGAAAAGGATTATACGACCCCCCTAAAGGAGCTAGCAATACATTGGGATTAGAGGTATCTGGTAAAATTATTAAAATAGGAAAAAAAGTAAAAAACCTAAAGGTTAATCAAAAAGTTTGTGCACTTACTCACGGAGGAGGTTATGCTGAATATTGTAAAGTATTTTTCAAGCATGTTCTTCCTATTCCAAAAGGAATGAGCTATATAGAAGCAGCAGCAATACCTGAAAATTTTTTTACTGTTTGGTATAATATATTCTATATAGGCCAAATAAAATGTTCAGAAACTGTTTTAATACATGGTGGTTCTAGTGGTATTGGAACCACTGCTATTCAAATCTGTAAGCTTCATGGCTGTAAAGTTATAACTACAGTTGGAAGTCTAAAAAAGCAAAAATATTGTAATAAAATAGGAGCTGACTTAGCAATAAATTATAAAAAGAATAATTTTGTTGAAGAAATAAAAAAATATACAAAAAATATGGGAGTTGATATTATATTGGATATGGTTGGACAAGAATATTTTACAAAAAATATTTCATTATTAAAAGATAAAGGTAAATTGATAATGATTGCTTTTTTGTCCGGTAGCGTTACAAAAGCTGACCTAACTCAAGTTATGACTAAAAGATTAACTTTAACTGGATCAACACTTAGACCAAGAACTAATAAAGAAAAAGCTTTTATAGCAAAAAATGTATATAAAAGATACTGGACAGCTCTTTCTAAAAAAACTATAAAACCTATTATCTACAAAATATTTGAATTAAAAAATGCTTCTGCAGCTCATAAATTAATGGAAAGTAGCATGCATTTAGGAAAAATAATTCTAAAAATTAAAAAAGAGGAGAAAAAATGAATAACCCTTTAATGCCGA
>CENP01056555.1_pt1 | contig 14037 bp, 10 predicted proteins | sample 361281 | NCBI WGS metagenome assembly CENP01 (sample SAMEA2591122, study PRJEB7988) | marine metagenome | biome: marine biome (ENVO:00000447); feature: deep chlorophyll maximum layer (ENVO:xxxxxxxx); material: saline water (ENVO:00002010), including plankton (ENVO:xxxxxxxx) | depth 70 m
ATTATCAAAACGTTTAGAGCACACTTTAGCCTGAAAAGATAAAAACCAAGCTAAAGAATATAATCAGATAAATATTTAAATCGAGGAGTTAATTCACCTTCCGAGGTCATTTGAGAGTTTTTTAGAATATCATCTTTATCATTATTGAAAAAAGATGGAATAACATGTTTCAAAAACATCTCACCAAACATCTCACTGGAGTCTCTTGGAAGTTCACAAGGTAGATTATCAACAGCCATAACAGCAATCGCATTAGAGTCATGAAAATCACATTCAACAGAATTTAACTTATGGTAACCATAAATTGGGTCATCGATAGTAGAAGGTCTGATTGTACTTGCTATTGGCCCATCTATATCACAACTGATATCTGCAATAACATCAATATTAAAACCATTTTCTTTCATGTCTTGATTGGTAATTAGTCTTGGTGCTTTTGGGTTATGATAATGTCCTGCAAAATATATATCTGCGACCGATGAAAATTTTGAAAAGGTTGATTCAAATTTATCAGGAAAATTGTAAAAGTTTGATACAGTGTTCTCAATTAAATTTGAGTAATTATAATCTAATACATCAATATTTGTATAAACTGGCTCGTTGAACTTTAAATTAATAAAATCATCAGGCGAAACTTCTTTGAATTCTAAAAAATCTAAGACTTCTTTAGTACCTCTACCGACTCTCCCTCTTCCAGAAAGCAAAATTTTAATTTCAGGAAATTTTAAAGTTTTTAAAATTTTATCAAATTCAACTCTGTCTTTTAAATCAATAGCCCTTGGAATCTCAAATAAATTCTTTTTTAATCCAAATGTTCTAAATCCATTGTAAGCTCCAATGACTCCTGCGTAATAACCAAAGCCGATTAATCTATTATTTGACTTATCAACGATAGTTTCATGATCAAACAAATCAATCTTTAAATTCAAAATATGTTGTAATAGTTTTTTATTGTAAAGTTGTTTTTTAATTGTATGGGAAAAGAAGAAATATTTTTTTCCCCAAATAAGTTTTTCTATGGGAACTTCTTTCACACCAATTAATACTTCACAATCAGAGAGATCTGAAACAACCTTTACTCCAATTGATTCATATTCAGAGTCAGTAAAACATCTTATATCGCTTCTTTCAACAAAAAATTCTATTTCAGGGAACTTTTTTTTAGTTTCTAAACACATACTTGGTGAAAAGACTACTCTTTTATCAGGAGGGTTTTTGTACTCTTTAATAATACCAATTTTCATATTTCAAAAATAAACCCTTAAAATTCCTTGTACAAGTTTTTTATATATTTGCATTTCATTTTTGTTCATTGAAAATATGGGGTCGACTGGTTTTGACAGCAAGTCAAAGTTAGTATTAAGCATGTCGCGCATTAAAATAGTACGCGTTATAATCTATTTTAAACTTTAAACGGCGAAAATAAATACGCTTTAGCTGCATAATCTGAATTATAGTAGGGTTAGCCTAGTTCCACAAGGTGGAAAAGCTAAATGTTTCTTGAAAGCCTTTGTTAACGGCGTTCTGTTAGAAACATCGTAAATGTTAACATAGAAAATATGGGTTTCGACATATTTTCGAAATAAAGAAACTAAGTGATATATAGATTGTTTTTAGTCAGTATATCATCGAAAATTAATTAAAAACTAAACATGTAGAAATTTATTAGTTTTCTTGTTTGGACCCGAGTTCGATTCTCGGCGACTCCACCATTTTCAATTTTATTATGTATTACTTTTTTAGAATTTCCTTGTTTTATTTTTGTCTGATACTTTCTTTAACAGGATGTGAGCCTAAATCAGAAAATACCAAGGATCAAATTGTAAATAAAACTCAGAAAAAAATCCCTGAAAAAAGAGTAAAAAAAGAGATTGATTTTAAGTTATCAGACAAGAATGTAATGGAATTTTTCTTAGAATATGATAAGCATAATAAAGAAAATAAAGTTAGAATATATACCGACTTTGGGAATATTGAGATTGAGTTATTTATGAATACTAAATTTCACAGATCCAACTTTATTTATCTTACCAAGAAAAATTATTTTGATGACACTCAGTTCTACCGAGTTATAAATAATTTTGTAATTCAAGCAGGAAATAGCGATAACAGAAAAATATCTCAAAAGAGAAAAGAAATCGGAAGATACCTGTTACCAAATGATTTAAATAAAGGATATACGCACAAAAGAGGAATGATAAGTATGCCAAGTAGCCTTGTTGACAATCCATACAAAATGGCATCTCCCTTTGAATTTTTCATAGTTCAAAGTAGTAAAGGTGCACATCACTTAGATGGAAATTATACGGTTTTTGGAAAAGTAATTAGAGGGATGGATACTGTTGATAAGATTGCGAGTGCACCAACAGACAATTTAGATTGGCCACTACAAAATATTTATATAAAAAAAGTTGAGATAATTGAGTAGTTCATAATGGTTGAAGGATGATTCGGTATAATTGTTGTTTATTCTGAATTTATGCAATTATTCACAACAAAATACGATGAAATTTTAAAAAAAGTTGATTCAATAAATCCAGTTAAATATGCGGTTACAAGAAATTTTAAAAATGGCCATGTAACAAAATTATCCCCATATATTTCAAGAGGGGTGATTTCAACTAGATTTATATATGAAAAATTAGTTGAAAAGGGTTTTAATCTAAAAAAGTGTGAAAAGTTTATACAAGAATTAGCTTGGAGAGACTTCTGGCAACAAATATGGGTAGCTAAAGGATCTCTAATCAATGAAGATTTAAAAAGACCACAAGAAGATGTAAATGATTATAAAATACCTGAATCTTTGACACAAGCTAAAACAGGTATTAATTCTGTTGATGATGAAATCAATAATCTATATGATAACGGATATGTGCATAATCATATGCGTATGTATGTTGCTTCAATAGCAACCAATATTGCAAAAAGTCACTGGAAGACCCCAGCAAAATGGATGTATTACCACCTTTTAGACGGCGATTGGGCTAGTAATGCACTTAGTTGGCAATGGGTAGCAGGTTCTAATTCAAACAAAAAATATTATGCAAATCAAGATAATATTAATAAATACTTTGAAAGCAATCAAAAAAACACCTTTTTAGATAATAGCTATGAATTTATTTCGTCAATGAATATTCCTGAAGAGCTTAGTGAAAAAATTGATTTAAAGCTAAATTCAGACTTTCAAAATAATGATGAAATCAAATTAGATAATTCATTACCAACTTTAATTTACAATTACTATAATATTGACCCTAATTGGAGAAAAAATGAAAAAGCAAATAGAGTTTTGATTTTTGAACCCAAGATTTTTTTAGAATATCCTGTTTCTCAAAAATGTTTAGATTTTTCTATAAATCTTTCTAAAAATATCAATGATATACAGATTTTCTTTGGAGATATCGACTTATTAAAATCAAAGTATGGAGTGTCGAAATTTATTTTCAAAGAACATCCGTTAAACTCACACTATAAAGGTGAAGAAGATAAACGCGACTGGCTTTTCAAAATTGAAGGAGAATACTTGTCTTTTTTTAAATATTGGAACAAGATTAGAAAAAAACTTATTTAACAACTATTTTTTTTGTAGTAGATTTTTTTCCCTCACTCAAAATAAGTGAATAAATTCCTTGTGACAAACTGGAGATATCTATGGAATCGAAGATTATTTTCTGGGAAATAACTTCTCTACCATTTAAATCATAAATAGATATATTCAAGGGATTATCAGAATTACTAACAATATTTAAAAAACCGTCTGAAACTGGATTTGGATATATATTAATGTCTAAAAAATTATCATTCAGAGAAAGACTTGTAGCTTCATAAATTTCCTGAACTACATAATATGATAATTTTGGTTCTCTATCTTGTGTTACGATACCCCAGTATTCTTCATTGGCAAAATTATCATAAGGAATTGCATTTGAAAACCCACCTGGATCTTGTTGATTTGGATTACCTGCCTTCCACCACTCATCACAAAATTCAAATAAAGTAACCCCAATACATAAATCAGATTTAGCGATAATAGCATTTAATATTATTTCTGTTGCCTGGGCTTGTTGCGATTCGTTTTCAGAATTTGAATTAATATTAAAACTATCGGCTCCAGCTTCGGAGATGTACATTGCTTTGTCAGTAACTGCTGCCAATTCATCTATTGCCGAATCAGGGCCCAACCATCGATATATATTCATACCCCACACATCTACACTGGGACAAGAATTTAAAGCTTGACTGTCTGGAACCTCCCCGTGACCAGTACTGACAGGATGATTTGGGTCAAGTGATTTAACTGTAGCAGCACAGTTTTCAAGAACATTATACCAGTTTTGAATATTATTATTAAACCATTCAGGATGATAATTAAACTCATTACCAAACTCCCACATTAAAATAGCTGGATGGTCTTTAAACTGATTTACATACCAAGTGTAACTGTTTTCATTTAACATTATTATTACCTTGATGCCAGCATTGGCAAAAGCATTAAGTTCGGCAACATTTGTGATAGCTGCATAAGTTCTAATAGTATTAATATTTGCATCAACTAAAAGCGGAATATCATCATTAAATGAATAACCTGAATTTTCACCATTCCCCTCTCCTCTTGCATAACAAATACCATTTATACGGTATTCTTGTCCGTCAACATATATTTTTCTGTCTTCAACATATACTGATTGAGCACTTAATTGCCCTGTAATCACAAATAATAAAATAAATAAAATCTTTCTCACTAGCCTAAATTGAAAATAATGTCAAAACCGCAGATTCTAAATCATTTTTATCAAGATATTCTTTGACTTTTTTATGATTTAGAATAACTTTTTCATGTTTGGTCGCTAAACTAGTAATTTTTTCTATTTCAAAGGACTCGATGAATTTTTTAATTTGTGTTTTTTTTGGTAAGGTTTCAATATTAGCAAGTCTAGCTAAGTCATTTTTAGTTAAAATATCCGACTTATTTACGTGATTTGGCAACTTATCCACACCAATGGCATTTACTCCAATTGGTTTTTGTATCTCAAATAAATTTTCAGATTTTACATTTAAATAGTAATTACCTCCCATCCTTGCAACCAAATTAAGTTTTAATGGATCAATATCTCCATTCTGTGTCAGTAACTGTTTGTTTATGTGTATCATTACTATTTCACTTATAATTAAATTTCCTGCTCCACCATTATTCCCAAGACTAATTACCTCATTAACCTTACATTCAAAGGAGATGGGAGACTCTGAAACCCTTGGTGGTAGGATCTTTTCTGATGTTATTTTTGTCAAGCCAGACTTTAAAAATTCATCAATACCTCTTTCGTAATAAACACTAGAAAGAGATGTAGGCTCAACAAGACTAAAATCAACCAAATTAATTACAACCTCTTTAGTTTCTAAAATATTTTCTAAAGTATCTTTTCTAGAATTATCTATTACTCTATTTGCCGGAGAAAAAACCAAGATTGGCGGTGCTGCGCTAAACACATTAAAATAACTAAATGGGCTAAGATTTACATTTCCATTCTTATCAATTGTACTAGCCAAGGCAATAGGTCTTGGTGTAACAGCATTTAAAAGAATTTTATGCACCTCACTAGTAGTTAGATCTTCAGGGTCAATTGTCTTAAAATTTTTCATATCAAATTGAAGGTAATAATTTTGTTTTTACTTCTCCAAATCCAACTCTAATATCATTTTTTGAACAGTATCCACGCATTAATATTGTATCAAAATCTTCAACAAATGTCCTAGAATAGCCCCCATCTAATATTATATCTTTTTTTCCTCCCCAAGATAATTCTAACATTGATCCGTATGAATCCTTAGATTTTCCGCTGATAGTTCCTGAAGCCATCATATCACCTGTATTTAAATTACATCCATTTACCGTGTGATGCGCAATTTGTTGACTCATATTCCAATACATATACTTAAAATTTGATTTACAAATTACTGTTTCAATTTCTGAACCACCTGGTAAAATAGATACAGACAAGTTTATATCATAATTTTTAAAGCCATCGAATTTTAAATAATCTAAAACCTCTGGGTGCTGAACTGGACCTTGTACTTTAAACGGCTTTAATGCTTCGATTGTCACAACCCAAGGGGATATTGACGAAGCAAAACTTTTACCCAAAAATGGACCAAGGGGCACATATTCCCATTTTTGAATATCTCTTGCTGACCAATCGTTAAATAATACTTTTCCAAAAATATAATCCTCGGCATCCTTGGTAGAGATTGATGACCCTAGTTTAGAATTCTTTCCGATAATATAACCCATTTCAAGCTCAAAATCAATTCTTTTTGATGAACTAAATATGGGATTTTCAGAGTCAACAGGTTTAATTTGACCTTTTGGCCTATTAATATCAACTCCACTAACAATTATGGATGATGCTCTTCCGTGATAACCCACTGGTATGTGTTTCCAATTTGGTAATAAAGGATTATCTGGATCTCTAAACATTGAGCCTATATTTGAAGCATGCTCCATGCTAGAATAAAAATCTGTATAATCTCCAACATTTACAGGCATGTGCATTTCCACTTCAAACATTGAAAAAATTAAGTCGTTATGCATTTTGAGCTTTGAATTTTCATCAATTAACTCTTTTTGAAGAATTTCTCTAACTTTATTTGTCTTCTTTTTTCCAAGATTTATAAAATCGTTCAAAAACGTGTTTTCAAAAACAGAATTATGAATATCTAAATCAGCAAAAATATTAAGTTTATTACAAGCCAATAAGTCAATCACTTTATTTCCAATAGCGACTCCAACCCTTTTCGAAATACCTTTTTTCGAAAAAATCCCAAAAGGTAAATTATATATTGAAAAATCTGTATTATTTGGAACTTCTATCCATGTGTTCATTTTATTAGTTTTAATCCGTTATCAATTAAATCTGCAAATTTATTATTCTTTCTAAGTTCTAATAAGGCGTTCTTTACTTTATCTTTTAGTTCAAGTTTAGTGTCAAAGAGAATTTCATAAATTTCAAGTAAAATAAGCCATTCATCTGAATAATTACTGATAATTTCACTATAAATAATTTTTAAACGATTTATTTCAATTTCACCTGATTCTCTTATTTTTTTTACATCAAAATATAATTTGTGAAGTTGTAAACTTTTATCATCATATTTAATTTCTTGAGAGGTAGTTTTGGGTAATTTAAAATTTTGTAAAAATGAATTATCGTCTGCGGGTCCTGCAAAAACAGAAACAACCTCTTTACCAACCGCCATATCAAAAACACCCCACTCAGGTTTGAATAAAAACTCATCATTATAAGTTACAGTGCAGTCTTTAAAACTAATTAACTGAATTTTACCCATGATATCACGCATTCCGGTAATTATAATTCCTTCAACTAAAATACCTCCCTCAAATTTTAACTGTGTATGTTTTCCTTCGACTATCCCATATGCTTCTAAATCTTTTGGAGACATGTCTTCGATAGCTAAGTTAATACCCTCTAACTTTCCTACTGGAGAACCAAATCCATCTTTGTGATAATTAGTTCCATGGCCAATTAATTCTTTATTATTATTTGATAAGGCTGTTGAAGAAGATGATTGAATATATATAGGTTTATCATCAAATGAGATAACCCTTGTAAAAATTGAAGAAATCTGAATCCCAGTAGATAATTGTATAGTACCCAATTTTTTTGAATTAATGACTTTCTCAACAGAACTCAAACCTCCAACTCTTACACACATTTTGTTAGCAAATTTTTCTAAGACATAACTTAAATGAGAAAATGTGGGGGTAACAAAAAGATGAGGTTGAGCAGTCGTTATATCAAAATTGGTTTCAGCAGCTTCTATTGAATATGGGATTTTTTTAATTTCCTCTGAAAGACAATCTTTACTTTCTTCAATTGACGATAATAATCCTGCTCCATATATTTTTGGATTATTAATATCGCCGATTAAACCATATTCTACACTCCACCAATGGAGATTTCTTATTTTAGCCATCTCTGAAAGTTCGCTTAATTCACCTTGAATTTTTTCAACTTTTTTTGTGGCCATCGCGATTTCCTCTGCTTTAGAATTTGGATTTTCCTTTAGAATAGAAAGTTCTCTAATAGCTTCAAAAATTTTATCATCTTCTTGAGAAGAAATAGCTTTACTACCAATTTCTCCAAATCTCCTCAAATACTCAGCATACTCAGGATTTGCAATAATCGGAGCATGACCAGCAGCTTCGTGAATAATATCAGGTGCAGGAGTATATCCTATATGATCTATTGTCCTGATTTCAGAAGAAATAACAAGTACATTATGAGCCTGAAAAGCCATAAATGCATTGGGTGGAATAAAACCATCCACAGCTACAGCTGCCCAACCTATATCTTTTAAAATTCTATTCATCCCCTCCATTCTGGGAATTTTATCAATAGAAATTCCAGTTAATTTTAAACCATCCATATATGAATCATGAGCATATTTTCTTAAATAATTTAAATTTAATCTCATGACATATCGCCAAACTGACTGATTTTGATATGTGTATTCGCTGTATGGTTGTTTGACAATATAGGTATGTAAACTTTTTGGTAATTTTGAAGTTACTTCATTAAACTCAATTTCTAAATCTCGTTTTTTTGTCATATAGTTTAAAGTGTTCCTCTGCTCCTTTGCTCTCTTTCAATTGCTAAGAACAAAGCTTTAAAATTTCCTTTTCCAAATGAATTGGCGCCTCTTCTTTGAATAATTTCAAAAAATATTGTTGGTCTGTCAACTAGTGGTTTTGTAAAAATCTGTAATAGATATCCATCATCATCACGATCAATTAATATTCCATTTTCTCTTAATAACTCAACATCCTCTTGAATAGACCCAACCCTATCGATTAAATCATCATAGTAGGTTTCAGGAACATATAAGAATTCTATTCCTCTGCTTTTCATTTCACTAACTGTTGTGATAATATCATCTGTAGCTAAAGCTAAATGTTGAACACCTGGGCCATTATAAAAGTCAAGATACTCCTCTATTTGGGATTTGTTTAAACCTTCAGCAGGTTCGTTAATTGGAAATTTTACCCTGCCATTTCCATTACTCATGACTTTACTCATTAAAGCTGTATACTCAGTTGAAATATCATTGTCGTCAAATGAAACAATTTGTGTGAAACCTAAAACATCTCTATAAAAATTGCACCATTTATTCATTTCATTCCAACCAACATTACCAACGATATGATCAACATATTTCAATCCTATTGGTTTAGACGAATTATTATTCTTCCATTCTTTAAATCCTGGAAGAAATATTCCATTATAATTCTTTCTTTCAATAAACAAGTGAACTGTTTCACCATATGTGTATATACCAGATTTGACCACAATACCATTTTCATCAGAAATTTCAATAGGCTCAATAAATGATTTTGCACCTCTTTTAATCGTCTCATCGTATGATTTAGCAGAGTCTTCCACAAGAAAAGCAATAACTTTTACTCCGTCACCATGTCTAGTATAATGATCATTAATTTCAGATTTTTCAACATAAGATGAAGTTAAAACAAATCTGATTTTATCCTGTTTGATAACATATGAAACCTTAGAATTATCACCCGTTTCTAGTCCTAAATATGCCTCTGATTCAAATCCTAAAGCGTTCTTGTAGAAATAAGCTGATTGTTTTGCGTTTCCAACGTAAAATTCAATATAGTCAACACCTAAAATTGGCAAAAAATCTTTTGCATCATTAAAAATTTTATCAATCTCCATTTATAATTATTTATTTTTTTCTAGCCACGATTGGTAATACTTCCCATCATCAATTTTGACAGCATAATCGGTAACCTTCAGTGGTTGAAACGTATCAACCATGACTGCAAGTTCTTTTGTTTCTTTCTTTCCAATACTTTTTTCCATTAATCCAGGATGAGGACCATGAGGAATTCCAGCTGGATGTAAACTTATATAACCTTCGTCTACATTTTTCCTGCTCATAAAATCACCATCTACATAATAAATAACTTCATCCGAGTCAATATTACTGTGATTGTAAGGGGCAGGAATAGCATTTGGATGATAATCATAAAGCCTAGGAACAAAAGAACAAATAACAAAATTACTGGTTTCAAAAGTCTGATGAACCGGCGGTGGTTGGTGGATTCTTCCAGTAATTGGTTCAAAATCATGAATTGAAAACTTGTAAGGATAATTATAACCATCCCATCCAACTATACTAAATGGATGAGCAGCATAAATACATTCATGAATAGAATCATCCTTTTTAATTTTTAAAAGAAAATCTCCAACTTCATTAAATGTTTCTAATTCGGTTGGCGGATGTAAATCTCGCTCGCAGTAAGGAGAACTTTCTAAATGTTGACCAAACCAATTTCTATATCTTTTGGGCGTATAGACTGGTGATTTTGATTCAACTATAAACAGCCTATTATTCTCTTCATTAAAATCGATTTGATATATAACTCCACGTGGAATCACTATATAGTCCCCATATTTAAAATCGATATTTCCTAAAAAAGTTCTAAGCTTTCCAGATCCTTTGTGAATAAAAACAACTTCATCAGAGTCAGTATTTTTATAAAAATATTCTTTCAGGGATTTTGTAGGAGATGCCAAAGAAATTTGACAATTATTATTAAATAATATTACTTTCCTACTTTTCAAAAAATCAGATTCATTTTCAATATTAAAACCCATTAACATCATGGACTTTAAATTATTTTCAATTGCAGCTTTGGGAGATATAGAATATGTGTTTAAAATTTCTTTAACCTGGGTTGGTCTTTGTGTATGATACATCAGTGAAGACATTCCGTCAAATCCAATAGTACCAAAAAGCTCTTCATAATAAAACCTACCATTCTTATTTTTAAAAACAGTATGTCTTTTACTGGGTATATCTCCTAGTTTATGATATCTAGGCATATTTAATTTGTTTTTTTTAAAATTACAAAATTGTAAATAGACTAAAAAACAATTATTTTTTTATGAATAATTTTGAATTAAAATTATATCCAGATGATACTTTTAAAAGATAAGTTCCTTTATCATAGTTAGTAACATCAATAATTTTTAAGTTATATGATTCAAATAACTTTTTCCCAAGTAAATCAAAAATTTCGAGTTTAAAATTTTCTAGTTGTGTATCGAGGTTAATTAAATCATTTGCGGGATTAGGATATAATCTAAAATCAGTAATCAGATTATCAGTTAATCCCAAAGAGCTTCCAGTGAAATCAAATCCGATCCAATTAAGATTAAAACCTGGCTGAATAACTTTCATTCTTAATTTATATGATCCCTCATTCAGGGTTGTTGACGCAGAAACTGTTTCCCAAGTTTGCCAACCACCTGTTATAGGTAGGGATATTTGAGTGAGATTTTGAACCTCTGCACCGTCAATTAATTGCAACAGGATTGATCCTGATTGATTTTCTGAGGCAGCTCTAAAATTTATATCATAATCTCCAGACTCAGTAACCAAAACTAGATAGTCGGCAAAATCTCCTGAATCAGTGTATCCTATGTTTAAACCTCCGTTAATATCAGAAGTTTCCTCGATAGACAGTCCTTCTTGATAGACATAATCTTCAGCTTCGACTAGACCTGGAATTACTATTCTTTCTCTGACATTATTGTAAACTGGATAATTTGAAAATGGTATTAAATACTCATTATAAATTGAAACTAATTCTGTTTCCTGAAAAAAACTGACTGAAATATCATCTAAAAAACTATATTCTTCATCAATAGAAATATAAATAACTTGAGGATTTTCTTCGCTAATCTCTATATCAGATATTGTTACTTCCTCTGAATTTACAAAAACTCCAAAATGAGAATCATCAATACTCTGATCAATATCAAGAGGTTGATTTAATAATAATAAAATAGTAGAAAGATCTTCTTGCGCCTCTGCATACTCTATTGAAAATTCTGGGATTTCATCAGAAAGATCAAAATTAACACTTGAAAGATTATATCCTCCAGTAATCATTTTCATTTTCAGCTTAAAGGTTCCTTGAGTTAAATAAATTCCTTGAGTTAGTTTGTTAATAAAATTTGAATAGCTCCCAGTATTGTATAAAATAATATTATCAACTATTGGAATTCCGTCCAATTCTAATGAAAAAATTCCACTTGAAGTTGATGCATATCTAGTAACTATATTATAAAATCCAGACTCCTGAATATCAACGGTGAATAATAACCACTCATCGTCACTTGTAAAACCAACTTGATAACCATTTCCGTCAGTATCACTACTATTTTCAATATCTACACCATCATTACGATATTGCCAACCTTGATTCCAAGCTTGAAAATTATCTGTATTTATATGATAGGTAGCATAATCAGCATCAGAATAAGCATAACCCATAGGACCTAAATCGTAATCTGATGCGTATAAGACACCTGGTATGATGTTAGGTCCGTCAAATGGTAAAGTTTCATTTGAAGATACTTGTCTAATCATTGCATCTACTACATCTCTTTGAAATCTATTATTTGAAATGTGAGAATCTTCAGCTAGTTGCATCAAACCGTTTACTGCATTTTCAACCGTGGGAGCACTTGATTCACCCCTAAAATAATTAATTAAAGATTGATAATTTGAATTAGTATGAATTTCAAAAGGTGCTGAAATAGATTCCAATTTTTTCCATGGCCAAAAGGCCCACCCGATGTAATTTTCTTCAAATATTTTGATTGCTTCCGTAAACCATTGATTTGAATTCTCTCCACCCTCACCCATCCATAGTGGGATATTATATTGATTTCTCATCCATATCACCCAATCCAAAGAGTCATTAAAACTCCAATATTTATGAAAACTATATACCATGTTATCATCCCATGGTGGAGTCAGTCCGGAAAAATCATTTGCATAACCGTTTCCTTCAATAAATATTATGTGGTTTTGATCGAATTGTCTTATTTCATTAGTAACATCAATGTAAAAGTTTCTTAATTCGTTTTCACCTAAATCCCAGTGAGTTTCATTAAGTAAATCATAACCACCTATCCATGGCTCATCGCTATATCTTTCTGCTAATTTACCCCAAAGTGCAATAGTTTTATTTTTATTTTCTTCACTTTCCCAAAGAGAAGGTAGATTAGGGTTATAGTCATTAATGTCCGAGCCGTAGCCTTGACCTCCTGGCGCTGCATGTAAATCTAATATTAAATACATATTATTAGCTTCACACCAATCAAGTAAATTATCAACCATTGAAAAACCTATATCTATCCATGTCTGTTCACCTAAAACAGGTTCATCTTGAATAGGAAGAGTAAATAAATCATAATGCATTGGCAACCTTACACTATTAAAGCCAAAATTTGAAAGTGAATCAATGTCTCCTTGTGTTATAAAATTTTCGTACCATGAATTATAAAACTCATCTGTATTTTCTTGACCTATAAATTCTACTAATTTTTCTTTAAACTCATGCTGAGAATCAGCAGCTCCAGTAAACTGGAACAAGTAGGGCTCTTGTAACATCCAACCACCTAAATTTATACCTTTAAGTATGACGTTATTACTGTTATCATCCTTTAGAAATGGGCCAAGGGTAGATAGATTTTGTGTGTTTAATAAGTTGGAAATAAACACAAATAAAACAAGAAAGAGTTTCTTCATCTGTTAATCCACATTATCTAGGCCCCAAAGGGTTATTTCTGATCCATGAACATACGTATCACTACCATAATTTGATGTAATGGAAAACTTTAAATATCTGAACTTTTCTGAAACCCCTTCTAAATCAAAATCATGACCATTAGCTGCGGCATCAATAAAATCTTGTGGAATATTACCATTTTCATCACTAGGATCACCAATATCAAATTGTCCTAACAAAGTCCAATCAATGGTATTGTTACTAGCATAAAGATCAAAAGACCTCATATTTTCTTCCTGATAATAATAAGGAACACCTGTTGGTCCATTATACCAAAATGCTCTTTGCCATACCTTAAATCTATGAACCCTAACATTTTTATTTAGATTGATAACAATATCTAATGGCCAGTT
>CENP01108262.1_pt1 | contig 14031 bp, 17 predicted proteins | sample 361281 | NCBI WGS metagenome assembly CENP01 (sample SAMEA2591122, study PRJEB7988) | marine metagenome | biome: marine biome (ENVO:00000447); feature: deep chlorophyll maximum layer (ENVO:xxxxxxxx); material: saline water (ENVO:00002010), including plankton (ENVO:xxxxxxxx) | depth 70 m
AGTTCTCCACTAGCATTTTTGCCGTCCCAGTAATTTGCGGGATTTTCTGTATCGAAGAGTATTTCTCCAGTATAATTAACTATTAACAATCTGAATTTCTCAAGCTCCATATGCCCAAAATCAACAACAAATTTGTCATTGTAGCCGTCTTGTGTGTGCGGTGTGATTATATTTGGTATAGGCGCTAGCTCAGTTGGGGTATAAGTGTTGGGGACCTCAACTTTTTTATCCACCAGCGCTATTTCACTATTCTCGTCTTGTTGTTTGGATAGGTTTGACGTTTTTATGCTATCTGTTTCCTGAAGGTTTTCAAATTTTCTTTCTATAACCTGCTGGTTAGGGCCTAGGTCATGCTGCGTGTTCTTTTTTACTTCTGGGGAATTTACCAATGCTTCATGGAGCTGTTTTTTTGGTTCAATTTCTTTTGGTTTTCCCTTAGTTGAAATTGGCCTTATTGTGTCTTTACTGTGTACCTCAAGCTTAGGATTTTTTGGACTAGTTTGTTCACTAGCCAAAGGTATTTCCAGGGTTTTTGGTACATTACTTTTTTGGTTTGTGAGAAACAAAAGCCCAGAAACTGCCACCGCGACAATGGGGACAAGTGGGCTTGATATCACCAAATTAGACAACCACTCAAGTGGCGTAAAACCTGAACCACCAGCACCTATTTGGGCATTTTTAGCAATTTTTTTCCATAGATGTTTCGGCGGTTGAACGGTTGATTCTTCTAATTTATTTTGGATGATATTTTCTAATTTATCTCTCAAAATGCTTCAACTCTTTTTGTAGATATTGTTTGGCTTTTCGCAATTGGGTTTTTGAAGTACTTTCAGAAATGTTTAATTGTTCTGCTATTTCTCTATGCAAGAAACCATCAACAACATACATATTGAATACAGTACGATAACCAGTAGGTAATTTTTGAATGGCTTGTTGTATCTCATTTTCTGTCAGTTTTGAAAGTGCATCTTCTGGTATTGAAGCAGAATTTGAAACTTCTTGTACAAACTGCACATAGCCTTTTTGCTTTCTTCTCAGCAATTCCAAAGCATGGTAAATACATATCTTTTTCATCCAAGCTTCGAAAGAACCTATGTCTTGGTATTGATTAATTTTTTCAAAAATTTTCACAAAAGCATCATGCAGTATGTCTTCTGCCATTTGAGAATCGCTTGCATACCGCACGCATGTAGCATACAATGATGGTGCAAATTTTTGATACAGCATTTCTTGATACTTCCTTTTTTTTTGTTTACAACCTTGAATGATTTCTGGCAATGCCTCGTATTTTTTTTTACGACTCATCAAGGTATTGTAAGTTAAAGATGAAATAACTAAGAATTTGGTTGCTCAGTTTCGATTTTTTTTACCAAATAGCGTTCTTCGAAATAGCCAAATAGTGACTCAGCATAAAAACCACAAGAATTTATTTTTTCCGCTATTTTTTCTGTAGTTAATTCTTTAGCTATCGTTTTGCTATGAATTGCCACGGTGTTTTGCTCTTTATTGAGCATAAATGACGCGTTGTACAAATGGAAATTTAGATACAATAATTCTTGATTAAATTGCTCTATATGCATAGTAGGTATTTGGCAAAACGGTACAATGACTTGAAAGATGGGAGACGACTTATCCCCAGCAAATGCTTGCCATTGATTTGTATTTTTAGGCATCCAAACATCAACATATATTTCGAAAAAATCTTTTTGCAGTAACCATTCACCTTGGTTGGAACATCTTGTATCTTCTGGATTAACGCCCAAAGTTTGAATGGCATCTTCCACTTGCTTATAAAAATTTTGCATATAAGCTGACAAATTTAGTGAACCGTTTTTATCGCTTCAAAGGTTTCTAAGCAATTCTCGCAGTGATGGATGGAGCGACAGAGGGTTGGTCCGAATGGGTTTTTTAAGACCGTTTGTGGTGACCCACACTTTGGGCAATCAACCTCTTCGATAAAATCCCAAGTTATTCCACCGCAAGATTTTTTTGGCGGCGCCAATCCGATTTTTTTGATGTCTTTTTTGCCCTGTTCTGAAATCATATCACTTGTCCATTGATGATCAAATCTGGTATTTACATTTACTTGATCTATTTCATCTTGCTTGAGCAGTTTTTCTTCTACCATTTCTTCCATGACCTTTAGGGCTGGGCAACCCGAGAAAGTAGGCGTTAATACCACGTCAACCCGATTCTTTTGCACTTGAATATCTGTTACTATTCCTAAATCTACAATAGAAAGTGTAGGAATTTCTGGGTCTTTAATGGTGTATAGTATGTTGGCTACATCTTTTCGATTCATTACCAATCTGCGCTTGGGTCTATTGCGTAAACCTCTGTCATTTCATTAAGTAAAGGCTGAAGATATTCAGTATGTATTCCTACCCTTCCACCGATACCTTTTGTATTTTTTGTACCATGAGGAACTTTTAATCCTGCTTTTTTAATTAAAGGTGAGACAAGATCTAACCACTGTTGCTTTAAGGCTTCTTCCCCAAAAAATACTTTGTTTTCAATCAGCTGATTTTCAAAATGCCCTTTTTCAAAAATTCCAAGAGCGTATGGCCAAGCTTCATTAAGCGCACTTTGCATCTTCGCTTTGCTTTCTTCATTCCCATTGCCTAGCTGTTGCATCCAGGTATTGGCATGTAAGGTGTGGTATTTTATTTCACCCTTAAATTTTCTTGCTACTTGTGCCAATGGTTGAAAACTACTATTGGATAAAGCTTCAAACCTCAACGCTTCTGCAAAATCAAACAGGAAATGTCTTACAATGCTGAAACTGTAATCGCCAATTGGAAGTTCTACCAATTGGCAACAATGGAATTGCTTTGCATTTCTTGTAAATGCCACAGTATCGGGATCAGAAGCTCCTAGTTCATGCAATAGTTGATACAAATGTTGTGATTGGCCTACTTTATCCTGTGCCATAGAGGAAAATGCAATATCTTCCTCTAAAAGTGGCCCAAGTCCAGTCCACTCCGAATTTCTGTGACCTATTATAAGTTGGTCGTCTGCCATTTTGTAGAGTAACTCTTTGATGTATTCTGACATATGTTATTGATTTTGTTGATTTTCTTTAAATGCTTTAATCTTATCCATCACTTTATATGATGTTGGATCTCGGTGTTTTTTATCAGGTGTATTCTCGAACATATCTTCATCAAAATATTCGGTTGCGAAAATTTCACTAGAAGCGACTACCCATAAATTGGCCGTTTTTCCCCGTCTTGTATATTGCTCTTTGGCATAAAGCATAGCCATTTCAGGATTTGGCGCATGTACAATTCCTACATGTTGGTGTTGTGCCCCTCTTTTTTTTTGGTGAAAAACTTCGTACGTTGGGAAGTGACCTTGATTTTCGAGAGAGAAATCTGGATTGTCTAATTCAATTTTGGCACGAGCTATCCTTGGATCTAAAGATTTCATTAGGCAAAAGGCTTGACGTAAGAATCTTTTGGATTTACTATGGCCTTTCTCACCCAACGACCTCTTTGTTCTGCCATTCTTCTCACAGCCAATCGTTCTGCGTTGCATGGCCCATCACCATTTATAACTCGTTTAAATTCATCCCAATCAGGTTCGGTATACATCCATTTTTTTGTTTCTGGATTTTTACGAAGCTTTTTGTCTGGTAAAGTCAACCCAAGGTCCCATATCTTGGGCACATACATGTCTAAGAATTGTTGACGCATATCATCATTGCTAGCCATTTTTACTTTCCAACGCATAAGTATTTCGGTGTGCACTGATTCTTTATCCGAGGGGCCGAAAAAATGCATAATGGGAGGCCACCATCTATTTAGTGCATCTTGCACCATAGCTCTTTGTTTTTTTGTACCTGTAGCCAAATGAACAACATTATCATGTCCATACTTTAGATGGAAAGATTCTTCGTAACAGATACGTTCTAAAGCTCTACAATAAGGGCCATAAGAACCCTTACTATTAGCCAATTGGTTGACAATCGCGCCCGCATCTATTAACCAGGCTATAACTGCTGAGTCTGCCCAAGTTTTTGCAGGATAGTTGAATACATTTGAATATTTAGACTTTCCGCTGATTAGATCGTTAATCATATCTTCTCTGCTCTTGCCCAAAGTTTCAGCCGCTGCGTACAAAAGTTGCGCATGACCTACTTCGTCTTGTACTTTGGCCATTAATGCAAGTTTTCTTCTAAACCCTGGAGCGCGAGTAATCCAAGTGCCTTCAGGCAATGCTCCGATTATTTCTGAATGGGCGTGTTGCTCAATCATTCGGACGAGTTGTTTCCGATAGTTGACTGGCATCCAGTCTTGTGGCTCAATTTTTTTGCCTGCCAAGATTGTTTCCTCGAAAGCTTGAAGCTTCGCAGGATCCTCACCTGCGATTAATTTGTTTTTTGGATCGTTTGGATCGATGTAAGCATTTCCGTACATAATTTTATAAGTTGTTCTTTTTTAGTCCGTTTAAGATAAAGTTGGATAGATCATTTGCTATTTCTTGTGGTGTCAAACTGCCTTCTGGTTTATACCACTCTACCACCCAATTTAAGGAGCTTAGAATAGTCAGTGTAGCCATTTTGATGTCGGAGGGATTAAAAACGTGCTCCGAAATCCCCGTTTCAATAATTTCCCGAATTCCATCCTCGTATTTATTTCGTAATTCAACAAATTGCTCTTTTTTATCATCTGGTAAAAAACGCCAGTCTCTAAGAAATACAATTGAACTGTCCATATTTTGGGTAAGCAGGGAGATGTGGTTTGCTATGTACATGCGAAGCTTCTCTTCAGCATTAAAATAAATGTCATTAACTTCTTTTGCTCCCAGCAAAAATTTATCCGCCATACCAAAACAAATAACTTCAAGTAGATCACTTTTGGCGCTTATGTGGCTGTACAAACTTGCGACTTCTAGGTTTAATTCTTTGGCCAATTGTCGCATAGAAGTGGACTCATATCCCCTGTGTCTAAATAGCGTCAGCGCGGCGTTAAGCACTTCTTTTTTACGTTTAGTATTTACTTCCATACGAACGGCCGTTAGCAAATATATACCTTTTATTTAACTCCACATTTTATTTTATTTGATGTATGTCTCGATTTGTGGCGAAAAGTCTTGATGGATATAAAAAACTGTATGATGAATCTATAAACAGTCCTGAAACTTTTTGGGCTGAATTTTCTAAAAATGAGTTTTCCTGGATTCGGCATTGGGATTCTGTATTCACCTTTGACTGGTCAAAAGCAAAGTTTTCTTGGTTTGCCGGTGCAAAGGTTAATATAACTCAGAATTGTATCGATCGGCACTTAGAAAAAAATGGGCAGAAAACAGCTATACTCTTTGAGCCGAACGACCCGAACGAAAAAAGTCAACATATTAGTTATCAAAATCTCTTCGAGGAAGTTAATAAAACCGCCAATATGTTAAAGTCAATGGGCGCAAAAAAAGGAGACCGAATTTGCCTTTACATGCCTATGATTCCCGAATTGGCCTTTTCTGTATTGGCTTGTGCAAAAATTGGGGCTATACATTCTGTTGTATTCGCTGGTTTTAGCAGCAAAAGTCTTTCCAACAGGATAAACGACGCAAAATGTCGATTTTTGATAACTTCTGATGGCGGATTAAGAGGTGAAAAAATCACCCCATTAAAGAAGATTGCAGATCAAGCCTTAGAACTATGTCCTAGCATCGAAAAAGTTGTTGTCGTTAGAAGAGCAAAAAACGAAATCACCATGAAGGCTGGTCGTGATTTTTGGTGGGATGCTTTGATTGAAAATCAGAGCAAAGAATGTCAAGTAGAAATTATGGATGCAGAAGACCCACTATTTATTTTATATACTTCAGGAAGTACAGGCAAACCTAAAGGTATGGTTCATAGCTCCGCAGGATACATGGTTTATACCAATTTCTCTTTTCGAAATGTTTTTCAGTACAAACCCAATCAAATTTATTGGTGTACGGCAGACATAGGTTGGATTACTGGACATAGTTATATTATTTATGGCCCGTTGAGTGCAGGTGCCACAACCGTTATGTTTGAAGGTGTGCCGAACTACCCAAATCCTGGAAGATTTTGGGAAATTATTGATAAACACAAAATCAATATTTTTTATACTGCGCCAACCGCAATACGAAGTTTGGCTTCACACGGTCAAAATCAACTTAAAAATAAGCGACTATCAACACTAGAAGTTTTAGGAACAGTTGGTGAACCAATAAATGAAGAAGCTTGGCAATGGTATTTTGAGCATATTGGCAAACACAATTGTCCTATTGTTGATACCTGGTGGCAAACAGAAACTGGCGGAATTATGATTTCAAACTTGGCTAATGTAACTCCTCATAAAGCCACTTTTGCTACTTTACCCTTGCCCGGCATTCAGGTCAACTTGCTAGATAAGGATGGTAGAGAATTAAAGGAAACAGATGCAGAAGGCAATTTATGTATAAAACACCCATGGCCTAGTATGGCCAGGACTATATACGGAGATCACCAGCGTTTCATAAATACCTATTTTTCAAGATTCCCCAAACACTATTTTACTGGCGATGGAGCCAAAAGAGATGCTGATGGGAACTACAGAATAACTGGCCGAGTTGATGATATCGTTATTGTTAGCGGACACAATTTAGGTACTGCAGAAATTGAAAATATAATCAACCAACACCCAAGTGTTGCGGAAAGTGCGGTTGTTGGATATCCTCACAAAAAGAAGGGAAATGCTATTTACGCTTTTGTTCAACTCAAAACGCAAGACCAAATCCAAAATTTTAACGCTGAAATAAATGCGTTGGTTTCAAAAACTTTGGGTCCTATTTGCAAACCTGAAAAAGTTCAAACTTGCTTGGCTCTTCCCAAAACAAGAAGCGGGAAAATAATGCGTCGAATTTTAAGAAAAATTGCGTCAAATGACTTGGAGAATTTGGGCGATGTCTCTACATTGTTGAACCCAGCCTGTATTGATGAAATCAAAGAAAATAGGATAAATGATTGACCCAAATTTGCTCAAAAGGATGATGATGGGAGAATACGCCCAAAATGAAAAGAAGGAGACCAAAACAACATCAAAAGGAAATAGTAATAAAATACTAGACCTTCATATTGAAAAAATTCATCCAAAATACAAAAAGTTAAATCCGAATGAATGCCTTGATTTCCAAATAAACTTTCTAAAAAATTATTTGTCAGAAATGAGGAAAGTGAATGTAAAATCTATTGAAATAATTTATGGAATTGGAGAGGGTACTTTAAGAAAGAAGGTTGGAATAGTTCTAGAAAGTACTTTGGGTATAAGAAAATACAGTTTAGGCCCTAGCTCGTCAAAAGTGACTTTTCACTGATTATGATCGGGATATTGAGTAAGATCCCCATCTCCCCAAAGGGTTTCCAATCCATAAAATTCTCTTGACTCTTTTAAAAAAATGTGAACGACAACGTTTAAATAATCCAAAACAACCCATTGTCCATTTTCTCCACCTTCTCTGCTAAAAGGTTTCTCATCTATAGATTCTTTGAGTTCTTTCTCAACACTATCTGCAATAGCTTTAACCTGTGTATTTGAATCTCCATGGCAAATGATAAAAAAATCCGAAACCGCAACATCCAAATTTCTTAAATCAATTTTCACCAATGATCTTGCTTTTTTTTCTTTCGCACCGTTGACTGCAATAGTAGCAATGGCATCAGATAATGCAACTTTATCACTCATTAATTTTGTTGGTGTATTTTTGCAGGCAAAATAAGAAATCTTTGCGGAACTTTTCATCATCTGCCTTATTCGTTGGACGAAACTACATGTACTTAGAAGAGACATCTTCAACCAATTCGTACGCCCACCGTATTATTCAAAACAATTTGATTACAGACGGCACTCTGGTATTTACAGATTTTCAAACAAAAGGTGTAGGACAAAGAGGAAAACCTTGGCAAAGTGAGGCAAGAAAAAATTTATTGGGTTCCTTTATCTTAAAACCCCGGTTTGACCCTTTGAAAGGTAGCTTCATAAATTTTGCCGCAACTCTTGGCATCTTCGAAGCAATTAATGAATACTTTAGCGGAAGAGTAAAAATTAAATGGCCAAATGATATTTTGGTAGATAACCTCAAAATCGGAGGAATTCTTATTGAAAACGTTATCGTCAAGGAAAAAATAAAATTTACTGTTGTTGGCATTGGGATCAATGTAAATCAAACTCAATTTGATGGACTTGAAAATGTAACAAGTTTTTCACTTCTTACAGGTGACCCCGAGAGGAGAGAAGATATAATGAATGAAATTTCCAACAAATTAGAAGAAAATTACAACAGCTTGCTGGATGGTGAATTAAGCTATTTGAAAAAAAGATTTGAACAAAATCTTAAAGGTATTGAACAAAATATCAAATACATTGACAAAAAAACTGGTGAACAATCCACAGGAAAACTCGTAGGTGTTTCTGATGAAGGATCCCTTGTTATAGAAAACGGCAAAGAAGCATTGCATTTTACGAATGGCGCTATTGAAATAGTTAACTAAAAACAATGCTTCTAGGCATAGACGAAGGCAACACGAATATTAAAGTAGCTCAATACTCTATTGCTGGTAAAATTAATCAGATAAAACAGTTTAAATCTACCGCAGATTTTTTCCAAGAATATTCGAGTATAGATAACCACAAATTTCTAGTGTGTAGCTCACGTAGCCCATCTTTGTCAGTAATTAAAAGAATTCAAAAAAAGCTTGTTTTTGAGCTGAATGACAAAACCCAAATTCCTTTTTCCAGTAAATATCAAACAAATGAGCTAGGTGCTGATAGAATTGCAGGCATCTATGGTGCCATGTCTCAATTTTCTGCACCCTTTATTTTGGTGTCTATAGGCACCTGCATAACCTATAATTTGGTCAATTCAGAAAATGTATTTCTAGGTGGGGGAATAAGCCCTGGAATTGGTTTACGTTTAAGGAGTATGTATGAGTTTACTGGAAGATTACCACAAATAGACTTTTCCTACGAAAACACAATTTCAAAAGCCCATAACACAAAAAATGCGATGTTAAGTGGAGCCTTAGAAGGTATTTTGCTAGAATTAGATGGGTGGATAGAAACCTATCAAAAAGAACATGACCACTTGAAAATAATTTTTACCGGTGGAGATGCACAATTCTTTGAAAAACTTCTTAAAAAGAAGATATTCGTGCGCCCAAATTTAAATTTTGTTGGACTTTATTCGCTATACAAATTTGATCAAAAATAAAAGTTCCTATGCTTTGATTTTGATATCCTTGTGTATCTCTGTCAAGTCACAAACAAATGAACGTTCTCCCTACTCTGCTTTTGGTTTAGGGGACAATTTCAACTCTTCATTTATAAGTTATCAAGCAATGGGAAGCACTGGCACCGCCTTGCAACTTGAGAACAACTTTACATTTCAAAATCCAGCATCATACAGCTCGCTCAAATTTACAAGCCTGCAGATGGGTGCAATAGCTGATATTGGACACTACCAAAATTCCAATCAATCGGCCAAGTTTTCTGCTGCACAATTTTCTTATTTTGCATTGGGTCTCCCAGTTTGGGAAAAGAATAATGGCGCAATTGCCTTTGGAGCCTCACCAGCTAGTACCATTGGCTATCAAATGAAGGTGCCAGACACAGCGGATATTATTTCTACAACCAAATACCTAGGCGATGGAGGTTTATCTAAGCTTGTTTTAGGAGGCTCATTTGAACCTATTAAAAATCTAGCCATCGGTGTAAATTTTAACTACCTTTTTGGTAATATCTCCAAAACTAGAGAATTAAGCTTTCCATTTCAGACGAATATTTTTGGTTTTACTCGTTCGGAAAACATAAACTATTCTGGTTGGCAAACAAATCTTGGCGTACAATATTCTATACGACAAAAAAACGTGCAACATTGCTTTGGATTTACCTACAATCCCAAAGGGACATTAAGTGGTAAAGGACAAATTTTGACAAGAAATAATAAATACAGTTATCAAATTGGTGACGCCCAAACATTAGATACTATATCCCTCAAAAATTTGAGTAGCCTAGAAGAAAAAATACCAGAAAGCCTCTCTATCGGTTATGCCATTGGGGATGGGGAAAAGTGGTCTTTTTCAGCAGATTATAGTATTTCATTTTGGGAAAAAATCTCCAATGAATACAAAAATGAACAAGGCATTTCAGCTGGTTTCTTTTTGGTACCAAAACTACGCCCTGGGCTTGGGACCAATTATCTTCAAAGGGTAAAATATAGCTTTGGCGTTTTCAAAAAACAGAGTTTTATTTTCTTGAATCAAAAGCAAATTGAATCCTATGGCATAAATATTGGTTTAGGATTACCTATGGTTAAAAGAATCAAAAGATATGCTAAAGAAGACTTAACAATTATTTCTAGACTTCATTTTTCTTTTTCATATAATGAAAGGGGAACAACTGAAAACAATTTGATACGAGAAAACTTTATCCAATTTGGTTTAGGTGCCAACTTGGGAGACAAATGGTTTATAAAGAGAAAATATCAATAACAAAACATATGAAAACACAAAAATTGTCTTTCTTAATCATCTTCTTAACTTTTTATGGTGCGAGTTATGGGCAAGATGTCGAAGGCATTCCTAAGGAAGCATGTCAAAATAAATACGGCAAAGATAGTATAGAGACAGTTAAGCAACTTTCTTTATTTAACCAATACTTTCAACAGAAAAAATATGCAAATGCCTATCCTTATTGGCAATATCTTTTTGAGCATGCTCCTTGTGTAAAGAAAAGAATAACCTACAATGGCTCTGTAGTCATAAAAGCTAAAATGGTGGCACTTAAAAAAACCTCCTCAGAGGCATACAAAGCTCGACTTGCTGGTTTGGTGGATACTATTTTACTTGCACATCAATACAGAATTGCGTTTTTTGGAAGAGAAGGATATGTTAAAGGTAAGTGGGCAAATGACTTGGCTAAACTGAGACCTTCAGAAAGGAAGAAAGCCCTTGGTCTTTTTAAAGAGTCCATAGAATTAGAAGGAGAAAAAACAAACTATAACGTACCCACATGGTACATGCAAGCTGCTACCAAAGAATACAAAAAAGAAAATATATCCATTGAAGACCTGATAAAAATATTCGAAACAGTAAGTATTATTAATGAAAAAAACCTTGCAAAAAAGGGAAAATACCTAGCGAAATGGGAGAAAAGCAGCGCAAATGTTGACGCTTTAATGAAGCCACATTTTACTCCTGAAAAAATTGAATTAATTTTTCGTTCTAAAATTGACACATCAGAAAACAACTTAAAACTTATAAAAAAAGTTGCTACTTACATGGAATCCGCCAAAGGAGAAGAAACCGACTTCTATTTAGAACTATCAGAAAAAATTGTGCAAGCCGAACCTAGTGCAGACGGTTTTTTGTCTTTGGCAAAAGCCAAAGAGGCAAGAGATTTACAACAAGAGGCCAAAAAGTATTACCTAATGGCCTTGGATCTTATAGATTCCACAGTAGAAAAATCGAATGTTTATTACAAGCTGGCAAAATATGAAGCGCAGTCAAAAAATTATAGCAAGTCCAGAAAATATTGTTACGAAGCACTGAAGCTTAATGAAAGTATGGGGAAAGCTTATTTATTGATAGGAGATTTATACGTTGGTAGCCGATCTCTATACGCCTCAGACAAGTTGGGAGGTTCCGGGGTTTACATAGCAGCCGTTAGTAAATATATGCAAGCAAAAAAAGCAAGCCCTGATTTATCTGTCAAAGTGAATGAAAAAATTGGTAGGTATATGGCCTATTATCCTTGCAAGAAAGACGCATTTTTTAATGGTATAAATAATGGAGATTCATTTCCTCTAGGCGGCTGGATTGGAGAAACAGTTATCGTCAGCACAAAAGATTGTAACTAATTATGTGCTTAGGAAGCAGCAAAAATAATCTTCTGCTTTTTGCTGTTATTCCGCTATTTATTATTGGGAGTTGTAAAAAGGCAAATGTTCAAGAATTCATTGAAAAATTTGAAATTCCTGACTCCTTCCAAGTAGAAATCGCTCATAACGTGGAACTACAGTACGCTGATTCGGGGGTTTTAAACGCAAAAATCTTTGCAGATACAATGAAAAGGTATCCTTTAGTAGATAGCCCTTACTTAGAACTAATTGGGGGCGTAAAGGCAAATTTTTATGATAAAAAAGGTAAATCAGTTATTAGTTCTCTTCATTCAGAATACGGAAAAAGTCAAGAAGAAAGTCAAATAATTACCGTCCAAGATCAAGTAGTTCTTAACAATATCAAGGATGAAACACTACTCACTTCTGAGCTGCATTGGAATCAAAAATCCAAAAAAATTTATACCGATAAATTTGTAACAATAATTCGCAATCAAGATACTATAAATGGCATCGGTCTTGAAAGCAATGAGACATTTTCTAAGTACAGCATTAAACGTATCAAGGGACAAATTAATCAACGAAATACAAAATGAAAATCATACGAAGAATTGTAGAAATAATGTGGCTTACAGTGGCAGCTGTATCCTTAGTTGAACTTTATATAGCCGTTTCCCAACAAGGATTTAACGACCAAAAAACTTGGATTTTTTCTCTACTCTCTGTTGTATCCATTTCTATGTATTTTCTCAGAAAAAGGCAGAGACACAGTTGGGAAAAAAGGCAGAATGAAGCAAAAAATTAAAATTTTTGCTTGACTAAATATTGCCAAACAGTTTCTCCAACTGCCTTTAATGTTTGCTTGTCAATCACACTCATTTTGTCATTTTGTGTATGCCAGTGACTTCCAAAGCCTCGCTTGGTGGTGGGGTTATAATTTATAATATCAATTATTGGTATCCCCCTTTCATTAAATACATAGACATGGTCATCCGTAACAGGATTGGAACGAAGGTTAATAAAATAATTTCCATAGCCCAAATATTGGCCAGTCCGCCATACATCAAGCAGTAAATCATTGGCATACGACGCAGAAAATCCTTCATAAGCGAAAAGTGCATTTCTACTTCCTACCATATCTAATAAAATTCCCTTCCGCGCTATGTAATTGGGTGTATGTGGGTTTTTGCTCCAATATTGAGAGCCAAGACACCAAGTGTCGCTCGCATCCCCATTATGGCTACCAGCGTCTTCAACATCAAAGAATATAATATCAACACCAAATGGTAAGGAAAAAGAATCTATCAATCTTGCCATTTCTAGTAAAACAGCAACACCGCTTGCACCATCGTCTGCGCCGTCAAAAGGTTTAAATGACCCATCTTCATCTGCAATTGGACGTGTATCCCAATGAGCGCAGAGCAAAAATCTAGCTTCCATTTCTGGCTTAAAACTTCCAATAATGTTGTAGCAAGGCATCTCCCCGTATGCTTTATTGTAAACAATTGTCTCTTGTGCATACATCTCATCGGCATATTTTTGTAACTCACTGAATAAAAAATCTGCACATTCCTTGTGTGCTGTCGTTCCAGGAATTCTCGGCCCAAAATCAACTTGCTTCTGAATGTGCTGATAAGCGTTTTCTTCGTTAAATTGAAATGATGATTTGTTGGAAGGAGAAATTTGTTTTTCTTTAACAGATTCAGATGTAATTGTTTTTTGCTTTTTATCCTTGCAAGATCCAAGGAGGACTAGAAAAAAAACAAACCAAAAAGATATTTTAGGAAATCTCATAGCTCGTTCCACTTTTGGTATCAATTAATTTTATGCCCTCTTGCTCTAATTCTGTTCTAATTTCATCTGCTAGTGCATAGTTTTTATGCTCTTTTGCATTTTTTCTTATTTCAATCAATATCCCCATAATCTCTTTTTCTTTGGAATTTTTTATTTGTTCCAACTCTTTAACTTGCAAACCAAGTAGCTCTCCGAAAAATAATATAAATATTTTTTTTAGTCTTTCTAAGTCTGTTTCATTGAGCTGCCATTTTCCTATTATGATTTGATTTATCCATTTAGCCGCTTCAAAAAGCAGCGCGAGTACCATGGGTGTGTTCAAATCTTCAGCAAAAGCATCAAACAGATTTTTTTCCCATTCCTCAAAATTTATTTTGTGCACTGAATTTTCTGCACTTT
>CENP01237892.1_pt1 | contig 14027 bp, 29 predicted proteins | sample 361281 | NCBI WGS metagenome assembly CENP01 (sample SAMEA2591122, study PRJEB7988) | marine metagenome | biome: marine biome (ENVO:00000447); feature: deep chlorophyll maximum layer (ENVO:xxxxxxxx); material: saline water (ENVO:00002010), including plankton (ENVO:xxxxxxxx) | depth 70 m
GAATCAAAGAATCAGAAGAGTTCAATAAAAAGTATCCTTCAATGATGGAACAAGCCATGAAGAATGGTACATATACAAGTAAATCAGGTGGTGGTACAGAACGAAAAGAATCACCTCAATACACAGGAGAAAGAAAACTTGTAGGTATCGCAACGATGCATAAATCAAATGCAGTACCTATTTTTGAGTCTGATAAAGACCACGCCAAAGATATTGCTCGCATGAGAAGGTAAAAAACCATATATAAATGGTATAAATATAAATTATGGCTAAAAGAAAAGTACAAACAGTTAAAAAAGCGAAGCCGAAAAAACGCATGACAAGAGCGAAAAAATTATCGCTTGAAGAAATGCATTATGGTCCAGAACCCGAAGTCGGTTACTTTGACGACCATACCTTATCGAACTATTTAAACTGGTTTAATTATATGTATGATAGAAAACAGGCTGTCACTGCGTATATTACATACGCAAAAGAGCAAGGTTTTAAAAACGCAAATAAACTTAAAAATTTAAATTGGCCAAGTTCAAACGCTTTTATAGCTATAGGGCTAAGAAAAGGGATAGAGTTTCCTTTACCCGAGAGTGCCATTAATCAAGAACAAACAGGTAATCAATATTATCATTTAAAATTTATGAGTCATATTAAAGAGACTCTTAAAAAGGCAGATGATATTGATTTTCAAAAAGAAAACAAAGCTGACGAAACTAAATTATCAAAACGCAGAAAGTCAGTACAAGAAAATATTAAGAGTAAAGTTTTTCAAGTTTGTGGTGAAATCGACCACGCAGTTGATATGTGGCAGACTCAACCATTTGATACATACAAATATCTAGCTGACTTACGAGTTTCAGCAACAGTAGCAAAAGGAATACCAGAAGAGTATCAAAGTATCATTGATGAACTAAACGAATTACTTGGAAAGAATCCTCACCCACAACTAAAAGAAGGATATAGTTATCTTTCAAAACAAGAACAAAAAGATTATTACAACTTTGTACGAGGTATACAAACAGATGCTATGAGATATGCAGAAAACAATAAACCAATTCGTAAGAAAAGAAAAGTTTCAGCTGATAGACAGATAAAAAAACTTTCTTATCTAAAAGAAGACAGAGAAAATAAAATTAAATCGATTGACCCATTACTTGTAATTGGTGCAATGAGATTATGGATTTATAATTCAAAGACGAATGAAATAACCAAATATGAAGCTATAGACCGAGGTGGTCTTGGTTGTAAAGGTACAACATTACAAAACTTTGATACGAGAGCATCAGGTTGCAAAAAAGTTGGTGTTCGAACAGAACATTTTATTGACCGTATTTTAGATGGTGGTAAAGTTGTACTAAATAAGGTTATGGATGAAATATCTTCCAAAAAACAAAGTGTGACAGGAAGAATAAATACCAATATGGTATTATTAAAAGTGGAGTAAATTATGGCGTTACCAAATGATGCAAGTGTAGTTGAAATATTACGAGAAGCAGTTAAATTAAAATCTAAGAAAGATAAAGTAGCATTACTTTCTCAATATACAAATAGAAAAGATATGATGTATATTATGAAAGGTGTTTATGATTCAAACATTGAATGGTTATTACCGAAAGGTGAATTACCACCAGAGACAAACTATAACAATGTTTCAGGCCCAGATTTAGCTGATGATAGACTCATAAGAGTTTATAAGAATCTCAGATATCTAGTAAAAGGTGGAGCTGACAATATGTCGCCATCAAAAAGAGAAAAAGTCTTTTTAGATATGATTGAGAGTCTATGGGTTGAAGAAGCAAAATTACTTGTTTCTGTAAAAGACAAAAAACTTCCATACAAGTTAACTCAGGAAGTTTTACATGAAGCGTATCCAGAATGGGTACCCGCAAAGAAAAAATCAAAAAGTGGTTCAGTCAGTAAATAAATTAGGTCTAACTCAAGACGAGAGAGCAGTAACTTATACAAATGCTATAGGTCAAACTCGCGTCGGTGAGATTAGACAATTTGACCCTATAGATGGACACATAGTCGTTTATCAAGGGTTTGAAGAACCAAAACAAGTTGAGTTTTTATATGACTCAGCGAGTGAAGTTTGGAAAGGTGTCGGCGAGTTCGCTGGTTTTATTTTAAATATAGACCAGAACCTTATCGAAACACCTTTAACAAAAACTGTGGATACAGATTCGTCTGCCAAAGCAGTAACAGTATCAAGATTTCCTTCGTAATGTATATTGGGTGAATTTACCCGACAAGGTATTTTATTATGAAAAAAATCTAACCAAAAAAGGAGGTGGTCTAAATTGTTATTATGATAATTTGTAGATTAACTAACTCAGGAGGTACATGATACAGAAAAGAAAAAGAATGGTGAATAATTATGTTAAGCGATTAAGAAAGCTTGACAGGATTAAAAACCTGAAATAAGATCATATAAGTGGTCTTATTTTAAGGCCACTTATTTTAATATACTATGAATAGGAGTAAATAATGGAAGTTAAACATTTAACAGTACAAGACCTAGCTGGTCTAGTTTCAATCATTGATGTTGTCTCACAAAGAGGTGCATTTCGTGGTGAAGAATTAGCTGGTGTCGGTCAAATGAGAGAAAGATTAGTCGCAGAAGTTCAAGAACAAGGTCAAGACTTACCTCAACCAGCTCCAGCTGAACCAGCTGAAGCCCCAGCCGAAGACTCAGAATAACTAAATAATGCCTACTAAGTTTAAACCATCTGCTGTGACTAGAGATAGGGCTACAGGTAAATTAAAAACTGAGCATTTCTATATGAGAGCTCAATCACAGGAAACTTTATTTGAAGAATTAAATAAAGACTCAACCAAGCCTAAACTCAAACAAAAGATAAGAAACGAACTTGTAAGAAGAGGCATTAAAATAGTTAGAGTACAAACAAATGAGTGATATAAATGATTTTGGCTTTACAGCCGTAGACCAAGATGAACTTGTTTCTAAAACAGGTGAAACTGCTGCAGTCAACGAAGAAGTTGCTAAACAACTAAAAGAAGTCGCTAAGTCTTCTGCTAGTTCTGTAAGCTCAGCTCAAGTTGATGGTCTTGAATCTAAAATAGATTTGATGTCTAGAAATCTAAGTTCAGCTTTATTAGCATTAGATGACCACAAAGAAAATCTTTCTTTGATGGATTCAAAACAAGAACTTGAGTATCAAGATAAAATTATAGAAATGAAAAAACTCATTCTACCACTTCTTCAAAATCTTATGAAGAATGACGAGAAAGAATACATCTATTGGCCAAATAGAAAACCAATCATACAACAACAAATTGATAGAATTGAAAAAATCACCAAATAAAACTTGAAAGCGGGGTGACGCTTTTTATATAATGATACACAATGGAAAAAATACAATTTAAAAATACATACAAGGCTTTACCGAGTGGACTCACAATTAAAGAATCTACTGTTTGCGATGGCTTAGGTTTATTCGCAACAGAAGATATTTCTGCTGGTGTTTATCTTGGCGAAACTCATATATTCGAAAGAAAAAGGTGGGAATGGATAAGAACACCTCTTGGTGGTTTTATAAATCATTCAGAAGACCCGAATTGTTTTATCAATGAGAATATACATTACCATGATGGTCAACAAAGAGAGTTATATACTGTAAGACCAATTATGGGTGATATTCCAGGTGGAGAAGAATTATTAATTTATTATAAATTACCAGAATATTATGCTACATAAGTTTACAATTAACGGACAAAAAGGAGATGCGTTTATTCGTATTACTTCTGGTTGTAAAGATGTTCAAGTTGTCTTTTGCGAGAACGAGGACACAGTGCAAGAAGAAGTCACTTGGGAGAATCAACAAGCTCATAAGACGGCTATGATTTTTGCACAAATAATAGGTGAGTATTTAAAACTTACTCCATACTATGATGAACTAATAATGAAGGGAGAAAGTCTAGCTGCTGAATTATTAGGTCAAGAACTAACACCAACTTTTATAGCTGGTGAACCATTAGATGATGAAGACTTTGGTGAAATAACATTCGAGCCTGATTTTGATTTGAATAGTTTGAAAGATATGGATTTAGAGAACGCACCAATAAAAGACCTTACTGGTGATGAATCAGATAAAGTTGTAGATATTAATGAATATAAAAAAGGAAAAGATGATGAAACAAATAGTGAATAATGAAAAACTATATCGAGGTAAACCAAGGGGTTATTATGACCCTTCTCCCACAGAAGAGTTTTTCTGTAAATTAGGCCAAGCTATATACAAGGTCACAGATGATAAAACACATAAGTCCCAAATGGAAGATGAAACATGGAATCTCATGGTCAAGACAGCTGATAAATGTGTAAGATTTGGAACTGTTTGGGGTCCTAAAAGTATGAGTTCTTTTTCAAATGATGAAAAAAGAATATTGAAGGAGTTTGTTAAATGTATTTAAATTCTAAAAATAAACAACAAGAAATAGACATATTAAAAACTAATGTAAAAGATTTACAAAAACAACTAAGTCAATCTTACATTGATATAAAAGAGAAACTTGATATCATAGAATCTATTGAAAAGAAAAATAAAGAATTAGAGGCTAAAATTGTCGAGTATCAAAAAATGATACCAGATGTTATGGACTCAAAAACTAGGGTAACGGCAACTAAAGATAGTGTAGCTGTTACAAAACTTAATAACTATGGTATTCCTATACCATCAGGAGAAGACTTTAAATAATGGCACGAAGAAGAACACCAGTAAGCACATTGACTCATACAACTATGGAAGTAGCATTAGACTTTCTTAGATGGAGAGAAGAACAACAGCTATTATCAATGATAGGGCACAATGGTTGTCCTTTTGATGATGATGAAGAGATACCAGAGGATTATATTTAATGCCTACTTATGACTTTTACAATTCTGAAACGGAAGAAGTTGAAGAACATTTTATGTCATATACAAAGTTAGATGAATTTAAGAAAAATAATCCTCATCTTTCTCAAAGAGTTTCTGCACCGAATATTGTAGGTTCAGTTAGTATCAAAAATAAAGAAGGTGGTTTCGGAGAAGTTTTAGATAAAGTGGCTGAAAGTCACCCAAGCTCAAGTTTGGCTAATGAAAGAGTTCGAAAATCCACAAAAGAAGTTAAAACAAGAAATACATTGAAAAAACATGGAGTAATAGAATAATGGAGTTTTACATATTGGGTGCATTAATCCTTGGAGGATTTATTGGAGTCAATATTGGATATGCTCAAGGAGTTAAGGATGGTGCAGCAGGTATGTATGACCAGCTTTATGAAAAAGGCGTCAGAAAAGGCGATAATGTTATAGTTAAATTAGAATATGAACCAAGAAATATATCAAAAGAATTTTAATCATCTATCAGGTTATGATGGAATAAATTTACCTACAGAAACGGTAGATGGTAAAAGATATTATGTTACTCCGAATGGTAACAAATATCCTTCTGTTACTTCGGTGACAGGAATATTAAACAAAGTCTGGATTCAGAAATGGCGTAAATCAGTAGGTGAAGAGAAAGCCAATAAAATCTCAAGACAAGCGGCCTCTAGAGGCACAAGATATCATCAACTTCAAGAAGATTATGTAAACAATATGCTTACTCAAGAAATGATAGACAAAGCTTTACCATTAGATTTAATGATGTTCAATCAAACAAAAGAAACCACGAACCGATTGGGCGATATCTATATGTTAGAAAAGTCTATGTATTCAGACGAGTTACAAATGGCTGGAAGAGTGGATTGTATCGCGAAGTTTGATGATAAATTATCCGTTATAGATTTTAAAACATCAACTAAGAGAAAGACACCAAGTAAGATTAAGAATTACTTTATGCAAGAATCAGCATATGCTAAAATGTTTGAAGAACATTATAATGAAAAAATAGAACAAATAGTAACGATTGTAGCTGTAGAGGAAACAGGGCAGGCTCAGCTCTTTGTCGAACAGGCAGAGAACTGGTTTGAGGAACTTAGAGTCCTCCGAGACCATTATAGGGCCGAGTATGATATGTAGAACTTGGTGTAGTGCCTAAGTTTTAGAGTCCTGAGAAAAATATAATCCAGACAGGAGAAGTAAGACCAAGAACTATGAATCCGACTTCAAATATATTTTCGACAGAGGCTTTTATTTCTTCGCCGTGTCTACGCCAAGCAATTTTTAAAGTTGTCATGGCGTTTTTCCTTATAAATAATTAAAACAGTAAGAATTTAAATTTCTTACACTATTATTTATAACAGTTATGTTTTTATATAAATAATAATTATAAGTAAAAAAGTAAATTTCACAGGAAGGTCACAATATGGCATACTCAGAAAAAGTAGTAAAAAGATTTGAAGATGTTTTAAACAATCCAGAAAAACATGCGGTCGGTAGATTCGACCCGAAAGACCCAATGGTAGCGACAGGTCTTGCAGGTGCCCCAGCTTGTGGTGATGTTATGAAGTTAGATTTAAAACTAGACGAGAACGATAAAATTTTAGATGTTAAATTTAAGACTTATGGTTGTGGTAGTGCAATCGCTTCAAGCACAATGTTTGTAGAAATGTTAAAAGGTAAAACTCTGGAAGAAGCCAAACTTATCAAAGATAAAGAAATAGCAGATGCTCTAGAGTTACCACCAATTAAATTACATTGTTCAGTTCTAGCTGAAGAAACCATTCAAACTGCTATAAAAGATTGGGAAAAGAAAACAGCACATAGAAAACATAACAATCCACCAAAGAAAGAAAAATGGGAAGACCCAAACGGATATGGATACTAAATCATGTATAGATACTCACTAATACTTTTAGCCTCAATCAGTATGAATGGTTACATGATAGAGAATGACCGTGTATATGGTGTTATGAGATATTTTAAAGATAAGTATAAATTTGAGAGAAATATAAAAAACTTGACAGATTAAGGTTTTGGCCCTAAGATCTACCTAATGATATTAACAAAGAAGAAATTTTCGACATCTATTGAACAGTTAGTCATTGATAAAAGATGTTCTTACATAGATGCGATTGTTATATTTTGTCAAGATAATCATTTAGAACCAGATGCAGTAAAAGGTCTGGTTACACCACCATTAAAAGAAAAAATAAAAGCCGAAGCAGTGGGTCTTAAAATGGTAAAAGACTCTGGCTCAAAAGCAAAACTACCGATTTAATTATGAGACCACAAAGACAAAAATCCTACCATCAAAGAAAACACTTTAATAAAAACTTTAAAAAGAAAAGACATGACGGACCACCTCCGTTTGATGTGATGCTAAGACAATTTAAAAAGAAATGTGAAAGAGCTGGTATAATTCAAGAATGTAAAAAAAGAGAGTTCTATGAAAAACCATCAGCTAAAAGACAAAGAAAAAAAGCTGAAGCGATTAAAAGACAAAGATTGGCAGATAGAAAAAATTCACTACCAGCGAGGCCAAGATGGTAATTAGAAATGATGTTAGAGAAATACTTCATGATTATATGCATGAAAATAAAAAGGCTCAGGTCTTTATTACTAATACTGGTATTTACGGCATGAGAATGTTTAAAGATAGAGTTTTTGTTGATGATAGATTATTTGAAGGCCATAGTGAAAGATACGCAGAAGATGCTGCAGAAAATTATGTTATGAATTATGGAGAGTGGGGTGAACAGTAAAGATGGTTTCGATGCGTATTGTTTGTATTTGGCTATTAGTAACCACTTTCATACCGATAGTTATAACTTTTTTCAGTATAATGGCAAAGTATCAGCTTCAATTCATTCTTACCTTAAACGAAATGATAAATATCATTTCGCAAAACTAGCAAGACAATATAATAATGTTGACGAACTCAAGGACTTTTATATAGCCAATCTTTCAAAAGAAAAGATATTTAGTAGAAGATTACTTGAACAAGAATGTGAAGAGAACTACAAGAACTTTAAAAAAAGAAAACAAAAACTAACTTATTTAATTAATGAAGAAATGAGAATGTTATTTGATAAGTATCAAGACCTAGATGTTGTTCTTGGTATAAAGAATGGTCAACATTCAAACTTACTTCGTGAGTATCTTGGTGGTAATATATCGCAAGAAACTATGATAGCATGTGATAAGATTTTTAATATCTTTAGTGACTACGATAATATGATTAGTGAAAAAATTATTTGGCCTATGAAAGGTAAGACACTTAGAAAGTTAGAACCATTTATTGAATTAGAACATACAAAAATTAGAACTTTATTATTAGGATTATGGAAAGAGCCTACATCATAGGAAACGGCCCTTCAAGAAAGGGTGTAGACCTATCTAAATTACCAGGTAAAACTTTTGGTTGTAATGCTCTATACAGAGATTTTAAACCAGATTATTTACTTTCAGGTGACGCTGGGATTATAAAAGAGATATGTGAATCTGATTACCCAAAAGACCATTGGTGTATTTTTCCTGATTGGTCACCTATACCAAAAGATTACAAAGATATGATGTTATCATCATTTCAAGGCTATGAGATTCATGAGTCTGATACAGAAAGATTTGACCATGTCCAAATATTCGGTAACGAATATGAAGACTTAGGTAAACAAGTTCATATTCTTGGTGTTGACCCTAAGTGGCGAATCATCAATATGGCTGGGACAGATGATGACCCAGAGTTCGCTGTGAATTTTTTCGCAGGTTCAAATGCTATGGCTCAAGCTTCAATTATGGGGTTTGAAGAAGTAGTATTACTAGGTTTTGATTCTATTTGGAACTTTAATCCAAGTGTGTATCAAAACATATATGCAGGTACTGATTGTTATCTAAGAGAGAAAGAAACTCCTAGATTAGGAGTCGGTACAGACGACCCGAACAGTTTGTCGGGAAGTCAAGACGCACAAATAAGGAAAGTCCTTGACGAATTCGAGTTCGTGCGTTACTATATAGATCGTGGCGATGGGAAACTTGAACCACTAAAATACGATAGCTTTATACGATAGTTATACAATAATAATAAAATTAAATACAATAGGAGATAAAATGTCATTTAATGAATTAAAACGCAGTCGAGGCGGATTCGACAAACTTCAAAAGGCTTTAGAAGGTGAAACTTCTGAGGCTTCCACAAAAAACTTTTCAGACGATAGATATTGGAGACCAGAACTAGATAAATCTGGAAATGGTTACGCTATCATTCGTTTCTTACCAGCATCGAATGGTGAAGAATTACCATGGGCTCAATATTGGGACCACGGTTTTCAAGGACCAGGTGGTTGGTATATTGAAAAGTCTCTCACTACTTTAAGCAAAAAAGACCCTGTATCTGAGTTTAATACTCAGCTATGGAACTCAGGTGACGAGGCGAAGAAAGACCAAGCTAGAAAACAGAAGCGTAGATTACACTATGTTTCTAACATCTATGTTGTTTCAGACCCTAAGCATCCTGAATTCGAAGGTAAAGTTATGTTGTTTAGGTACGGTAAAAAAATCTTTGAAATGTTAAAAGATGTAATGCATCCTCAATTTGAAGATGAAACTCCAGTGAATCCATTTGATTTATGGGAAGGTGCTAACTTTAAACTCAAAGTAAGAAAAGTTGATGGTTATTGGAACTATGACAAGTCAGAATTTGCTAATTCTGGTCCATTGTTTGAAGATGAATCACAACTAGAGGAAACTTATAATAAGCAACATTCTCTAGGTGAGATAATCGCTCCAGACCAATTCAAGTCTTATGAAGAGTTGAAAGAAAGATTCGAAAGAGTGTTAGGTATTAGTAATGAAGGTATTTCTACTACAACAGCTGAGACAATAGCAGAAGATAATTCTGATAATTTTTCATCTACAGTTGCTGAACCAGAACTACCAATAAGTGAAATGGCTGGACCAACTACCTCTAACGAAGAGAAAGAATCACTAAGTTACTTTGAAAAACTTGCAGCTGATTCATAGTGAAGTGTTATAAATAATACTTACCTAAACAGAATAAGGGATGTAAACTTCGTGTCAGTTTACAGAATCGCTCAAGACTGAGCGAAGGGCTTGTCAAAGAATGGGGATTCTTGGCGTCAAATGAGGAAAGATATCGACAGCGGCAGGCGATATCGGAAGAATCAGCGGGTCGAGGGGCTAGACTTCCACCTTTACTATATTTTCTATAGTAGAGATTTCAATATCTTCATACTCGCTTGTATGAACATTACTTACTAGAATTTTATTACCAGAAGATTGTATTTTCTTTGGTATGTGATATGTGCCTTCATGAATCTTTTCAGATGTAAGACTACGAAAAGTTATTTGACAATGATTATTTAAAAGTAGATTTTGAACTTGATTGAAATTGTATGTCATTATTAAGCGAAAGCTTTGTTGTAAGAACCATCTATTACTCTAGTTGGGTCTTCAAAAGTAATAATTTCTTGACTATTGTTAGTAATTGATTTGGCGTCTATTATAGTGTTACCACCAGCAACACTATTACCAGCATTTTCAGATGCTACATTAGCATTCTCTGCGTTACCATCTTCAATAGCTTGACCTACGGCTGGCATTTCAAATGCAGCTGGCATTCCACCAAAATTATCCATGTATTCTTGATAACCTCTTTCGAAGGCTTCCATTGGAGTTTCACCACCTGGCATTAAAGCTCCAATAGCGGCGAGTGCACCAGCTCCCAACGCACCTATAAAATTCACTATACGACCTGCAATACCAACAAATACATCAACGATACCTTTTAGAAAACCTGTTATTGAAATATCAGAAATCGTCTTTGATAGCTCTGGAGCAATCCTACTTAAAAGAAAACCAAGAAAGTCAAAAATAAGATCGATAAGGTCTGTTGTAAAAAATGCAACAAAATCTACAAAACCATCTACCACTGCACCAAAAGCCCTAACAATGAAATTTGTATCTTTATATTTCTCCGTAAAGCTTTGAATGGCTTCTTGACCTGCTCCAAAAATACCAAAAGCAAGTCCGATTGGTGCTAAAATTCTTCCTATAACTTTTCCAATAAACGCGAAGAAACGAAGAAAGGGAGATTTCATAAATTTGTCTAAACCAAGTTGAGCTTGTTTTGATAGCTCGTTAATTTTTTTAACTGTTGTAGCATCTCCTTTTGATAAAAAAGGATTAAAACCTTGGAAAAATTTACCTAAACTTGCACCAAAACCACCTTTAAATATTTTACCTATTTTTTGATTGGTTTCATCAACTACATTATAAAAACCACCTAAAAATCCTCCTGTAGGAGTTTTAGGTGTACCATTTTTTCCATAAAAGAAATTAGTTAGGCCTGTTGAGACACTTTTACCAATATTTTTTAAAAATTCAGGAGCAGCTATACCAACTTTTTTTAATGCATTTGGAAGGTCTTTACCCAAACTTTTACTTATACCAGAAATAACACCACCAAGGAAAAGTGGTATAGAGAATAACAAAAGTTGAAATATATTTCTAAATAATCCTTGAGCTAAATTTCCTAGTGCAAAACCACCAAAAATTTGTGCGAAAAGGTTAGGAGTTCTTACATTAATGTCTGCCTCTCTAGCAGCACCAGCACCTAAACCACCATCAGCTGTAGCTGATAAAGCATCTGATTGAGCTATTTTCTCTCTTTCAATACGGTCAAGTTCAATTTCTTTTTGTTGTTCAATTTGGTCTATAGTAGCTCCGAATAATTTTCTACCAACGGTGAGTAATGATGCTAATGTAAGTTTTATTATTCCTAAAATTGTTTGAACACCTGGAAGAGCAGTTAATCCACTTAAAGGTCCTGCTAATAAACTAAAATCAGATGATATACTACTTTTAAGGCCTTCAAAGTTGCCTGAAATACTTGCGAAACTATCAAATTGTTCTTTTGCACTTTCACCAATTTTTACTATACCTTCAGCTACTTGTTCATTAATATTTTTAGCATCTTCTTGAGCTTTTTTTGCTTGTTCTTTTTGTTCTTTTCTAGTAGATTTTAAAATATTAGTAACTTCACTAAAACTAAGTCTAGCGTCTCTTTTATCTTGGTCTGTAATTACTCCTTCAGCCATTATCTTTTACCTATTTTTTATTATTATCTGAATCATGCTCTTTAGCTGCACTATTTACATATAGTCCAAACCAAGCTGCCCCAGCACCTACAAGTATTGATATTAAACCACTTTGTTCGATTGAAGGGTCTGGTAAATCCAAGAACCACATTACTACAAAGTAAATTAAGAATATATAAACACTTAAAAATGCTCTAGGCCATATTCTCCAAGCATCAACTGCTTTTGCGAGCCATATTCCTTTTTGAAATGGATTTTTCTTATCATCATGTTCTAATTCCCAAATCTTTTGTTTAAGTTGTTGATTTTCAGTAACCATTTCCATAAACTTATTTAAGTCTATTTCGACCTCATTTCTGGACATATCGCCTTGAAACTTATCTCTATCTGCCATTTTCTCTCCCCAATAGGTTATTAACCTATTTTATTCTGTTGTTTTTTCAGTCTAGCGTTTTCATCTTTTATGAATTTCATTAAAAGATTTACATAAACTTCCCTTTCCCAAGGTATCATATTTTCTAATTCATCCAAACTATAACCATGATGCTGCATCATAGCGAAGTTAGTATGCATAAAATTATATAAAGTCTCATGAGAAAGGGCTACCCGAAAAAATCCTGTATACCTACTAACTCTTTCTCATTTACATGCTCACACTTTTTACAAGTAAAAGATAAAGGATAAACAAGTCTTGGAGCTTCTACTAAAAAACTTTGAAGTTTTGCAAACTCGTCATTAGTAAATTGTTCCAAAAAATCTTGTAATTCACTATCACTAAAATCATCTTTCGTCATAACTTCATCTTTATAAGTTACAGATGAAACACAATTTCTAATCATACCAAAAATATCATCTACCTTCATATCTTCTTGTTTTGTTATACCAACTGGTACATCTTTAAGACTAGGGTGTTGTAAATTCACCACAATGTCTTCTCTAAGTTTTATCTCAGAGTTAGGAAGTTCCACATTAGCTAAGTTAACATTTTCTAATTCTATTGTTAAAGGATTAAGTTCTTCACAATTAGAACAAGGTATCTGAATATCAGATGTTTCACCTACTGATTTAATTCTCAGTTGAAGAAACAAATATTCAACATCAGCTATAGGTAAACTATTAGCATCTAGTTCTGTAAAGAGACAACTTTTTATTAAATCTAATACAGAGTTATTAACTTGTTGTGTTTCTTCACTTTCTAGAGCTGTTAAAAGAAACTTTTGCTCTTTTACAAGAAATGGTCTATATTCCACCTCTATTTTAGAAACAGGTAATTTACATTTATACCTATTTGATTCCAATACTGGTAAAGCCATAATATTCTCCTATCATTTCAATTTATATTATTATTTAGTCACCAAAAAAGATATCTTCCACTTTTCTTCGAATCTTTGTATTAAGTTTTCTTGAAGCCTTTCTAAATAAACCTCCAAGAATACCAGTTGGTGAATTTTCAAAACTAGATGACCAAGTTCTAAATGCAAAATTACAAGTAAAAGTCTGTGGTGTCGCACTCGCTCCAGCATCTAATGTTTGTTCTAAAATACCTAGAGGAATAACCTCATGTAATTCAACTTCATAAATTATATTCTGTGCTGTATCTAATTGTCTTATTGTCATACTTCCAATTATGTCTTCATGATATTGATATCCATAGACTTCATCAAAAATATAATTTTGCCAAATTTCTAATTGTTGTTTTTCAGTAAAAGTATTATCACATAAAAAAGTTAGAGCTAAAAGACCACCACCATAATCAACCTTATTAATAAATTGTCTCATTGGTCCACCACCGTAATCTGAATGTTGTGCTGTCACAAATTGTCTAGATGGTAGTTGAGCATTTATTACATGAGTTCCTCTCATACTCAAACCTAAACCTCTTGGCCCTTGTATATTTACTTCAAAACGATTTTGTTGTGCTACACCTTCATTTAGTTGATTTAAAAATCTATTTACTTTCATATCTTATCCTTTGAACTTTTTCCTACTATCTCGCCAAACTGTTTCTTTTGACACTTTTCTAAATGAGTC
>CENP01238760.1_pt1 | contig 14026 bp, 9 predicted proteins | sample 361281 | NCBI WGS metagenome assembly CENP01 (sample SAMEA2591122, study PRJEB7988) | marine metagenome | biome: marine biome (ENVO:00000447); feature: deep chlorophyll maximum layer (ENVO:xxxxxxxx); material: saline water (ENVO:00002010), including plankton (ENVO:xxxxxxxx) | depth 70 m
GCGACGTGGATTTGAGCTTTCAGGATTATATATCTCAAATTCTTGGGAAGTTCAAGCAAGCATTACACAAGCCAGATATCAATTTAATAATATTGAAATGGAAGAACGCAATGCACTTCCTGGAATACCAAACAGTCAGTTTTTTCTTCAAATTATGCACATTACACCAACTAAATGGAAACTTCAACTTACAGGTGAAAGCATAGGGAAATTTTATGCAGATAATGCTAATAAAGTTCAAATTAAAGATTATCAAAAAATTAGACTCCAAGGAGGAAAGACAATCACATTTGGAAGTACAGAGCTTAATTTTTTTGCAGGGATAAATAATCTTTTTAACGCTAAATATTTTGATAATATTCGCTTAAATGCTTTTGGTAGAAGATATTATGAGCCTGCACCAGGGCGAAATATATTCCTCGGACTAAGTGCAGGCCTATAACTAGTTTTTTACGTACGAGCATTTGTTTTTTATTGATTTAATATTATTTAAGAGCAATAGACTTGGACCTGAATATTGGTAATACACTTTTGTTATCTTTACTTTATGAGGGCCATTATTACTACTTACCTTTTTATTTTTAGCTTATCCATCTCTGCACAAAATTTTTCCGAACGTAAAACCTCTCGAATAATAAATAAAATAGATGCATTAAATCAAGCACATGTTTCTATTACTGTTTTTTCACAAAAAACCTCAAAGTACGTTGTCAGCTACCAGTCTGATTATTACATGACACCCGCCTCAAATATTAAACTTTTTACATTTCTTGCAGCGATAGAAAATTTTGATTCTCTACCAGCTCTTTATTATCATAACCAAGATTCCGTCACTCATTTTAAATCTACAGGTTACCCTCTGCTATTTCATCCTTTTTATCCAGACCAAGAACTTTCTGATTTTTTGAGATCAAAGACCAATTTAGTTTATCATTTGTCAAAATCTGAAGTAGAAAGTCAAGGCCCTGGTTGGTCGTGGGATGATTACCCTTATTATTTCGCGGCTGAAAGAAGCTCTTTTCCCATTTATGGAAATACCATTCAGGCTTTTGGCAAGGCAGAAGCTCCTCAATTTATCCCTAACTCTTTTGAAATTCAACCATCCCAAGATACTTTATCAAAAGTTCTTATTAGAGAACCTTCTAAAAACCGTTTTTATTATAATCCAAATAAATGGAACGCGTTGGATACCTTATATTCCCCATTTATAACTGGAGATAGACTCTTTGTTAGACTGCTTGCAAAAAACTTAAAAAAACCGGTGGAATTATCAAATGAATCTAAAACCCTCCCATGGAAACTACTTTACACTGGCAATGAAAAATTGCTTTATAGAGCTCTTCTTCAAGACAGTGATAATGGGATTGCAGAAGCATTATTGGCTATGATTTCACAAAAAAAATTTAATAAAATGAATATTGACAAAGCTATAGAGTTTTTAAAAGTTAATTGGGGGAATTGGTTAACGGATCCAATTGAGTGGGTGGACGGTTCGGGCATTTCAAGATACAATATGGTAACATCAAGAACTTTAATAGCCGTACTTAAAAAGATTTACAGTAGAGTTGGCATTCAAACTATCAAAAATTATTTTCCTCAAATTGATATCTCGGAGACACTAAAGAAATATAATTTAAAAAATGTTTATGCGAAAACAGGATCTCTACGAAATAACCATAACTTTTCGGGTTATTGGATTAGTACTAAAGGGAATATCTATGTGTTTTCAATTATGGTTAATCATTTTACCTCTCCAAAAATTGAAATTAGTCAAGCTATTGGTCAGTTACTCAACAATTTTCAAAAAAAAATGAAATGATTTTATCTATTTATTTCCAAATTTTAAATATTGTTAATATTTATCTGCGAGGTTAAAAATATAAAAACCTGATTTCCAATAATTTAAAATCAAAATTTACTTGTAGGGAGATAATTTTTAACAAAAAACAGCTTATGGCATGAAACTTGTATAGTTGTGCAGTGTACAATAATTATGTACAAATATTTTTAATTAATTAAATTTTATCAAATGAAAAAAGTTTTATTATCAATTTTGGCTGGAGCACTACTAGTAGTGGGATGTCAAAATTATGACGATCAATTTGATGCCCTTGAGACACAAATCAATGCTCTTGCTTCGACAGTTGCTGGTTTATCTCAAGTCCAGAGTGATCTATCAAGTCTAGCAGGGACAGTTGCCTCACTATCGAGCACTGTCAATGGTTTAGGCTCAACAATTGATACAGCTGTTTCTGATGGTCTTTCTGATATCCAAGCGGATGTCGATGCTATTACAGCCGCTGTTGCAGATGTAGCTTCTGCTGAAGAAGTTGCTTCTTTATCTTCTGCTGTTGCAGATGCTAACACGGATTTAGACAATTTACTTGCTAACTCTTCTGTTTTCAATGGTCCTGTTACTATTAATTCTGTAGCTACGTTAAATGCTTTCCATGCAATGGGAACTGGTCTTAATATAGTTAATGGAGATGTTATTTTTAATGTTTCTGCAGGAATGGATGCTACAAAAGTTCAAGAAACTGTAGATAACATTTTGACTATTACAGGAGATTTAACATATACTGGCGCTGCTACTGAGGCTATGCCTACATTTTTAAATCTTTCAGGAGCTGCTTCTATGACAATTGAAGGTGCTGGAGATTATCGTTTTGACAATTTAATTTCAGCTGGAAATATCATTTTAGATAATGATAATACCTCTAAAATTACCATTGTTCATTTAGGGTCTCTTGTAACTTATATGAGTCTTCAAGATGATGGTGGTGTTGCAAATACTCTTGATTTTAAAAATGCAACTGAATTCCATTTATCATCAGTTAAAGTTTTAGCTGGAAGTAAGTTAGATATAACTATCGATAAGGGTGGAGTTCTTGCTTTAGGAGCATTAACTGGTCTTAACTCTCTAGATAAAACAGATGTTGTTGATCTAGATATCACAGGACCTTCCTCCGTTGCTTTAACAACTATCGCAGACGGTACCATTAATTTAATTGATGTAAAGACTGCAAGTATCTCTGATTTTTATGGAGCTATAACTATCGGTAAAGGAGTTGAAAGTTTAACAACTGTTAAAGCTGTTGCATTAGATATTTCTGCTGCAACTGATCTTGAAACGGCTGTTCTTGATATTGCAACTGATTATGATCCTTTATTGTCTGCAACTGCTGCTGCATCTGCTGCTTTAGCTACTGCATATATTGATGTAACATTTGCATCTCAAGATTTAGAAACAGCTTCTGTTTCAGGAAAAGTTGATGTTTTAACTGCAGATGGACAAAATAATTTGACAGCATTAACAGTAACAGGTCATGCGACTTCAATTGTTGCACAAAACAATAATGATCTCATTACATTAACTCTTACTGGCGCAACTGTTGGAAACGTAACAGCTGATAACAATGACAACATGGAAAGCTTAACTTTAGATGCTACTGCATATGTTACGACTGCTGATCCTGGATTAACTGTCTCTGTTGACGGTAATGCTAATTTAACAGCATTAACAATTAAGACTGATAAAATCGATAACTTATCTATTCAAAGTAATGGTGATTTAGCTACGATAACTGCTGACGGTTTAGCAACTATCGGTGGAACTACAGCTACTGTTGCAGTAGATAACAATGATCTAAAAGTTTCAATCGCTGCAGATGCATATAATGCTTCAACTGCTGGAACAGTTGATGCTGGAGCATACACTCAGACAAGTATTGTAGGATTCCAAACTTATCTTGATGCTGCAGTTGCTGCACCATCAACTGATGGAGTTAAAGTATTCTTTGATGAGATTGATTCATACACTGTTCAGTCTACTCAAGCTGGTACTGCTGCTGATACACCTGTTCCTACTGTAGCTTACACTGCTGCCAATATTTATTCAGTAGCATACGTTACAGCATCTGTATCTACTGGTAGATCGACATATCAGAATGTAACATTAGCATTACCTGTAAATAGGGATGCTAACAATGTTGATGTACTTCTTAACACTACTCCTGGTGATAATATCACTGTTATAAATGGAACAGGAGGGACAAAAACTTTCCAATACACTGCAAGTACTATAACTACTGTTGATCAGCTAGTTGCTGCTATGAATGGAGATACTACTGTTCCTGGAGTTACTATATCAGCTGATAGGGATGCCTTCCACGAACAAGTTATAAGTATATCTTATACTTACTCAGATGGTAGTGTTGCAACTACATCATCTGGTGACGCAGGTACAGGTAATCTTTTCTTCACATATGGGACTGATCCACAAACTGGATCTGCAATTGCTGCTCAAGCAAACGTTGCAACAGGTTCTGCATCTGGTGCTATAGCAGTGGATATTGCTACTGCATTTAATGCTGCAACCAATGCTTATGTAGCTACAGCTACTCTTGATGGTAAAATTGCGATTGTAGCATTAGTATCTGGGACTCTTTCAGAAGACAGAGGACCACAGACTGTTGGACACTCATTCAATACTTTAACAGTATTTGAAACTACAACAACCAATAGTACTACTGTTGCTCTAGCAGGAGCTACTCATGCAGGTGAAGTATCCGCGTTATCTAATACAACTGCAGTTGCTAGTTCATTATATAACTTCTCAGCGACTTCTTCACTCTACTCAGGTGTTAGAGTAACAGCTAGAAACAATTCTACGGCTGCAGCCCTTACTATGAGTGTAACTGTTGCAAATACTAACTCTTCTGCCTTTAAGGGTAAAGATGGTGGAGCTGGTCCAGATGGTCCTAGTTTCCATGACTTACTAGCACAAGCACTAGTATCCTCTGGTGATACTGACAACCAAAATATGGCTGGTCTAGGAGTTAGTAGTAGTGCACTAGATTATGTATCTACTTTCGCTAATGTAGAATCACCAGTCACTACAGCAGGTGGAACTACTGATAGAACTGGTTGGTTATCTAACTAATCTGGATTTTATAGAGTAATTATTAATTATTCATTAAATGAAATTAAGTCCCTCTTTTAGAGGGACTTTTTTTATTTTAGCCATATGAGATTAAACATAAATTATCTTTTTTTAACCCTTTATCTGGTAATTGGATTTATTCCAAATTTTGGCTCTATAGACAGAATTGCTACTCATTGGTTATATCTTAACATAATTAGTTTCTTCAGTATATTTTTTTTTCTTTTTAAAAATCCTGATAACGATATAATTAAATCAGTTATCTCAAATAAGCCATTGTTAATATTTATTGTCTTTGGAATTTGGGCAGGGTTGTCAACTTTATATTCAATAAATGTAGTCGAGTCAATTATATCTTCAATTAGATTGTTTAGTTTAATATTAGCAACAATATTGATTGGATTGCATTTATCAAATTTGAATAGTTTAAAGTATTTCTTTTTAATAATAATTTTTCCAATTATAGTATTTGAAATATTAATTCCCACAATTGAGCTGATAAGAATCATTTCAGTGGAAAAATTTACTTTTAAACTAGCAAATTATTTGGAAACATTTACGCCAAATAAGAATATTACTGCAGCTATTATAACAGCACACATGGGCTTCTTATTTGTACTAAAATTTTATCTAAAGAAACTTGAGAATTTATTTCCTTTTTTAATATTTTTAGGGACAGTGATTATTATATTCATCAGTGCTAGAGCTTCTATAATTGGATTAATTTTAAGTTTAGCTCTTATTTATATTATAACTTTTTTAAAGAAAAAAGAAAACATTTATTTTCTTAACAAGGTATGTCTTTCAGTTATATTTGGTTTTTTTATTTCTAATCTTTATTTAGGAAGTGACAATACCGCTTCATTACAAAGTAGGTTAACGAGTTTAAATACTCAGGATGAATCTACTAATCAAAGAGTTAGATTCTACAAACATGGGATAAGCCATCTTATGGAAAACCCAATATTTGGAATTGGAATTGGTAATTGGAAGCAAAAATCTATAGAGTATGACTCAGAAAATATAAAAAATTATGTTGTTCCATATCACCTACATAATGATTTTTTACAATACGGGACTGAAACAGGAATTATAGGGATGTTTTTATATTTATTACTTTTTCTTACATTATTGATTGAAAACATAAAAAGAATCGATTCTAATTATTTTTTATCTACTTCTCTGATAATTTCTCTTTCAGTGCTTTTTATAGATTCAAATCTAAATTTCCCACATCATAGGCCTATTATGATGATTTTGCTCGCAGTTATTATATCTCTAACAGAATTAAACAGAACTAAACAATTTGAAAAATAAGTTTTTATTAATAGGGTTTTTATTGATAGTTTCATTGTTTGTTTTTTTAAACTTTAGAGTCTATAAATCATATGTTCAGCAGCAAACAATACTTTATGAAATAAATAAAGGTACATATGATTATCTAGAATTTATAGATGAGATGGAGGTAGATTTTCCAAATATATCAGTAACTTCAATGAGTATGAGATCAGTAAAAGCACGCTATTTAATACGTGATGATAAACTCGATGAAGCATTAGATTTATTAAATACCATTGAGTATGATCCTTTAAAAATGTCTGAGGTTCAAAAAGCAGAAATTTATTATTCAAAAGCAGACCTTGCAAAAATGTTTAATTCAGCCAGGGAAGCATGGAAAAGTCTTCCTTTGAATCAAGGACATTTGATCTGGTATTTAAAGTCATTAAATAACTTTCGTGATAATGAGGAAATTATTGAAATCTATAATCAATATAAAAATAGAGTCTCTTCACCTGATTGGCTTTATTTTTATTTTTCAGCTGCATTCAACATTGTAGACGATAATTATAGAGAATTAATAAAAACGCAGGCATTGGAGATTCTCCATTTATTTGGAGGGGAAGATGAGAGGTTGAATACGGTGCTATTTTATATAATATTTGGCAGAGAAGAGTACAAAGAATCGATTAGACTTTCTGAGAAGGCATTTGAAATGTTTTCAAAAAGTGATTTTCAAAATGCTGCTGAAAATTATCAAAAGGCAATTGATCTTTTTTCAATAAACCCAGACAATCACTATAATAGAATGGCAGCTTTATTTCAATTGAATAAGCATTCTGAAATTTTAGAAACTTATGAACTTTTACCAGATTCTATAAACCCAAAAAATGGAAAATTTGAATTTTTAGTAGGGAGGTCTTATTTAAACTTCAAGGATACCATCAAAGCGTGTGAGTTTTTTAATATTTCCAAAAATTATAATAATCAACCTTCTATAAGGTATTTTGACACATTGTGTCTAAATTAATCTAATAAATAAAAATATAATTAATAGTTCAGAACATATAATTAACAACAATGATAAATAGTGCTTCTTAACTTTACGAAGCATTTTATGATGAATATGGTTATTATCGGCAATAAATGGTGAGCCTCCATTATATATTCTTATAATAAATACTCTTAAAAGATCTGTCAGAGGATATAGAATAATTAGAATAGAAAAAGCAAATTTATTTATTCCAAATTCATTTTTGAATTGATATTCTGGGCTTAAAACATAAAAAACATAACACGCAATTAAACTTCCTAAAAAAAGTGATCCACCATCACCTAGAAATATTTTTTTGTTTTTTCTAAAATTAAAGTAGTAGAGTGGAATTATACTACAAATTAAAATTAGTGATAGGTTATATAGTGGTGTGTTTGTTAAACTCATTAACTCAACGATTAAAATTGTTTTGATTATTTCTGTTATCGCCAATCCGTCAATCCCGTCAATAAAATTTATACTATTTACAACAACAAGAAAAACAAATATTGTGGTCAACTGAGCTATTATCCACGGCACCTCATATAGCCCTAAAAAGCCATGATAGTTTGAAATGACAAATCCAAGATCGACTAAAATTTTAGCCACAATTATTTGAAGTAAAAATTTTAATTTAAAATCTGCATTGTAAAAATCATCATAAACACCAACTATAAACATTATTCCCAAGGGAATGAGTAAGGAAAAATCGAAAATTTCATCAGAATTAAAATAAAAGTAGATTAAAATAAAAAAAAGGGAAGCAAAAATTGAAATTCCACCTGTTTTTGTTGCAAGGGTATTGTGAGAACTTCTGTGATTAAAAGCATCAAATTTTTTAAATTGAATAAAAACTTTTTGAACTACATAATGTAATATTAGACTTACAAAAAAAGTAACAACCAAGAAATAATCATTCATATACCAAATATAACGTTTACTTACCTATTGTTTTTTAAAAAGAGTATTTTAGTGGAAAGAAATATGTAATGCCTAAAAGAAGCCTACCAACTTTTAACTCTATTAACATTTTAGGACCATTACTCTTATGCCTATATTTATCTATTGGCTTTGTCCCTAATTGGGATGCAGTTGATAAAATTGCTCCGCAATGGCTCTGCATGAGTATTTTAAATCTACTAAGCATAACCTACTTTATTTATAACAGAAAGTCATTTAATCAAGCAATTACAACCAATTTAAAGGCTTCACTAAGTCTAACCTATCTTGGATTTATATTGTGGGCGGCAGGCTCTTTTATATATGCAATAAATCCAACTGAGGTTTTAGTAAATATTAGCCGTCAATTGAATGTATTTCTGATGTTTTTTTCTATGGCTGTTTTATTATTTTTTTTAAAAAATAAATTGCGCTTTATCCCTTGGGTAATTACTGCCATTTTAACTATAGAAATTTATTCAGTTTTAAATGAAGCTCTAGGAATGATAAATTCGTATGGGGTAATAAATTCGGGAAGTTTAAAGGGGGTTACTGCTAATAGAAATATTACTGCATTTTCCTTGTCAATCAAAATCCCTTTCTTATTATTTTTGATTCACATTTTAAAAAAAATATGGTTAAAATGCGCATTAGCCCTCCTATTAAGTTTTTCTCTGTTAGGGCTATCAATGATTCAGTCAAGAGCTTCTTTTATTGCTATTGGATTAATTTTTATAGCTTATGTAGTTCTTCAAATTGTTTTATATATTAAAGAAAACAAAAGGATTTCAAAACTTTTTCAATTAGGTTTTTTTATAATACCGTTTTTTTTGGCCGTTATGGTTAATCAAACAGCCCTATCTAATAAGGGAGCTGATGCAATTTCTCGTGCTGCAACTATTTCTCTAAGTACTAATGATGGGTCTGTAAATCAACGATTGAGATATTATGAAGATGTACTAACTCACTTACTTTCAAATCCTCTTTTTGGAGTTGGGCTAGGGAATTGGAAATTAAAATCTATTGATTATGATTCGAAAGATATAGTTGGTTATGTTGTTCCATATCACGCGCATAGTGACTTCATCCAACTAGGAGCTGAATTAGGGATATTAGGATTTTTACTGTATTTAGGCGTTTTTTTATGGGCTTCATATTATATATATATTTTAATTCGATTTTCTGATTTAGAAATAAATGAAAAAGTTTTCTTATTTCTAATATTTACTGCCTTAGGAGTTTACAGCATAGATGCGAATTTAAATTTTCCAATTGCAAGGCCACAGGTTTTGGTAGTATGGACTCTTATAATGGGCCTTATTACAATTTATTTTCAAAAGTATAAAAATCAATTAACTAAAATTAAACCAAACAAATTAATAAATAATGTTTTTTTATTTTTTGCAATTTTAATGGTTTTACCAAGTATATATATTAGTAATAAAGTTTATGAATCTTTAAAAGGGCAAATGTTTCTTCTTCAAGACTTTAATTCAAATCAATATAATGTGCCCTTAAATCAGCTTGATTATATAGTTCCAGATATACCAAATATAACAGTGACCACTATTCCAATTAATTCTGTAAAAGCAAGATATTTTGTTAATTATAAACAGTATGATAAAGCCCTAGCTTTGTTGGATAAGGGAACAACTGCAAATCCATATTTGTTTTACAGCGAGGTATTGAAAAGTCAAATTTATCAACAAAAAGGACAACTTGATAGTGCAAAAGTATACGCAAAAAAAGCCTTTTTTGGGCTCCCAAATAATGATTTGCATGCATCTAAATATCTAAACTTAATTAGTATAACAAGGGATAGAAATGCATTAGAGGAGGCTTTTGAAATGTTAACTTTTAATAATAAAATTAATAATTGGAAGAATTATTTGATTGTTGCAAATAATCTTTACCCTAAGGGTGATCAAAATTTAAAAGCTAGAGCAGAAAAAGCTTTAAAAATATTTCCAGAGAATCAAGAATTAAAGGCTCTATACAGAGAAATCGTAGTGGGGCAAATTGGTGTGAATGCCGCTGCTCAGTATTCAAGTAATGGATTAAAATATTATAATGAAATGGATTATAAAAATGCAGCAATTGAGTTTGAGAAAGCTATTGAATCAAACCCTCTTGATTATACTAATTATGAGAATGCAGCTACTTCTAATTATCTAATTGGGAATATAGAAAAAGCCTTAGAGCAAATTAATGCTGTAATAAAGGATATGAATCCATTAAATGGCAAATGTGAGTATATTAAAGCAATTATATTTATCAGAATGGGTGATCCTATCGGAGCGTGCCCATTATTGGCAATATCCAGAGACTCTGGATATGTTCAATCTGAAGCAGCTTTCAATCAATATTGTAATTAATTTCTATACAAATTAAAAAAACTCATTTTATTTTGTTTATTAACATATATTAAGTACTTTTGGTACTTGATAATAGTTTTGCTAATTAAAAATATTTTAAATGCTCGATTATCTTTTTTTAGTTTAAACCTCTAAAAAGTTAATCGAGTTTGTTTTTTAGATGAAATGGTTTGTCCTTTATACAAAACCCCAACACGAAATTCGTGTCTCAAACACATTGAATTCAATGGGAATTCAAGCTTATTGTCCCACATATAAAAAAATTGTTCAATACTCAGATCGTAAAAAAAAAGTTGAAAAGCCTCTTTTACCATCCTATGTTCTAATTTATATTTCGGAAGAGAATCGTAATAAGGTTTTTAAAGTTTTTGGTGTTGTTCGATATGTTTTCTGGTTGGGAAAACCCGCTGAAGTTCGCTCACAAGAAATAGAAGATCTGCGAAACAGTTTAAAAGGGGTCATTAAAAGTTTTAAATTAAAACAATTACAAAAAGGAGCTAACTATAACATCAAAGAGGGACCATTTAAGGGCTTAGAAGGCTCGGTTGTATCTCATGCAAAACATAAACTAAAGTTAGAATTAACAGGCTTAGGAATATTGGTCACCTTGACCTTGGCTTAGGCGTCAATTATAAAATATTTGTGAGGTTTGTTAAATGTGACAGACAGGGCGGAGCCGTGATAAAAAACAATCTTTAAATCTGATGTTAGGAGAGTTAATAACTTCAAAAACTCGTTTACGATTAATGATTAAATTTTTTGTATCACAAGCCAATAGGGGATATCTTAATGGTTTGGCAAGTGAAATGGGGGAATCTACTAATGCTATTCGAAAAGAGTTGAACCATTTACAAAAAGCAGGCTATTTGGATAAGCTAAAGGTAGATAATAAAGTAGAATATAAAGCTAATACCAAACATCCCTTATTTGATGTTCTTCAGAAAGTTGTACTAAAACACTTAGGCCTTGAAGATATTGTAGAGACTGTTCTTGACCGAATGGGAGATGTTGATAAAATCATTTTAGTTGGAGATTATGCCAAGGGCAATGATAGTGGTCTAATTGAAGTTTTTTTAATAGGGAAAGATCTTAATATGGAATATATAGCTCAATTAGAGGATAAAATTGAGATTTTAATTGGCCGTAAAGTTAGTTTCTATCTAGCTTCTAAATTTTTAGCCGATAGAGAACATATTGTGTTGTTTAAACAAGCTATTACTTAAAATAATTTGAAGAGTATCAGTTTTATTATCTGTTCTAATGGTTTTGGTCATACAAAGAGATCAGCAAAAGTATTAAATGAGTTAATAAACAGAAATTTGAAATTTTCATTTAATGTTATATGTAATTCTTCAAGAATAGATTTTTTAAAATCTAATATTAAATCAAAATTAAAAAGAATAAAAATAAACACAAGTTTGATGGAAAATGAGCCAAATTGGCTAAAATTTGATAAGCTTAATTTCTCTCAATATATAGAATGGGCTTCAAAATTCAAATTTGATAAAACTTTGTTGAATAGTGATTTGATTGTATCTGATAATCATGTAGCTCCATTAATCAACGATAAAAAGACTATTTTGATGGGATCATTTTTATGGCTAGATGTAATTAATAACTATAATAAAAAACCAAACAAGATTTCAGAATATGAGAAAAGTATATTAAAAAGATATTCCCCTGAAATGATAGCAGTAGATAATATGTACAATGAAACTGTTAGGAAAAATACTAGAATTTTTCCAGTACCTTGGTTTGAGTCTAGGAGAGTTTACGAAAAATTCATCCTTTTTAATAATATACTTATTACTTCAGGTGGTACGGAAGAATTAGATCTTTTTTTCATAAAATTGGTTAAAAGATTGGCATATGAAAATAACAGCAAAAATTTTTTTTTAGATTCTAAATTAATTAGAAAGTTAAAAACCAAAAGTAAATCTTTTTTAACCAATATTTTTGAATTTGATTTCTCTGAAGAAAGTTTTAAAAAAATTGATGTAGCTATATGCAGACCAGGAATTGGAATCCTAACCGATTGTATGTCATATATAATTCCAGTTATTGCTGTTTCCAATAATAAAAATTCTGAAATCATTTTTAATTCAAAAAAAGTTGTTTCTAAAGGGATTGGAATAAGTATTATGCTAGATAATAAAGATATCGAAGACAAGGATTATATCAGAATAAATAATTATATAAATTCAAGGGATAAATTAAATGATTGTATTGAAGAAATTAAATCTCAAAAAATGGATGGACATATATTAGCCTCCGAAAAAATAATAAATGAGGTATTAAAATGAAAAAAAATATTTCAAAACTTTTTTGCTCAAATAAAACTACAATTAAACAGGTTTTAGAAAAGTTTGATAAAGCTTCAAAATTCAATTTACCTAGTGGAATAGGCTTATTTGTAGATAAAAAAATGAATCTCATCGGGGTTATTTCTGAAGGTGATATTAGAAGGGCATTTCTTAAAGGTGCAAATCTTAATTCAAAGGCTGAACCGTATATGATCTTATCGCCAGTAGTTTTTAATTCTACCAAAAGTGTAACAGAGATATTACAAGAACTACCGAAAGAATTAAAACTAAGAGGAAGAAAGTCTTCGAAATTTTTAGATAAAATTGTCTTAGTAGACAAAAAAGGGGTTCCAGAAAAAATTATCAGCTATCATCAATTATGGGAACAAAAAGTAGCAATGCATAGGAATATTACTATTGTAGGGATGGGCTATGTTGGATTGACTCTTGCAATTGTAATGGCAGAATCAGGTTTCAATATAGTTGGGGTTGAATCTAATATAAAAAAATTAAACCTACTCAAAAAAGGCGAATCATATATACATGAGAATGGTTTAACCGAAATTCTTAAAGAAAGCGTAAATAGAAACCTTAACTTTACTTCTGAAACTAATTACAGTGACGTATTTATTATATCAGTAGGTACTCCCGTATCTAAAAACTCCTCAAATACTTTTGAACCAAATCTATCATATCTTAAGAATTCTTGTGAACAAGTTGGTTTAAAGTTAAAGCATGGTAATCTTGTAATTTTGAGATCAACTGTACCTGTAGGTGCTACAAGGAAAATTGCTAAAGTAATTTTAGAAAAAAAATCTGGATTGGTTTGTGGAATAGATTTTCATTTATCTTTTGCTCCAGAAAGAACCGCTGAGGGCTCAGCATTAAAAGAACTTAGGAGTTTACCACAAATCATTGGAGGTTATAACAATGATTCAGTAAATGCAACATCAGCTATTTTCAGAGATATTACTTCGACTATTGTTACAGTTGAGAGTCTTGAAGAAGCCGAAATGGTGAAACTAATTAATAATAGTTTTAGAGACTACATTTTTGCTTTTTCAAATCAAGTAGCAAAATTATCCGCTAAATTTAATATTAATGCTCATAGATTAATTATGAACTCAAACAAGGGATATGTAAGAGATAAGGTTCC
>CENP01034018.1_pt1 | contig 14011 bp, 14 predicted proteins | sample 361281 | NCBI WGS metagenome assembly CENP01 (sample SAMEA2591122, study PRJEB7988) | marine metagenome | biome: marine biome (ENVO:00000447); feature: deep chlorophyll maximum layer (ENVO:xxxxxxxx); material: saline water (ENVO:00002010), including plankton (ENVO:xxxxxxxx) | depth 70 m
GGGATTCTATTTTTATTAAAATAAGGGTTTACGATAATTTCAATTTGAAAACTATCTGAATAATAAGTTGAAGAGAGCGACAAAACTCCTACTTTGGTACCTGCTCCAACTTTGAACATATAATAATAATCATAGGGATTTAAGTTGTTGGTTGGGTTAATTGCATCTGCAGCACCCCATGAATGAATTTGCTTTCCAAGCTTTACCTCACCCCATTCAGGATAAAAGGCAAAATATAATTCTCTCAAGTCATACTGGCTCTTATTTGTTTTGATTCTGTGCTCAATGGCAGAATTGGTTTTTAAATCAAACTGTTCGAATGAATATCCCATATCCAATGAGAGGAGTCGAAACGGTAGATTTATCTGGGAGGAATTTGTGGTACGTGTCATCACATATGGATTTATTTCGCCTGATACTGAAATCTGAGCTTGCACCAATCCTGCTGCTAGAAAAAGTATGGATGTGATTTTTTTTCTCTTCAAGATCTGAATTTATCTTGGCAATCTTTTCAAATTTTTTTCTTGAAACAAAGAAGCTTTTACACCAAGATCAACTTCCATCTTATCAATTGTAAGTTTGGTTGAGTGATTTTTTTGAACGTTTTCAACATATATTTCGCTCATGATATAGTAGTCTTTTATTTTTTTATGCGTAAAGTTTTTAACTTTCAATAATTCACCCCGTTTATCATACGACTCCTCTTTTACTACGCTTAATGTTGACTTATTTATCCATGAAAGGTGTTTCAGATAAGATGAGTCGACCTTGTCAGAAGGTCTTACTTCAACGACAAAACAATCAACACCATCTATGTTCGCATCGTCTTTCCTTTTGTAAATATATTTATCAATTTCTCGACTAGCAAGATCTTCGTAGCTTAGATCGGATGCCATAAAAGAATCCCCCCTTCTTTTTGAGGAAATTCTTCTAATCTTTTTAAAGTCAGGAAGCCACATACGCATCTCATCATCTTTGTCATCATGTTCAATTTTTAAAAAAGCAACTCCACGGTCGTCCCTTGGTTCAATAAACCAGGTTATTTGTTTTTTATTGCCATCCACGCTTTTTGATATCATCTTATTGGTACGACTTTTTCCTTTGGAGTTAGTTAAAACCATAGTTGACTCGTTACTAAGATCAATTGGTGATGGTAATTCATCCACCATAATTGCTATTTCGCGACCGGTTTGTCCATACGCAAGGCTAGCAGAAAAAAATATCGCTAGTGTGTTCGTTCTAAAATGAACGGAATACTTTTTATCCATGACTATCATCCTTTACTATTAATCTTTTCTTAAATAATTCAGTAATTGCAGATAATATTGTAAGAGTGCCAAGTGAAGTAGAAAGCATAGCAAACACCATTAACCCTCCAATATATTGAATTGGAACAAATGCAGAAAATACCAATGCGCCAAATCCCATGTTAGATGCAGCATCAAGAACAATAGGGTATCCTACATCCTCAACAACCTCTTTACTTACTTTTTCGCTGCTCATAGATCGAGAGAGTCTTCTAAATTGGGATATATAGTGTATCGCAAAATCAACGCCTACACCAATGATAATTGAAGAAAGAATTGCGGTAACATGGCTGAGTTCAATCCCAAAAAACCCCATAAATCCAAAATTGATTATAACTGCTGAGGTTAATGGGACAATAGCTAATACGCCCCAAAGCACTCTTTTAAAAAATAAAGATGCAAGTATACCTATAACAAGAAGAGATGCAAAAATGCTAATGAATGATGAGCGCACAATTAAGATCACTAGATCTCGAAATACTACAATCATACCGGTTACATCAATATTTGCTTCATCGTTAAAATTCTTATCAATATGATTATTCAAGCGATTCGTATAGCTAAAAATTTGTTCGGTCGACATTACATCAGCGAACGCCGTAATCAATCCTACATTATATTCATAGTCTACCAACTCTTCAAAGTCTTCAGGGTCTCCAGACATAGAATACATAGTAAAAAGATTATTTATTTTTCCACGGCTTTCTGGAATGGTTTCAAAAGCCGGATCATCATCCATAACAGTTCGATGCATTTGCTTTACTACATCTGCAATAGAAAAACTTGTTGAAACCTGCTCATCTTCAACCATAAAAGTTTGCAAAGTTGACATGTCTCTTAATGTAATAGGATCTTTAATGTCTCCCTCAACTCGTACGCGTATATCAACAGTGCCATTCATTTCATTATCCATAAAATCCATACTATCGCGAATTTCTGTACCGGGTTTAAAAAAATTACGCATATTTACATCCACGGTTACTTTTGTAACACCGACAAGCCCAACTGAAACAATTACCAAGCCGGTCCCAAGGACACGCTTTGGATGATTGATAACCGCACTACCAAGTTTATCAACTAGTTTCTCAAAAAAACTAGGCTTGGTAAATGCTGAGAGCTCCGGATTCCATTTTTTTAGACTGATAACAGCTGGTAGCAGTAGTGAGCTTAAAAACCATGCCCAAATTATTCCAATTGATATAGTTATTCCATATCCAATCAAGGGTTGAATTGGTGAAGTGGTCATGATTAGAAATGCTGAAACCGTTGTTACGGTTGTTACAAAAATTGGCACTAATAATGAATCCATAGTTGAAGCTACTGAACTTCGAGTATTTTTTTTGACGCGCATTTCTCTAAAAAATTTTGAAACTATATGTACACCATCTGAATTTGCAATCGTAAGTAGAATAATTGGCATTGAAGTATTGGCAAGAGTAAACAGGAATTTATTCGAACCTGTGAAATGGTAGATCCACCCCATTCCACCTACCATTGAAAATAGAGATAGTACTATCACCATTAGAACCATCGCCACCCCAGCTACGCTTCTTAAGTTTAAGAGCAGCGTGAATACCATTATTAATAATCCATAACGCATTAAACTTAAGGCATCGTTTCGTATAAGACCTGGCATAATCCCAGATATGTATGCATTCCCCCCGTAATGAATCTCATAGTCTTTTAGTATATCATTTGTTTTATCAACAACAACTTTTGAAAAAAGATCAAAAGTTTTATTGCCATAGGGCTGTGCATATATAGCAAAATATTCTTCGTCTTCACTTATAAATCTTTTTTTGATGGTAGGATTTTTTTCGAGATATATTTTAATTTCTGCAATTTGAGCACTGGTTAGATTACGATCTATTTGAAGATTATCTACCTCCATAAAATCATCTACATTATCAATTCGACTTATATTGGATAAGGATGCAACTTCCTCAATTTGATCTTCTTGCTCTAAAGACTTGGTTAGTTCCCACAAAGTAGAAAAACTTTTAGTATTAAATACAGATTCACCTTTTTTACCAAATGCAATATAAATTAGCTCAGTGCTACCAAATTCATTTTGAATATCATCCCATGATATTTTTGAGTCTAAGTCTGATGGTAATAGCTTCATCATATCGTCATCAATCATAAAAAATAATCCCCCTGCTCCCATTATAAGGGTAGCAAATAAGGAGAATAAAATTGATCTTAGGGGATGATCAAGGCTCTGTCCAATAAACCATGATCTTATAGGGTGAGATGAATATTTTTGCTTTAGAGTGTTGTTATTCATTTTGAAACGTTTTTTAAAAAATTAAAATTTTGATTTAATAATATCTTGTTACGGTAAAAGTAGTTTATAGAACTTTAATGGAGTCAAAATTTAAAGTGGTCAGTAATCTGTACACAAAGGATTTTTATGATATTAAGGTTAGATTTCAATAAATTTAATACTCAAAAAATAAATGAAAAATATATTCAAGCAACCTATTGTAATTTTGGCAAATGGAGTTTTTCCTCAGCATGAAAAACCTTTGAGCATTCTGTCATCAGCGGGTACGGTAATTTGTACAGATGGGTCTGCTAATTATCTAGAAACTTTACGCTTAAAGCCACACGTAATAATCGGAGATCTTGATTCAATAAACCATAAGGACTCGTTCGAAGGGTTGCTTATCGATGATCCAAACCAAAATAATACAGATCTTGAAAAAGCGATAGAATTCAGCATTATGAACGCCCAGAAGAAAATTTTTGTTGTGGGGGCAGTAGGTGGTCGCGATGATATGAGCTACGCAAATATTCAACTGCTTTTCAAGTATTATGAAAAAATAGAAATCAAGATAATTACTGATTATTTTTCGATAGAGTGTATGAGTGGAAAAAAGGTCTTTACATCTTTTAACGGTCAAAGGGTTTCACTGGCTATAAAAAAACATAACTGCATAATTAATACTTCAAATTTAAAATATAATATTAATGGTAAAATAAATTCCTCTGTAAGCCTCATCTCAAATGAATCCCTAGGGAAGGAATTTGCCCTTTCAAGCTCTGACCCCTTGATCGTTTTTAGGGGACACAATAAATAAATTTAAATGCTATCATTTATCCTTTTTTCTTATTTCATTGTTTTAATTATTTTAGGATTTACTAAAAGAGAGGCTTCTAAATCAACTGATGCAAATAGCTATCTTTTAGCGGGGAGAAAACTGAGCCTCCCTGGATTTGTTATCACTCTAGTATCTACATGGTATGGTGGAATAATAGGTATTGGAGAGAATACATATTTATATGGTTTACAAACGTGGACAATATTTGGATTACCGTATTATCTTTTTGCGATATTTTTTGCTTTTTCTGTTGCTGGGAAAATTAACAAGCTTTCAACTGTTTCATTATCCGATCAATTTTACAAACACTACGGCAAGGTACCCGGTGTAATTGCGGCGGTTTATATTTTTATATTATCTAGTCCTGCCCCCTATTTGTTAAGCGCAGGAATTATTGTAAATCATGTCACTGGTTTAAATTATGAATTATCATTAATGCTTATCGCTATCACTTGCGTCAGCTATATCTGGAGCGGGGGTCTTAAAGCGGTAATAAGAACAGATATTTTTCAGTTTTCTTTAATGTTTTCTGGATTTGCATTACTTTTATTTTACAGCGCACAGTTTTCTAATTTTTCAGTCGAAATTTTTAAAAGTTTACCTTCAAATCTTTTCCATCCAACGGGAGGCGCATCCATACAGTATATAGCAGCGTGGTTTTTTATAGCACTATGGACATTTGTTGATCCAGGTTTTTACCAAAGGTGTGCTGCAGCCAAATCACCACGTACAGCACGACACGGAATTCTGCTATCAGTATGTTTTTGGCTGATCTTTGACATGCTAACGCTTTTTTCTGGATTATATGCTAGAGCATTGCTATCAGATATAGAACCCTCTTTATCATATTTAAAATTAGCTGAACTAGTTCTTCCTCAGTTTGCTATTGGTATTTTTTTTATTGGAATGCTATCTGTGATAATGTCTACGATAGACTCATTGACATTTATAGGTGCCACTACATTTGGGAGGGATATCATGTGGAGAATCCAAAATTCCCAAGGTACTAAAAATATTTCTGTTCAGGATACGGCTGTACCCTTTGTTAGAAAAGGGCTTTTGGTAACTGTGCTGATTTCATTAATGATTGCACTTAGCATTCCATCCGTTGTTCAAATATGGTACATATTGGGTTCTATAATAGTACCTGGTTTACTCTTGCCATTCTTAATGTCTTTCTCAAAAGCAAAATTAGATGTAATTACCATGATGGTTGCTCCATTAATCGTTAGTATTTTATGGATTATAAATAAAAATATTTTCGGAGTCTACCCGTTAGGGTTAGAACCTTTTTATCCTGGTATAATTACCTCAGTATCGATTTTTATATTTAAATGGCTAACGAAATAGAAAGAAAGTTCCTAGTGAATTCATCAAAAATTCCTTTTGAAGGAACTGGTGATGAGTTAATGCAGGGGTATCTTTCAATTACTGAATCAGGACTAACCCGAATTAGGGTAACTGGCAAGGAAGGTTTTTTAACTATAAAATCGAAAACAATTGGTATTTCGCGAGATGAATACGAATATAAAATTCCATTTGACGATGCAAAGAGACTCATAAAACTTAGTCAAGGTGAGATAATTCATAAAACTCGAACAAAAGTTAATTATGATGGAAAAATATGGGAGATTGATGAGTTTCATGGAAAAAATGAAGGATTGTGGCTAGCCGAAATAGAATTAGCTGCTTCTAATGAAGCTTTTTCAAAACCTGAATGGATTTTAGAAGAGGTATCAGAAGATGAAAGATATTTTAATTCAAATCTCAGCATGAACCCTTTTTGTGAATGGTAATGAAGAAATACTTAATATATCTTTTACTTTGTTACAGTATTGAGGCGCAAAATGATTGGCGCAAAGTTCATGGCTCGAGACAGTACTCCATTAGCGGTGTTGCTAAGTTTGAAAAAGGATTTTTAGTTGTTCACGATAACAAAAAAAAGAGTCAGCCAAGAATAAGCTACTTAGATAAATCTCTTAGCTTAAGAAAGCTTGTTTGGCCCGAACCAAAGCTTCCCTATGACCTTGAAGCACTTCATAAAATGCCAGGATTTAAAAACAAGTTTATAACGATGGAAAGCACTGGTAAGGCATATATTTTTTATGTTGATCCTTTTAATTTCAGGATTGAAATTGTACAAACTTTTACACTTCCTGGAATTTCAAATAAAATGAATCTTGAAGGCTTGGCAATTTATAGCTCCGCACAAGGCCAGATATTCCTTTATGGCGATAGAGGGTCAAATAAAAGAAGCTCTACATTAATTGTAGCTTTATACGATCCTTCCAATCACAATATTTATGAGGTTAGTAAATTCGAAGTTGAATTACCTGTCCCTGCAAAATCTAAACGAAATATTGCAGATTTAACTATTGATAAAAATGGAGGAGTTTGGACCGCTGCAACGTCTGACCCAGGAAATAATGGCCCCTTTAAAACTGCTATATATCAAGTAGGTCAAATGAATAATACTGGAACATTTGATTTTAATCATCCATCGCTATTAAAACCCTTGATGATAATTGAGAATCAGAAAGTTGAAGCTATGATTTTTGATAAAGGTGATTTAATCTTGATGACTGATAATGAGAATTTTGGTGCAACATTTCTACGTATAAATGAGACGTTAAATGAATAAATATTTTCTTTTAATTTTTTTTATTTTTCCCGTCATTGCTCAAGAGACTTTGAATAGGTCTGAAAAAATAACACTTAAACGTAAGATGGGGAGTGTAGGTGTGTATAGTGATCTTGATTTCAGAACTACTGATAAAAAAGGGTTGTACTATAGGCATCTTGATTTGGGCGTAACAATTCCAATAGGAAATACATGGTCAACTTCGTTTCAATACAGAAATATATATACCAATAATGGAGAATTATGGAAATTAGAAAAAAGACCTAAGGCGCTCATACAAAAGACATTTAATTTAGACCAAATAAAATGGACAGTGCGCAGTTTGCAGGAATATCGCATTCGAAAAGAAAAAGATGATGCATTGCGCAATAGGGTTAGAGTAATGGCAAAATCTAAAACAAATTGGAATGGTCTTTCTCCTTTCATAGGAAACGAATTTTTTTATGATATGGAAAAAAATGAATACAATAAAAATTGGTTTGTTTTTGGTTTTGATCTTTCAAAAAAGGATAAAATTGCACCCACAGTATACTATAAACATATATCTGAATATGTAGATGGAAAATGGATATATACGTATACCATGGTATTCAAGTTCACTATTTAAATGAAAATTCTTATTTCACATCTGCCAAAGCATAATTGGTGGGGCCATGGTACTCCTATCTATAAAAATAATCCTGCGATGAAACAAGGTATGGTCCCCAATCAAGAACTGGTGGAAATTGAAATGTATATGATGACTCAGCTTTTCAACCGTCTACCTTTTGAGGTAGTTGAGATTAATTTCCCTAATTTTTTAGATAAACATAATAAAGAAGACCGACAACATGACTTTGTATTTGTTCGAGATCTATTTGTAAGCAATCAAAATGGTAGGGTTATCATATCTAAATTCAGCGAAAAAGCAAGACAGGTGGAAAGTGATATCATGGAGATCATGCTTGATTCAATGGGATATGAAACAATTAGAATACCTGATACTATCAATGCAACAGCAGAAGGTGGAGAATTTTATTATTGTTCTGGGAAAAAAATTCTTTTTTCTGGAGTATGTAGAAATAATGTTAAAGGGGCGGAATGGGTTGCCCAAGAATTTAATGTAAATGAATTAGTGATTATGAAATCAAACGTTTTTCATCTTGACACAATTTTCACTCCTGTAATCAACAAAGATAATGAATTAGCTGCGATGATCGCATGTACAGCATTAATGGAAAAAGATTCAATTATTAATTTAAAGAGTTTTGCAAAAAGATTATCTGTAGAATTAGTTGAGGTTGACCCAGAGGATTCTATAGGCACGGGTAATCAGCTAGGCGAATTTGCTGTCAATTGCTGTCCATTGCCAGGCTATCTAATTGGACCAACACGATTTAGATCTCTTAAGGTAAATCAATTGCTTAAAGAATTAGATGTGATGCACATCACAGTTCCAACGACTCAATTTAGATTGAGCGGTGGAGCAGTTCACTGCCTAACCAACGAATTATAGATTTTCTTTACTTTTATTCTTGTAGCGATATACAAATAAAATGATGATTCCAGCTGCATTTGGATACCAAACAGCAGGATGTGACCAAGAAATTCCATCCACTGATAGCGATGTTATAGGCCAAAATAGCTGTACTGGAAAAAATTCTTTAGTATGAAAGGGAAAATCCAAAAGAATGTGAAAAGGCCATGCTAGTAATGGCCAGACTAGTTTTGGTTTCAAAAGATACACTACTCCAATGATGGCGAATGAGACAACAAAACTATGCGTTATGTTATCCATAGCATATACCCAATAAGGAATTGGCTCTAACTGCTTGAGACTTTCAAGATTAGGAGTTCCAGAGTAGCTTAATGTACCCGTGATTATTTTAATGAAAAAAAGAGCTCCAAAAGAAACTAGGTCCGGCATTGCCCCAATTACTAAAGCTAAGCGGCCATGGCCTCGATATCCAAATAGACCCTTACCCCAAAGTGCGTGACTTAGAGTATCCAAAAATTATATCTTTACTTATTCTTGATCGGTTGAGTATTTACCCAATGTCGCTAAACTATTTAATTTAGCGCGCTTGAGAAAAGCTTCTTGAGCTCTAGATGTATTTTCATCTTTACCTTGCCAGGCTTTTAGTGCAGGCTGTTGAAGAGCGCGACCATAAGAAAATGAGAGGTTCCATGGTTTGTTTTCGCCCAAAATTTGATTCATAGCATTCAAATGAGCTGTCGCGTCTTCATCTGACTGACCACCAGATAAAAATGCTATGCCAGGTACAGCTGCAGGAACGCTTCTTAAAAAACATTGGACAGTTGCTGATGCAACTTCATCAACTCCAGCTCTTTTATCTGCATCATATCCTGATAGGACCATATTTGGCTTTAATATAATTTCTTCAAATTGAACACCTTGTTTATAAAGCTCAGAGAAAACCGTATGCAATACTTCTTCTGTTACAACAAAACTATCTTCAATATCATGAGTACCATCCATAAGAATTTCAGGCTCAACAATTGGTACAATATCGTTTGATTGGCAAAGTGCAGCATAGCGGGCTAACGCATGAGCATTGGTATTAATACAATAATCACTAGGATTCAACTCTGTGATATTAATGACTGCTCTCCATTTTGCGAACCTTGCTCCTAGCTTTCTATATGCAGCAAGTCTTTCATCTAGGCCGTCTAATCCAGATGTAATTTTTTCTCCATCAGTACCAGCTAAATCGTGCGCTCCTGCATCAACTTTAATGCCTGGAATAATGCCTTTTGAGGCTAAATATTCAGGATAAGACACGCCGCCATCTAGGGATGACTGATGAAATGTTTCATCATACATTATAACACCACTAATATATTCCTGAATATTATCTGAAGAGAAAAGTAGATCTCGATATGCATTTCTATTCTGCTCTGTGCTTTCAGTATTTATTTGATCAAATCTTTTGCCAATTGTTCCTGTGCTTTCATCAGCTGCAAGAATTCCTTTTCCTGGAGAAACCATTGCTTCAGCTACTTCATTCATATTATCTAATTTTAAAGTCATTATATTTTTTCCTATTTTTAATTTTTTTGTCCAATTTCAGAAAGCAGAGATGAAAACCATTCTTGATTTACATCAAAAGGCTTACCACCCCTAATTCTTTTAAAATCTATTAATTCCATCTTATTGTCATTGTCATCATTCAGTCCAGCAACACCGCTTTCTCCGTTCTTTGCACTAGCTACAGCAAGATCGCATGACAGCTTAATTAATTCTAAATCTTTTTTATTGGGAGCAGCGCTTCTTGCAAAATAACCGCTTTTCTGAACGAGAGTTTTCTCTGCTAGTAATTTTTTTGTGAATTGTTTTGCAAACCACTTGCCTGGATTTAAAGCATCAAGTGCAACATGTCCAAACGCATCACGTTGAATTTCTTGCCCGTCAGATTCTAATTCTTTAACTATTGTTTCAGTACCTGCGCCCTCACTTAGAAAAATGTTTACACAGTCTTTTTCATTCATAAGATTTAATAAGCGTTCACATTCGATGTCAAAATCTAAGGGCATTTCTGGAACGTATACCGCATCAATATCCCAACGAGATCTTTCAATAAGCACTTCAGGTAAGAATTCTTTAGTATCTAGTCTTTGTCTATACTCTCTTGCCGTTTGTGCGGTTAACCAACCGCAATTTCTCCCCATAACTTCGTGAATAATTAATTGTCTCGAGCTAGTTGTATTCTCATTAGATAGATTTTCAAAGAAGATTGCGCCTTGTTCAGCAGCAGTATAGGCACCGAGAGTTTGTGAAACTGGATATACATCATTATCTACTGTTTTAGGAAGCCCGACTACCGTCAAGTCATAACCATTATCCTTCAAATAAAAAGATAATTCTGCTGCCATAGTATTGGTATCATCACCACCAATTGTGTGTAAAATATCAACATTATCTTCCATTAGTTGTCGAGCTGCAACTTCTAAAGGAACTTGCCCATCTTTTATATAGCCTTCTTTGACACAATTTTCGATGTTTGTGAGCTTTACTCTGCTATTTCCTATAGGGCTTCCACCATATTTGTCAAAAATTTTTGTATTATTCTTTACTGAATCAGGAAAAAAGATTTTTTTTCCTGTCAAAAGTCCTTTGTATCCATTTAAATATCCTATAAGCTGAGCATCAGGAAATACTGAATTGTAGGATTTAATTAATCCACCAATTGATGCTGAAAGGCACGGTGCTATTCCGCCTGCAGTTAAAAAAGCTATTTTCATAATCTAAATTCTAGAGATTAAATTAATTAAATTTTTCTAAAATATTTACTAAATCTGCAACCCGATTTGAATAGCCCCACTCATTATCATACCAATTCACGGTTTTTACCAATGCACCATCGATCACTTTTGTAAATGGGGCATCAAAAATTGAAGAATGCGGATTTCCAATAATATCTGTGGATACAACTGGGAGGTTTGAATATTCAACCACGCTTTTCATATCTTCACTGTTCGCTGCAGCTTTTACGACATTATTAATTTCATCAATTGTAACGCTTTTTTCTAATTTAAAAACACTGTCAACAACAGATCCATCTGGTACGGGCACTCTCATAGCAATTCCATCAAGTTTCCCATCTAGCTCTGGGAGAACTTTGCCTACAGCGCGTGCAGCGCCGGTGGTCGTTGGTATTATATTTTCAGCAGCTGCTCTACTTCTTCTCCAGTCTGAATGTGGCACATCGGCAAGACGCTGATCATTGGTATAAGCATGGATAGTGTTAATTACTCCATGTTCAATTCCAAAATTATCATTTAAAATTTTTGCCATTGGAGCGAGGCAATTTGTAGTACAACTTGCATTAGAAATTATTTTATGGCTATCGTTAAGTCCTTTATCATTAACTCCAATTACTAAAGTATAGTCAATCTCATCTTTTGCTGGAACGGTTAGCGCTACTCTTTTCGCTCCAGCCTTTATATGATCATCTAATTGTTTTTTTGTTCTAAATATTCCAGTGGACTCTATTACTACATCAACCTCCATTTCACTCCAAGGTAAATGGCTTGGCTCTCTCTCCGCTAGCATTCTAATCTCATTATAAGATGTTTTTAGTATTTCACCATTTATTTCTACAGAGTCTTTAAAAGGGCCCATTACCGTATCATATTTGAGTAAATATGCCATTGCTTCATTGTCAGCGATATCATTAATAGCTACCACGTCAATGTTTTTTTGTGAATTAAGAATTCTAAATACTGAGCGTCCTATCCTTCCAAAACCATTAATTGCAACTTTCATTCTATATCCTTTCTTTTTTTGAATAAGCTTCTGCTAGCTCAAGAATTCTATTTGCAAAACCCCAACCATTGTCAAACCAAGCAACGGTTTTTAATAATTTTTCTGACGCAATCATAGTCGCTTTACTATCAAATAACATTGTTTCTCCTCCGCCTATAGCATCGCTTGAAACTATTGGATCCTCCGTAAATCTAACTAAACCCTTCAATTCATTTGAACTTGCGTCTTCAAAACTTTTGTTTACCTCCTCGACTGAAGGCATTTTGCTCATTTCGGTGGTTAAATCAACGCATGAACCATTAGCGACTGGGACATTCATAGCTATACCAGAAATTTTATCTTTAAATTTTGGCATCAGTTGGGACACATAGTCAGGTGCCCAGGTTTCATTAGGGATGATATTTTCAACTGCTGACCTACTTCTTCTTAGGTCAGATCGAACCGCATCTGCCAATGGCTGATCAGACGTATAAGCATGTACAGTTGTCATCATAGCGCGATTAACACCAAAAGACTCATCTAATACCTTCATCATTAGTGCAAGCACCTGAGTTGTAGATGAGGTAGTTGAAATTATTTTATCATCACTATCGATTTGATCCTCATTGATTCCTTGAATTACAATTCGATCAATCTCGTTTGCAGGAGGCTTTGAAACCAATACGCGTTTTGCTCCAGAATCAATATGCATTTGCAACTCTTCTCTTTTTCGGTATGCACCTGTTGAGTCAATAACTATATCAACATCAAACGCATCCCAAGGAATACTACCAGGCGCAGCGCCAGGTAACAACCGGGTAGAAGATCCATTATATAGTAAGTCCTTGCCTTCAAGATTTATCTCGCTTTTCATAGCTCCATGTATTGAATCTCTCATTAGTAGGTAATGCATTGCTTCTACATTTCCAAGATCACTAATTGCAATAAATTCAAATCGTGGGTCTTCATAACCAATGCGAAATATGTTTCTGCCTATTCTACCAAATCCAAAAAGGCCTATTTTTATTTTTTCAATTTTATTTTCTAAAAGCTGGAATTCAGCATTTGGGTCATTTGGACTAACACCGTCTTTTGCATTTGTTTGATTTAGTTGATAGCCACATACTTCTGCCATAACCTCTAAAGTTTTTGCTTTTACAGTTTGACCGGTATTTTTTCTATTATTTCCAAAAGTTGCCCTAGTGATACCGGTTTGCTTTTCCCATTCATAGTCGGTCCATGTTTTTTTGCTTAGTAAATAAATAAATGTTTCTGAGCGATTCATATATTACCTTATTTTTTGTGGCGAAATGTATTGTACTATACTAAATTATACTAGTTTTATTTATGTAAATAGTATATTTAAGCATATTTAAAGAAATACTTAATGGGTAGGCTGATAATTTATCTTTGTCATTCACTCTCTCCTGCTTGAATGAGCCACCTACCCATTAATATTTAACATGGCTTTTTGTACATGGTATCATAAATAAGTTTTTTGCGATAAATACTGCCACTCTCAATATCAAACACGTCACACTCTCCATAAGGCTTAGCGTATAGATGGAATGTGACTGCGTTATTTTGAAATATATTTTCAACCGAATGAAGATCTGCGGGGCCATCTAGAAAGCCTGGATCGCCTTTTACTGTGTCTGAAATTGTTAACCTAAGAGGTGTTGTTGATTCTAAAGTATAATTTGTAAACTGTAAC
>CENP01003726.1_pt1 | contig 14007 bp, 10 predicted proteins | sample 361281 | NCBI WGS metagenome assembly CENP01 (sample SAMEA2591122, study PRJEB7988) | marine metagenome | biome: marine biome (ENVO:00000447); feature: deep chlorophyll maximum layer (ENVO:xxxxxxxx); material: saline water (ENVO:00002010), including plankton (ENVO:xxxxxxxx) | depth 70 m
GGTCCATCTATATCTCCAAATAAAACTTGATAAATTAACTTAAACCAATCTCTGAGGTTTTTTTCATATCCATTATCTTTCCCTACTGAATATATAATAGTCTGGATTTCCTCTGGTGACATATTTTCGTTAATTTTTTCAATATTTACAGCAAGATTTTTTAACGCTTTTTTTTCTTGCTCATCAGGTGTTTTGTAAATTTTATTTGGTTTTAATTTGTCTTTAAAAAATTTTATAGCGTGTTCTGTAAGACCATCTAATATTCGATTGCTTTCTGGTCTCACATCTTTATGAAACCTATTAATAAATTTCCATAATGTTTTTTTATCGTCTGTATTACTTGATCCTACTAGATTTAAAAGCATAGAAAATGACATAACAATCTTCTCCTTAGGTGGTTCTCCATTATGAATATGCCAAACAGGATTTGATATTTGATCTTTCTCTTTTTGATCAGGAAATTTTTCTATAAGAGATAAATATTCATCAACAGCTTTTGGTACAACATCTGAATATAGCTTTTTTGCTCTTTTAGGATTTTGATACATATACAATGAAAGACTTTCAGGTGAGGCATAGTTAAGCCATTCTTCCAATGTAATGCCATTTCCTTTTGATTTTGAAATTTTTTCTCCTTTTTCGTCCAAAAAAAGTTCATAAGCAAATCCGCTAGGTGGAGTTTTGCCTAAAATTTTACAAACTTTACTCGATAATATGGCGCTCTCAGTAAGATCTTTACCATACATTTCAAAGTCTACATCAAAGGTAAACCATCTCATTGCCCAATCAACTTTCCATTGTAACTTACAATTCCCATCATAGATAGTTGTTTGAATTTTTTTATCACCATTGCTAAAAATAATCTTGCCTGTTTTTTTTTCAAGATTTAACATTGGAATTTCCAAAACTTTGCCGGTCTCCGGACACAAAGGTAAAAAAGGACAGTAAGTTTTTCTTCTTTCAGATCTTAATGTGGGTAAGATAATATTCATTATATCTTCATATTTTTCTGCTACTCTTTTAAGAGATTCATTAAAATTTCCATTTGTATAATTTTCCGTAGAGCTTTTAAAAGAAAATTCAAAGTTAAACTTTTTTAAAAATTGTTTAAGCATTGTATTATTATGTTCAGCAAAGCTTTTAAATTTTCCAAAAGGATCCGGAATATTGCTAAGGGGTTTTCCTATATTTTTTTTTAAAACCTCATTATTTGGAACATTATCGGGTACTTTTCTTAAACCATCCATATCGTCAGAAAAAGTAATTAACTCTGTATCGAATTTTTCAATATGACGTAATGCATTAATCATCATTGTAGTACGAGCCACTTCACCAAAAGTACCAATATGAGGTAAACCGCTTGGACCATAACCTGTTTGAAAGATAATTTTTTTTTTTGTCTTAATTAATTCTTTTCTCTCTTTAATCAACTTTCTTACCTCCACAAAAGGCCAGGCAGAAGCTGATTGAATCACATTATTATCTAACATAATAGAGGTTTATAAAATTTTCTTTATAAAATACAGTTATTAATTTATTAAATACAGTTGAATTTTTTTAGTATTTAAATAGTCTGAATTTAATGTCATCAAATAAAACAGTTTTTTTCTTAATAGGTGTATTAATAACGATTTTGGGATTTTCTATGCTTATTCCTTATGTTATCCAAATTTTACTAAAAGAAAATAGTCACAGTTTTATAGGTTCATCGTTTGTTACGATTTTTGTTGGTATTTTATTTATTCTTTCGAATTTAGAAAAGCAATTTAAATTAAATCTACAACAGACTTTTTTATTTTCAGCTTTAGCTTGGTTTCTAATTGCAGTGTTTGGAAGTTTACCGTTTTTATTATCTCCAATACCATTTTCAATTAGTGAGGCTTTTTTTGAGAGTATGTCAGGTATTACTACAACCGGTGCAACAGTTATTACCAATTTAGATGAAACTCCTAAAAGCATTTTATTATGGAGAGCCATAATGCAATGGTTGGGGGGCATAGGAATTATTGTTATGGCAATTACAATTCTTCCTTTGTTAAAAGTAGGTGGAATGCAACTCTTTAAAATGGAAGGTCCACTATCGACAGAAAAAATTTTACCTAGAACTTTAGAGGTAGCAACAATACTAATTATAACTTATTTTGTTTTGACCTCTCTATGCGCTTTCTTTTATTGGTTGTTTGGTATGTCTATTTTTGACAGCGTAGCTCACTCTATGACTACTTTAGCAACTGGCGGTTTTTCCACTCATAATGACTCGATTGGTTTTTTTAGTAATTCGAATATAGAAATTGTAGCAAGTGTTTTTATTATTTTAGGAAGTATACCTTTCATATCATATCTTAAGTTTATAAAGGGAAATAGAAAAATTTTTGTAGAGGATATCCAAATTAAAGGTTTAATTAATATTCTATGTTTTTCAATTTTGATAATGTTTTTTTATCTTTTTATAATAAGTGATGAGACATCAATTTTAGATAATTTTAGAATTTCATTTTTTAATGTCATATCTATTCTATCAGGAACTGGTTATGTTACTGATGACTTTGGTTTGTGGGGGAAATTTTCTTTAATATTTTTTCTCTTTTTAATGTTTATCGGGGGATGTGCTGGATCAACAGCGTGTGGAATAAAAATATTTAGACTTCAAATGTTGTTAGTTTTTTTAAAAAATCAAATAAAAAAGTTAATTTCACCTAATAGCGTAATAATTGTTAAATATAATAATCAGAAAATTTCTGATGATTTTATGAAATCTGTCATTACTTTTATTTTTTCATTTTTGTTAATTTTTTTTATTATTGCATTAATGCTATCTTTAACAGGGTTAGATTTCTTAACAGCTATTTCTGGGGCAGCTAGTGCAATTTCAAATGTAGGTCCTGGATTAGGTGATATAATAGGTCCAGATGGTAATTATAAAAATATTCCAGATGTTTCTAAGTGGATTTTAGCTTTTGGTATGTTGTTAGGTAGATTAGAATTATTTGCTATTTTAGTTTTATTTTTTCCTTCATTTTGGAGAAATTAAATTATGGAAATATATAAAAAACAATCAATGTCAGAAACTTTCTCTGTTTATTTTGATCAGAGAATGACCAAAATTTTGTTATTAGGGGCTATTAGTGGGTTTCCTTGGGTAATAATTGGAAGTAGCTTAAGCCTTTGGTTGAAAGAAGACGGTTTAAGCAGGAGCACTATTGGTTGGGCTGGTTTAATTTTTGCTGTTTATGCATTTAATTATCTGTGGGCTCCAATTATTGACAGAATAAGAATACCTTGGCTAACAAATAAAGTGGGGCATAGGCGTGGGTGGATTATATCTATGCAAACTATAATTTTAATTTGTTTAATTTGTTGGAGTTTAATTAACCCAACAGCAAATTTAGCCCTAGTGATTAGTATTGGTTTAATTATAGCCATAGCTTCTGCAACCCAAGACATAACGGTCGATGCTTTACGAATAGAGCAAATTGGTGAACACGAAGGAAAATCAATGCAAGCTGGTGCAGCGATGGCGGTTGTTGGTTGGTGGACAGGTTATAAATTGGGTGGTGTTGTTTCTTTAAATGCTGCTGAATATTTTCAACAACTTGGTTTTGAAAATTATTGGCAAATTACATTTTTAGTTTTGGGTGTAATAATAATTTGTTGCAATATTGGTTTAATGTTTGTGAACGAGCCTCCCCCCACTGAAAGAGTAAAAAGGCAAAGAGAAACTGACAAAATGATAGAAGGTAAATTTGGATCTTCAAATTTAATTACTAAAGTTTTTGCATGGTCGACTAGTACAGTAACAGGTCCAGTAATAAGTTTTTTCAAAAAAAATGGTTTTAATATTGCTTTAGCAATTTTAGGTTTTGTTTTTCTTTTTAAAATTGGAGAAGCTTTTTTAGGTAGAATGTCAGTGATTTTTTATAAAGAAATTGGATTTACCAAATCTGATATTGCGCTTTATTCAAAAGGACTTGGTTGGATAACTACTGTCCTTTTTACTTTACTTGGGGGTTTATTTGCTATTCGTTCTGGTGTTATAAAAGCTATGTTTGTATCAGGAATTTTAATGGCCTCTACAAACCTATTGTTTTCATTACTAGCTTGGTCTGGAAAATCTGAATTATTATTTGCAATCGCAGTTATATTTGACGATATGGCTGCAGCTTTTGCAACAGTTGCTTTTGTTGCTTTCATTTCCTTACTCGTTGATAGAACTTATACTGCCACACAATATGCCCTCCTTGCATCAATAGGAACTGCTGGTCGAACTACCTTAGCATCTTCATCCGGGGCTATGGTCGACTGGCTAAATGGAGATTGGGGAATATTCTTTATCTTAACGGCAATAATGGTAATACCGTCCCTTATATTTCTTTACATGATAAAAGATAAGTTAAAATTGAATGACTAAATACTTAACAAATAATTTTCCTATAATTAATCTTCATAAGAAACCATCTACTAAATCTGAGATTGTGACACAGATGATTTATGGAGATAGTTTTTCAATGTTAAAGAAAAGTAAAAAGTGGATCAAAATTAAAATTAAAGAAGATAATTACAAAGGTTATGTATTAAATAAAAAGTATTCATATTTTTTAAAACCAACTCACAAAGTATCTATTTTGAAGACCAAAATTTATGAATTACCTAATAAAAAAAAAGGATCTGGAGAATTAACTTTTGGCTCAAAAATAAAAGTTACAGGCGAAAAAGCAAAATTTTTAAAATTTGATAAAGGTTGGGTGAGTAAGAAAAATGTAAAGCCTTTATCATTTAGACTAAAAAATCCATTTGAGCAAATAAGTATTTTTAAAAACGTGAGATATAAATGGGGAGGCAAATCTTTTAAAGGAATCGACTGCTCAGCTTTAGTTCAAGTATTTATAAACTTTAATAAAAAATACTGCCCGAGAGATGCTAAAGATCAAGTAAAATTTTTTAAAAGAGATGTTAAATTAAATAAAATTAAAAAGAGTGATATTATTTTTTGGAAGGGTCATGTTGCAGTTGCTCTGTCAAATAAAAAACTTATTCATGCTTATGGGCCAATGAAAAAAACAGTTATTATGGGAATTAATCAAACTATTGAAAAAATAAAACAAACTGCAAATTTAAAAGTAATTGGAATTAAAAGACCTTAGAAAAACAAAGGCAGCCTCAGTCTCCCTCAGCTGCCCTTAAGAACAATTTAAATGATTCGGACTTCCATCTTAAGACTCTTTTTAGTTGTATGTGGATACTTTTTTTTGAGATTACTGTTTTTCTAAAATCATAATACCGTTCCAAAAGCTCGGATGGCAATGATTATTCGCTGTTTTGATTTCTTTTAATACTTTAAATTTTGAATTTGTTTTATTTAAAAAATCCTTAGTTCCTTTTTCAACTTCAAGAAAGTTTATATCATCAATCAAAACTATTGACCCCTTATCTAAAAAATTGTTTGCTATTTCAAGATTTTCATACTGATTTTTATAAGAGTGTTCTCCATCATAATAATAAAAACTTACTTTTTCATTTTTTTTTTCAAAATTTTTAAAAAAAGTTTTGTAATCATCATTATAAAAAAAATGTTTTTGTTTATTTTGATATTTACTAAAATTGGAATAAAATTCATTTTTAGGCCCGTCAAATTGAGAGAAATTATCAACCCCTATTACTTTACATGAGGTATCTATCATTCCAGAAATTAAAGTGAATCCCTTCCAGCATCCAATATTTAAATAAATTTGATTATCGGATAAACTCTGACAAATTTGGTTTACTAGATGGCCAATTGCATAAGTGGACATACTATCAATTTTTAGTAAAGCCCTCTTTAATTTAATATTTTCAAAATTATTTTCTATAATACAATTACTAAAAGTAAATTTTTTATCTAAGCCTATTAACTTATAAAGTCCTTTTTTAAATCTAAATAAATATGCTTTCCTATAATTGTCACTAGGTTTAATGTTAAAATTAATCTTTTTAAATATGTTTTCTATATCCATTTATTTCTTCTTCTTATCTTTTTTGTCTGGTGACAGCAATGTGATGTAAGTAATTTTTACAAGACTTAAGAGCAAGTTATAAAAAGTGGCGGAGAGAGAGGGATTCGAACCCTCGAAACGGTTTCCCGTTTACACGCTTTCCAAGCGTGCGCCTTCAACCACTCGGCCACCTCTCCTAGATTTTATTTAAAATTTAATCTTAATTTTTCTATTTTTGAAAGACAACTTTTTTTTGGGTGAAGTAAATCAAAAAATTCAGACTCATTACAACCTAATTTTCTAGGATCAAAAGAACCTATAACATTAATTTTATTTTCTTTTGCAATTTCTTTTGCCCTCTTTTCAACTACCATCATCGCTTCTACTACTATTAAATAATCATTTTTCCAAACTTCCGGATGATAAGGAGATAATAAAAAGATTATATCGAAATTCTTCTCAAAATATTTAATATATTGTGTAAGAATAAATACTGCATTTTCATCAATATGACTATTTTTTTCAATCTTATAATTTGCAAATCCTTTTTCTATAAAACTTTTTGGATTCAAAAACTTTCTATCTGGCTTAATAATACTTCCATCATAAAGAAGAATTGGTAATTTTTGTTTTTTATTCAAGTTATTTATAAAGCTTAATGAATTGTTTTTCTCTTTGATATTTTTAAGTGACTGAACAAAATAATTGAAATTAAATAAGTTTTTAATTCGTAAATTATTATAAAGATTTTTTTTCATTTTTTCTTCATTTGAATTTGTAATTTTTTTTATTATAAAATTATAATCATCGATATTTCTGTACCATCTGTTGTCTTTGTTAAGATTTAGTGTCCAAGGATGAATAGATATAAATATTTTTTTCCTCTTTTTATTTTTAAGATTTATATTTTTTGATAGCGCTATATAATCTTCTAAAACTCCTCCACTTATTCCAAAATTTAATATCGACTTGCAAGTAGTACTAAAAACTTTTTCTTTACCTTCAAGATTTATTGGTCTTACATGGCTAGCGCCAAATATAATACAATCAACCTTATTAATATTCTTCGTGAAAGATTTTGCTAAATCTCTATCATTAAACAATCCCTCTTGTAGGATTACACCGTTTTTATTTTTTACTAATTTATCTACTACTTCATTAACATTAAGTTTTTTATCATTTAATACTTTAAATTTTTCAGGATAAATTTTACTTGGGTCTACATTGAAATTAACAAATAAAACACTTGTAGAAATAATTAAAAAAATAATGAAAAAAACCTGTAAATATGTTTTATGGTAAGAATTTTTTTTCATATGTATAATTTAAAACTCAAAATATAAAAATTCGTTTGTATTTGAAACAAGCATTATAGAAAATATGAAAGCTAAAGCAAAAATTAATCCCCATATTTTTTGTGGCTTCCATTTAATAAATATGTTTTTATTTTTTCTCAACATCTTATTTTCAGCATTAAAAGAACTTCTATTTTCGTTGAAAATAAAATCCTGTGTATTTGGAAAATAAAAAATAACTGCTAGTAAGATTATTATACCAAATACCCCTTGGTAAGTATTTATGGCAAATTCCCCAATTCTAAATATATCAAAGAATTGGATTCCATTAAAACCAAGCATAGCTCTTAAGATCTCAGAGGCACTGCTCATATCACTAGCTCTAAAAAGTACAAATGAAAAAGTTACCAACGTAAACACAAGCAATTTTTTAAATAAATCTAAAAGAAAATTATTTTTAAATTTAAGTTTTAAATAATTCTTTGAAAAGTTTTGCCAAATATTAAAAATTACAATATAAAAACCGTTTAACAACCCAAATAAAATATAATTCCATCCAGCACCGTGCCATAAACCAACGCAAAAAAAAGCGAACATTGTTGGTATAACTAGACTAAAAATAAATGTCACTGTCGTGTTTGAACTAAAATTAAATGAATATCTCGTCAGATTCAGTGAAATTGGTAAATATATATAATTTCTTATTAATCTTGTTAAAGTAATATGCCAGTATTTCCAGAATTCAGAAATATTTTTAGATTTGAAAGGAGATGCAAAGTTTATTGGCAAAGTGATCCCAAATAACAAAGCGATGCCCAATGCCATGTCTGTGTAACCAGAGAAATCAAAATAAAGTTGTAGCATAAAAGCTGTTGCGCCTCCCCAGGCTTCGAAAAAAGTTAATAATAATCCGTTAGCGGAAGCAAAAAATATAGGGTCAGAGTACAATGCAACATTATCTGCAATAACGATCTTTTTAAATAAACCTATTACAAATGTTGTTAAGCCAATTGAAAAATTATTTATTGTAAAATTTCTAGTTAAGTTATTTTCAAATTGAGGCATCATTTCTTTGTGATGTACTATGGGACCAGCTATTAACTGAGGAAAAAAAGTTACAAATAAAAAATACTTTGTAATGTTAAACTTTTCAACTTTTTTAAGATAAGTATCGACGAGAAAAGTAATTTGTTGAAAGGTAAAAAATGATATTCCCAAAGGTAAAATTATCTTCGTCAGCGTAAAGTTATTTCCTGTTAAATGATTGATATTTTCTAAGAAAAAATTTGCATACTTAAAGTAACCTAAAATAATTAAGTTCACTAAAATACCCGCTGTTAAGACTATTCGGCTTTGTTTACGATTTAAGATATTTGCAAAAAATAAATTTACCAATATTGAAGCTGTTATCAATATAAGGTATTTGAAATTCCACCACCCATAGAAAAATAAAGACGCGAATATCAGCCAATATATCATTAGCCTATGACTTTTAAGTTTGCTGACTAAGAAATATATGGCGAGAGTTAAAGGTAGAAAAATGAATATAAATTCAAAAGAATTAAAGTACATTATTGAGTTTTCAACTTAATTTTTTTTGAAATCAAATTTAAAAGACCAGAAATATTTTTTAAATCAAAAGCTTCTGAAGTTTTAATTTTAATTTTAAAAAATTTTTCTAAATTTAAAATTATTCTCACATTTGAAATACTATCCCATTCTTCAAAATCATTTGCAGTTTTTTGAGATGAGATGCTTTCTAAATCCACTTTTAAAGTATGCGATATAATTTTGAAAGTTTCTTTTTTAATTCTCTCGTTATTCATTTTCTTATAATTGTTAATTACTAGTATTTATACTATAAATTTATTAATGAAAAGAGAATTAATAAATCGAATAAGCAACTATTGGAAAGATCAGGCCCATGAAATTTTTTGGTATAACTCTCCAAAAAAAATATTTGAGTTTAATAAGTTAAAAAAAATATTCAATTGGTATCCTAAGGGTAAAACAAATGTTTGTTTTAATTGTTTAGACTTAAATATTTTGAGAGGATTAAATAATAAAGTTGCAATACATGAGATAAATTCACAAGGCGAAATAGAAAGTTACACATATGATAAATTATTTAAAATCGTTAATAATTTCTCTGGATTATTAAAAAATAATTTTAACAGGAGAATTAAAAAAGTAATGATACATTCTTCTGCATCAATAGACTCAGCAGTGTGTATGCTTTCTTGCAGTAGAATTGGAATTACACATAATGTAATTTTTGAGGATTTAGAAGCTGAAGCAATTGAAAAAAGAATCAATCTATTTAAACCAGATATATTTATAAGCAATACCAGTTCAACTAGATTCACTAATGTAATTTTACCGATCTTAAAAAAATTTCAAAAATTAAAAATAATTTACTTAAAAAAACAAAATATTAAAAATGCTAAAGTTTTAGAAATTGATCTGAAAAAAATAAAAGAATCCAAGGTCGCGTGTAGTAAAATTGAAAGTACAAAAAATTTTTTTGTTCTTTTCACATCCGGTTCAACTGGATTACCAAAAGGTATTGTTCACTCTACAGGTGGATATTTAACCTTCACAAAATATACATGTAAAAAAAATTTTGGGATGCAAACAGACTCGGTTGTGCTTACAGCCTCTGATGCAGGATGGATTAATGGTCACACTTATGCTCTTTACGGACCGCTATTATTTGGAGCTACAACAATATTGCTTGAAAAACCATCTATAATTTTAAATGAAGAAATTTTTAAAAAAATTCTTTTAAAATTAAATCCAACTATTGTTTACTTGCCAGTTACATTAATAAGAATTTTAAGATCGTTAAATTCCAAAAAAATTACGAGTAAAAGTGTAAGGTCTCTTGGTTCAATGGGTGAACCTTTAGCACCAGAAGTTGCTAAATGGTATTCAAAAAATTTTAGTTTAAGCAATAAACCTATTGTTAATACTTACTTTCAAACAGAAACAGGTGGAATAATATGTTCTCCAAAGTTTGACGATAAAATATCTAAAGTCAAATTTGGCACTGTAGGCAAACCTTCAAAAATTTTCGGTATTAAATTAATTAAAAATAAATCTTTAAAAAAAAAAGAAGTAGTAATTTCAAATCCATGGCCGGGTTGTATGTCAAATGTGTTAAATGGGACTAAAGTTTGGAAAAAATACTGGGATAAAGATAATAACTTTAAACTATTTGATTCTGCTAGTTACGATAAATTTGGTAACTTAATAATTCACGGTAGAACAGATGATGTTATCAATATCAGAGGTCATAGAATTGGGTCTGCTGAAATTGAGTCAATTTTACTTGAGAATAAAAATATAGTTGAAGCTTGTGCAGTAGCTATTGAAGATGAATTAGAGGGATCAATTTTAAATATATTTATAGTGACAAAAAATAACAAAAAATTGTTTTTTAATAATTTAAAAAAAACATTAATTTCTAATTTTGGTACTTATGCAATTCCAAAATCTATATATAATTTAAAAGAGTTGCCTAAAACAAAAAGTGGAAAAATTTTAAGAAGACTTTTAAGAGACTTGGTTATGAAGAAAAAAAATTTAGGGGATTTAAGTACAATGATCAATAAAAATCAAGTAAAGGAAATAAAGAAAAAAATTTACAAAAATTAATTTTTTAATAAAATTTCTTTGAGTTGTTTTATAAAATCTGAATTAGTAGGTAAATTATTTTTTTTCATACTTCTTTGAATGGAGTCATAATTAATTTTTATATAATCAATTTTTGAAATTAGACTTTTAGAATTTCTTTCAGCAACAAATATTCCTTTTAAATTTCCAATTATATGTTCTATTTCTTTAAAAATAATGATTGGTCTTTCTCTTGAAAGCGCCTCTAAAACTACCATTGGATACCCCTCTGTATATGAAGGTAAAATCATAATATCGTTTTTGTCATATAAATTAATTAGTTCTTTTTGATTATTGAGAATATTTATGACTTCAATATTCTTATAATTATTTATAGGTTTATAAAAATCTTTTTCTGCACCAATCAATGTCAAATTTATTTCTGGTAGATCTTTAATAATTTCAAGTAAAGAAAATATTCCTTTTTCTTTTCTGATCCTTCCTACATAAATTAACTTACGCTTTTCAAAACTAGGAGTCGTTATATTTTGTTTCCAAGAATGATCTAATTGAGAAGGGGAAACGGTGAACCCCCTTTCATTTCTCAGAATGAATTTTCTACAGCTTATCAAAGTTGATATTTTTGACGCTATTGAAAACATAAGATGATAAATTATATAACCTAAAAAACCCAAAATTATTTTGTATTCTTCATAGCCATTACTTCTTAAATATAGAAATGGCTTTTTTCCAAAACATCTCAAAAAAATACAGGCTGTTAAAGTGTATGGCGATAAAGATATCATCAAAAATTGAGTATCCTTTTGTTTGGAAGACTTTATGATTTCAATAATGTAAGTAAATAAATTTGAAAAAATACTAACAAATCTAATTTTAATTTTATGAGCCCTTGGTATTAGGGTCTTTTTTGCTATTACTTTAATGTCATAATACTTTTCCAGTCCTTCTGGAGTAGATTTCATGTCTAAATTATCACAAAAAAAATTACCGTTATTTGAATATATTTTTTCACTCGAAATAATAAATAGTTTTTTTTTCATGTTTCTTTATTTATCTTTAAGACACCTATAAATGCCTCTTGAGGAATTTCAACTTTGCCAAATTGTTTAGATCTCGCTTTACCCTTTTTTTGTTTCTCTAGTAGTTTTCTTTTTCTGTCCGTGGCCCCACCCCCATGAATTTTGGTAAGAACATCCTTTTTAAATCCTTTAATAGACTCTCTAGCAATTATTTTTCCACCGATAGCGGCTTGCACAGGTATCATAAAATTATGTCTTGGGATTAAATCTTTTAGCTTCTCGCAAACCTGTCTTCCAGTTTTTTGTGCAAACTCTTTATGTATAATCATTGCAAGTGCGTCCACTGCTTCTCCATTCACAAGTATCCCAAGTTTTACGAGTGCCCCCTCTCTATAGCCTGATATTTCATAGTCGAAGCTTGCATACCCGCTAGAAACTGATTTAAGTCTATCATTAAAATCAAACACTACTTCGTTTAATGGTAGGTCGTAGGATAAAACTGCTCGCTTACCAGAATAACTTAAATTAGTTTGAATGCCTCTTTTGTCTTGGCATATCTTTATTATTGATCCTAGATACTCATCAGGTGTTATAATTGTAGACTTTATCCAAGGCTCCTCTATTTTTTCAATTTGTGTAGGATCGGGCATATTACTAGGATTTTGCAAATCAATAATTTCACCTTTAATTTTATGAACTTTATATATTACGCCTGGCGTGGTGGTTATCAAATTTACATCAAATTCTCTCTCCAGTCTTTCAGTAATAATTTCAAGATGTAGTAAGCCTAAAAAGCCACATCTAAAACCCAATCCTAGGGCACTAGAAGATTCAGGCTCGTATGAAAAACTTGCATCGTTAAGTTTAAGTTTTGCTAAACCATCTTTTAATTTCTGAAACTCAGAACTATCTACAGGAAAAAGTCCACAGAATACTACAGGTTTACTTGGTTTAAATCCTGGCAAAGGGTCTTTAATAGGATTTGTGGCATCACATATTGTGTCGCCTACTTTTGTTTCTGATAAAGATTTAATTCCTGTTATTATAAATCCAATTTCCCCTGAATTAAGCTCATTCACATCAATAGGTTTAGGAGTGAAAACACCAACTTTTTCTATTACATGTTCTTGATTGTTGGAAAGTAATTTTATTTTCATATTCTTTTTAATTTTTCCATCAATAACTCTAACTAAAATAACAACACCTAAATAACTATCATACCAACTGTCTACTAATAAACATTTGAGTTGTTCGTCTTTTTTTCCTTTAGGTGATGGTAGATTATTAATGATAGCTTCAAGGATATCGTCAATACCTTCACCAGTTTTACCTGAGCATGAAATTGCATTTGAAGTTTCAATACCAACAACATCTTCAATTTCTTTTTTTGTCTTTTCAATATCTGATGCTGGTAAATCGATTTTATTTAAAATCGGAATAACCTCGTGATTAATTTCAAGAGCCTGATAAACATTTGCTAAAGTTTGAGCCTCAACTCCTTGAGTGCTATCAACTATTAGAAGTGATCCCTCACAAGCTGAAAGAGAACGACTAACTTCGTATCCAAAATCTACGTGTCCAGGAGTATCAATTATATTAAGTATATATTCTTTGCCATCTTTGGAATTGTACTTTAATTTTACTGTTTGTGCTTTGATTGTTATTCCTCTTTCTCTTTCAATATCCATTGAGTCGAGAACTTGTTGTTTCATTTCACGATCTGTTAAACCGCCGCATTTATGAATTATTCTATCCGCAATAGTTGATTTACCATGATCAATATGCGCAATTATTGAAAAATTACGAATTCTATCTATGTCTGACATTATGATCTGATATTCCCGCCAGTTTTAGTTTCTACTTCTTTAATGATTTTTTTGCTAATTTGACTCAAATCATTGTCGGAAAGAGTTCTGTCCTCTGCTTGTAATGAAACATTAATTGCTATGGATTTTTTATCAGGTGGTAAATTTCCACCTTCAAAGACATCAAATATGTTTACCGATCTGATATTTCTATCTAGGTCTTTTATAATCTTATTTAATCTACCTACTTGATAATTTTTATCAATTACAAAAGCAAAATCTC
>CENP01142273.1_pt1 | contig 13993 bp, 14 predicted proteins | sample 361281 | NCBI WGS metagenome assembly CENP01 (sample SAMEA2591122, study PRJEB7988) | marine metagenome | biome: marine biome (ENVO:00000447); feature: deep chlorophyll maximum layer (ENVO:xxxxxxxx); material: saline water (ENVO:00002010), including plankton (ENVO:xxxxxxxx) | depth 70 m
GAAATCCAAAATGGGTCCCAAAAAAATTGTTATCGCATTTATTTCCATCACTTTATTTGGTTGTATGAGCGTAGCTCAGGAGGAAAAAGCCAAAGAAAAAAAGACTTATCAATATGAAAAGACAGATGAGGAATGGCAGTCTGCTTTACCTAATATGTCTTATATGGTGCTGAGAAAAGCGGCTACGGAGTATCCATTTACTGGTATATACAATAAACACAAGGAAGAAGGAACATATCTCTGTGCTGGTTGCAACACTCCCCTCTACAAATCTGATTATAAATATGAGTCCAATTGTGGTTGGCCTTCATTTGACCGAGCTGTTGAGAGCAATATTGAGTACGATGTGGATTATAAATTGGGCTATGCTCGAACAGAATTAAAATGTAATAAATGTGGAGGACATCTTGGTCATGTCTTCAATGACGGTCCAAAGGAAACTACTGGAAAAAGGCATTGTATAAATTCTGCAGCCCTTAACTTTGTATCTGATGAGAAATAAAAATAATTATCCCTTAGAAAAATCTGATGAGGATTGGAAATCAGAACTCTCGGACGAAGAGTACAGAATTTTAAGGCAAAAAGGGACTGAATACCCTTTCACTGGAAAGTTCAACGACCATTATCAAGAAGGTACCTACCTATGTAAAGGTTGTGACGAACCACTCTACACCAGCGAGAGTAAATTTGATAGCCATTGTGGTTGGCCTAGCTATGATAAAGCAATTGAAGGATCATTAGAAGAGGTTCCTGATCATTCGTCAGGTATGATTAGAACTGAAATTGTCTGCGCTAATTGTGGTGGTCATCAAGGTCATGTTTTTAATGATGGACCTACTTCAACGGGATTACGCTACTGTGTAAACTCAGCAAGTATTTCTTTTAAAAAAAAGAAGGAATAGCCAATAAGCAAAAAAATACCTTTCAGTTTCTTAAATTTGCAAAGAATTTAAACTTCAATCTTGATGAAAGAATATGATGTAATCATTTTAGGTAGTGGTCCTGGAGGCTATGTAACTGCAATTCGCGCCTCCCAACTCGGACTAAAAACAGCCATTGTTGAAAAAGAAAGTCTAGGTGGGGTATGTCTTAATTGGGGCTGTATCCCTACCAAAGCACTTCTTAAATCCGCTCAAGTATTTAACTATCTTAAACATGCAGCAGATTATGGACTGACTGTTAAAGGGTATGATAAGGATTTTGATGCTGTAGTAAATAGAAGTAGAGACGTCGCTGCGGGGATGAGCAAAGGAGTTCAATTTTTAATGAAAAAAAATAAAATTGATATTCTCACGGGGCACGGTAAAGTTTTGGCTGGCAAAAAAATAAGTGTCACAGCTGATAATAAAACAGAAGAATATAAAGCTAAAAATATCATAATCGCCACTGGAGCTCGATCAAGAGAATTACCTAGTTTGCCTCAGGATGGCAAAAAAATAATCGGATATCGCGAAGCGATGACGTTGGAAAAACAGCCTAAAAAACTTGTTGTTGTAGGTTCTGGAGCCATTGGAATTGAATTCGCTTATTTCTACAACGCAATGGGAACAGAGGTAACAATTGTAGAATATTTAGATAGAATTGTCCCTGTAGAGGATGAGGAAGTTTCAAAGCAATTAGAAAAAAGTTTCAAAAAAAGTGGCATAAAAATTATGACCAGCTCAGAGGTCACTGGAGTCGATGTTACAGGTAAAGTAGTCAAGGCAACTGTAAAAACCTCAAAAGGAGAGGAAACAATTAGTGCAGACATTGTTCTTTCCGCTGTTGGAATCAAATCCAATATTGAAAATTTGGGCCTCGAAGAAGTTGGTATTGCGGTTGACAGGGATAAAATCATGGTAAATGACTTTTACCAAACAAATCTCCCTGGTTATTATGCCATTGGAGATGTCACTTCGGGACAAGCACTTGCTCATGTTGCCTCTGCTGAGGGAATACTTTGCGTTGAAAAAATAGCTGGACACCACGTAGAACCAATTGACTATGGTAATATTCCAGGGTGTACCTACTGTTTCCCTGAAGTTGCGTCTGTTGGATTAACCGAAGCACAAGCCAAGGAAAAAGGTTTAGAGATCAAAGTTGGGAAATTCCCATTTTCGGCTTCTGGAAAAGCCCAAGCTGGCGGAAATTCAGAAGGATTCGTGAAAGTTATCTTTGATGCCAAATACGGCGAATGGCTTGGTTGCCATATGATTGGCGTAGGAGTAACTGACATGATCGCTGAGGCAGTTTTAGGTCGAAAACTTGAGACTACTGGCCACGAAGTATTAAAAACTGTTCATCCTCACCCTACGATGAGTGAAGCAGTTATGGAAGCCGTTGCTGATGCTTATGATGAGGTGATTCACCTCTAGGGTTTTAATAAGGCTTCGATTCCCAAACGGTAGCTATCGAGGCCAAAACCAACTATTATTCCCTTTGAAACCGGAGTGAGGTAAGACTTATGCCTGAAATCCTCACGAGAAAAAGTATTTGAAATATGGATTTCAATTACAGGAGTATCTACTGCCTTGACAGCATCACCGATTCCAACTGAGGTATGAGTATAAGCGGCTGCATTCAAAAGGATACCATCCGAGGAAAATCCAACTTTTTGGATTTGGTCAATTAATTCACCTTCAATATTAGATTGAAAATAGTCAAAGTCTATGCTGGGATAAGCTGCAAGTAAACTTTTTAAGTAGTCTTCAAAAGTTTGATGACCATAGACGCCTGGCTCTCTCGTTCCCAAGAGATTTAAGTTCGGACCATTTATTATAGCTATTTTCATTTCAAAATTTTGTCAAAATTAACCATTTTTTTTTGTCAGGTGAATTTTGAATTTAATCTACACCAAACTTACATTTATATTGTTAAAATTAAACTTATTTCATCATGGCTTACCTATCTTAGCTTTATTCCCAAAAATAAAATGCTATGAGATCTATTTACAGTTCTAAATTTCCACAAGATAAATAGTAACACAACGCAAATTACAGTGATTAAGAAAGGCTTAAAGGGGCTGTATTAGCAAATATCCATACTAAGCCCTTTAATCATTTACAATAACATCCAAGTAAATAGATTTATTTAAATTTACATTGCTTTGAACTGGAATTCTCTTATTAGTGATTTCGAATTTTACCTAAAGATAGAAAGAGGTCTATCTGAAAATACAGTAAAAAATTACTGTCTGGATATTGTTTCTCTGGCTCATTTTCTAGAAGAAAATAAAATTGTGCAAACACCTAAAAATTGCACTAGAGAGACGCTTCAACAGTTTATCTACGAACAGTCAAAATCTATTGGTAGCAGCAGTCAGGCAAGACAAATTTCGGCTATAAAAAGTTTTTTTAATTTTTTAATTTTTGAAAATCACCGTGAAAGTTCACCTGCTGATTTGATAGAAAGTCCAAAACTGGGTAGAAAACTCCCTGAAACACTCAATCTTCAGGAAATAGAAAAAATTCTTGACAGCATTGAATTGAATCAAACCCACGGGCATCGCAACCGTGCAATTATTGAAACGCTGTATGGAAGTGGATTGAGAGTTAGTGAGTTAGTTGAGTTAACCATGTCAAATGTATTTTTCAAAGAGAATATTATACGAGTAACTGGAAAAGGAGATAAACAAAGATTGGTGCCGTTAGGAAGTTACTCCAAGAAATATATCCAAATTTACGTTGATGAAATTCGGCAGTTACAAAATATCAATCCACAAGACAATGATGTTTTATTTTTAAATCGAAATGGAGGAAAAATTACTCGTGCTATGATCTTTACTATCGTTAGAAATACGGCAAAAAAGGCTGGTATTAAAAAGAAAATAAGCCCTCATACTTTTAGACATTCCTTTGCTACTCATCTACTAGAAAATGGAGCTGACCTTAGATCAATACAAATACTACTTGGTCACGAAAGCATAACTACTACGGAAATATACACGCACCTAGACAACAAGCATCTAAAAAATGTGATGCAAAAGTTCCACCCGCGAAATCAGTAATAATTAATGAATTTTATTCGGATACAACTAACCTGAATCCCTCTCCGTGAATATTTAATATTTCCACGTTTTCATCCTTTCTAAGATACTTTCTCAACTTGGCAATGTAAACATCCATACTTCTAGAAGTAAAGTAGTTGTCATCCCTCCAAATCTTGTTTAGCGCCATTTCTCTCGTTAAAAGATCATTGATATTTAGGACCAGTAATTTTAGAAGCTGGTTCTCTTTAGGAGAGAGTTTTACAGGCTCACTTTCATCAAAATTTAAAAAACGTAATTTAGAATTGAATATAAATTTACCTATCACAAACTCATGATTTTCAGACTCAGGAATATTGAAAAAATTCTTGCGATTTAAAATAGCTTTGATTTTTGCCAAAAGTACATCGGAATCAAAAGGCTTTGTGATATAATCGTCCGCACCAATTTTAAAGCCTTTTAAAACATCTTCTTTCAGATTTTTTGCAGTTAGGAATATAAGTGGAATATTTTCATCTTTTTCACGTATTTCTTTAGCCAAAGAAAACCCATCTTTATAAGGCATCATTACATCCAATATACACATATCATAGGTGTCTTTTTGGAACTTTTCAAAACCCTCAATTCCATTTTTAGCGAGGACTACAGCATAATCATTTAGCATTAAGTAATCCTTGAGGATACTTCCAAAGTTAAAATCGTCCTCAACAATCAATATTTTTTTAGATTCGCTCATATTAGGCTAGATTTTAAGGTTTATAATCGGGGTAACTTAATTACAAAAGTAGTGCCAACTCCTAGTTTGCTATTTAATAAAATATCGCCCCCGTGAATTTGAACAATTTTTTTAACGTAAGACAAACCAAGTCCATGTCCTTTGATATTGTGAATGTTTCCACTATGTTGCCTGTAGAATTTTTCAAAAACATGTTTTTGGGTGGCCATGTCCATGCCAATACCCTCATCACTAATTCTTAGCTCAAGAGCGTCATCAACGTCGGCAGTGCCAATTTTAATCACAGGTTTATCGTCAGAATACTTGATTGCATTATCTAGTATATTAACAATAACGTTGGTAAAGTGATTTAAATTACCTCTAAACTTTGTTTTTGTTGCATTTAAAAAAGTGCTTATTTCACCTTTTTCATGTTTGACAATTAAATCGATATGACGAACGGCATTTTCAACAGTATCATGAAGATCGATTTCAGTTAACTCTATTGGAGAGGTACTTTTTTCTAAACGAGAGATCATCAATACGTTTTCTATCTGTGACAACATTCGTTGATTTTCTTCCCTTATCATTTCAACGTATTTACCAACTTTATTTCCAGAGCTTTGTACTCTAGGACTGGAAATAGCATCTAGAGCTAAATTAATGGTTGCAATTGGGGTTTTAAATTCATGGGACATGTTGTTGATGAAATCGGATTTCATCTCTGATACTTTTTTTTGACGAATAATCTGATAGATGGCGGTTGAAGAAACTATAATAATGAAGACGGTTAATAAAAATGATAGTCCGGCAACACTTAGTATAGATGAAAAAACAAATTGATCTCTATCTGGAAAAGAAACGACCAGTTTGTAGGGACTACTACCATCCTCATCAAGGGTAAAAATAGGCGTCTGATATTTTGGTCCTTTTTGTGTCTCAGAATAATTATTTGACACTACTTTGGTGGACAGACCGTTGTTGTATATTCCAAATTCATAATTGGTCAATATGTTTCTTGCTTTAAACTCCTGATCTAATAATAGCTTGAGTTCTTGAGAATTTATTCTCACATGGATTGGGATTGTACTTGAGTAATCTGCAAAAGCGGAACGATACTTTGCTTGATCGTAGAGCGACATTCGTTCCACGGTCTTCAATTTATTAATAGACGTAGCAATCCTGTTTTCTCGGTTAAAAATTTTGTCTTTACTTAAAACAGTAGTGGTTTTAACCTTTTTATAATCTTTAATGTTATCATCAAAGAATCCGCTGTTCGCCTCTGAAAGATTTATATTGTAATCTTCCTCCAAAATACCAAATGCATAAAAAGAGGTGAGATTGGAAGAAATATCTTCATCCATAAATAGAAAAACATCAGTAAAGTTAGAATCATTGGGTGTTCCAACAGAATCAATAAGCTGCTGAAATGCCATAATGTAATCAGACATTTCTTGTTCTTGCACTTTGACGGAAACAGACTGTAAAGATTGACTTACTGCAAGACTAAATTCCTCTTCTTTGTTTTCCCAAGCAGTTGATATCCAATAAGCCTGAACGACAGTAATAGCAACTATAGAAGTTACCATTAAACTAACTAGAATAATAAAAAAGTTCCTCTTCAAGATTCGAGTAATCTTAATTTAAAGCAAATTAATTAAAATTATAGCACTTTAAAACTTAATGGATTGTTAATATGCCAATTCTCAGTTGTTTGAAGACAGGTGATGGTGGATTTCTTTTATACTTTTTAGGGTATTATCCCAATCTATATTTTCAATAACATAATCCGCTAAAGGGATTTTCTGTGCGTCATCCCACTGATTTTGCATTCTATTTAAAATATCCTTTTCACTTATTCCACCTCTTTTGAGTACTCGATCTAATCTCACGGATTTCGGCGCTGTAACTAAGATCACAAAGTCACAATTTTTACTCGATTCGGTCTCCAATAAAATCGCGGCTTCTTTAATCAAATAAGACCCTTTTTGTTGCATTTTAAATCTTTCAAAATCATCAGCAACAGCAGGGTGAACTATCGCATTGAGTTGGGCTAGGTTTTTTTTATTATCAAAAACTATAGCTGCAAGCTTTTTTTTATCAAGCTGACTTCCTGAATAGATTTCTTCGCCGAAATTAGCCTTTATAGCCTCAATTATATTTTGATCCTCATGCATTAACTTTTTGGCAGTTTCATCTGCTTGATAACATGGAACGCCAAGTGATGCAAACTCATTTAAAACCGAGGTTTTACCGCTACCAATCCCGCCTGTTAATCCTACTATTTTCATTGACGAATCAGATAATCAAGTTTTTTAGGTTCCCATCTAACATTCCGTACTCCATCTGGTTGATCAATAAGTTTGACTTCCAACGAGTTTAGTTCCCCACTTTGTGTGTCTTCAAAATCACAATAAAATAAAAAATCGCTTGATCCAATTCCCTCTACGCTATCTATCAGTGCTAAAAAAGTAGTTTTGACTGATTGCGGAAAAAGCTTGATGATAAGAGAGTCTGGTAAGTTTCTGATGTTTACAAAAACTTCGAGTGTTTTCTCGGTAAACTTGTTGACATCAGCAGTTACTTTTACTTCTTTAACCGCTGGTTTTAGCCCTTGAATTGATTTGAGACTAACCAATTCAGATATTTTTTTCTCAACCTTCTTTTTTTGAATCGTTTTTGTTGGATAGTTGTTTAGTGTATCTATGATATTGGACGGTCCAGCAACCCAAATGCTGTCAGGATAAATTTTCCAATCCTCAGCTCTTTCATATCCAAGCTTATAATCGATTTCCGTCACAGCATAGACCGGTACCCTTTTTCTTTTTAGTTGATCAAAAGCAAAAGTCAAGATTGAGGGTTGAAGTTGATTTAAGATGGTATTTTGGAAAAGTTGTTGTTGAATGTTAAATCTTTGCTCTAATAAGTCAACTTGAGCAATATCGGAACTAAAATCTCCATCTGTTGCTGAAATGTTAATTTCATCATTTAGAAAGTTATAAAGTAATAGCTGAAATCCACTCGCATTAATATCTGCGGAAAAAGTCAATTCTTCTATGTCTTCGGGCAGGATAAAGTCTGGTATATCAGTTAATACTGCCTTAAAAAAAATCGTTTCGTTATATGTATTTGAAAGTTTTGTGATGATCCAGAAGGAAAGGGATAAAATAATAAAAATGAAAAAAATTCGAAACTTCTTTTTTTCAAGAAATTTATTTTGAAGTTTTTCGAAGGATTGATCCATTTTTGCTATCAATACTTATTAAGGGTAGTATTCAGCCATTATCCAAAGCATCAATTATTTCCTGACTAACGCCAACATTTGAGAACCCGCCATCGTTGTAAAGATTTTGTAGGGTTACTCTCTTGGTGTAGTCTGAAAACATCATCACTGTATAATTTGCACAATCCTCGGCAGTGGCGTTTCCTAAAGGAGCGGTTTGCTCTGCATAGTTTAGGAAACCATCTAGTCCTTTAACCCCCTTCCCTGCCGTAGTTAGGGTTGGTGATTGAGAAATGGTATTTACCCTGACGTTTTTTTCTTTCCCAAAGAAATAACCAAAACTTCTAGCAATAGACTCTAAATAAGCCTTATTATCTGCCATATCGTTGTAATTAGGAAAGGTTCTCTGTGCCGCAACATATGACAATGCCACAATGCTCCCCCACGGATTCATCGCGTCTTTTTTGTAAAGTACCTGCATCAATTTATGAAATGAAACCGCTGACACATCCCAGCCCTTGGTCATCCAATCGTGATTTAAATCCGTATAATGTCTGCCTTTTCTTACATTGACGGACATTCCAATAGAGTGAAGGACAAAATCTAACTTCCCATTGAGGTGTGACATCGATTTATCTATTAGATTTTCTAAATCATCAATTTGAGTAGCATCCGCTGGAATAACTATTGATCCGGTTTTTTCAGCCAATTCGTTAATTGCGCCCATTCTCATTGCTACCGGAGCGTTAGTTAATACGAATTCACCGCCCTCATTTTTTACTGATTCGGCAGTTTTCCAAGCGATAGATTGATCATCTAATGCACCAAAAATGATTCCTTTTTTCCCTTCTAAAATACTGTGGGACATACCTGATTAGTTTTAAAATTATTGCTAAAGATACAGCTAATTGAGTAATTGTCGCGCATGATCTACCGCGGTTTGAGTCAAGTCCTCGCCAGAAAGCATTTGGGCTAACTCAACTACCCTTTCCTCTTGATTCATCTCTTTAATCTTGGTCTGAGTTGAAGTTTCATAAACCTGTTTATAAACTTTGTAGTGTTGTTTCCCTTTTGCTGCTACTTGTGGTAAATGAGTAATGGTAAAGACCTGCATGTATTGTGCCATCTGAGCCATTATATTACCAATTTCATTGGATACTGTACCCGAAACTCCCGTATCAATCTCATCGAAAACAATCGTTGGAAGCTGCTTAAATCGTGAAAGTATAGATTTAATTGATAACATAATTCTAGACATTTCACCACCAGAGGCTACTTTTTTTATCGGTCTAAAAGCAGCGCCTAAATTGGCTGAAAACAAAAAATCTATTTGCTCTTTTCCATTGTTCAAAAATGTGTCCGAGGGATTTAAAACCACTTTGAATTTGGCTCGCTGCATTCCCATTTTAGAAATGATCTGTTCCATCTCACCGCATAGTTTTGGAATGGCTTTTTGGCGGTTTTTATTGAGCTTTCCTGCCAGGTGCTCTAGGGTTTGCTCAACTTGATTCAATTTCGTTTTTAAGCCCTCAATTTTATCTTCTAGATTATGAGTTTCCTCCAACCTTTTTTCTAGTTCGTTTTTTATCTTGATCAAATCTCCAACATTGGCTACTTGATGCTTTTGAAAAAGGGATTGAATTTTATCAAGCTTCTGATTTAAGTTTTCTAAAAGCGTTGGATTGCTTTCAAGCGTTTCGTACTTGTTTGATAGCTCGTCGAGAACATCTTTTAAATCAATGTCAAGGCTAGAAATACGCTCGTACAAATCAGCGTAGCTTTTGGATTTATTGGCTGCATTATTTAGAGCTGACTTCAATGAATTAAACTGCGATGAAAGTCCGATTTGTTCATCTTCAATAATTTGAATGCTTTGTGAAATATAGAGTTGTAAATCCTCAACATTGGAGAGTTGATCAATTTCTTCCTCAATTGGCGATAACATATCTGATTGTAAATCTGCACTGACTAATTCATCAAATAAAAACTGGTTATAGTCGCCCTCTTTCTTGGCATTATCAGCACTTAAGCGAAAATCATTTAATTCCTTTTGGGTATTCTGAAATTCAGCAAGATTATTACGGTATTCCAATAAAGTTTGATCGTTTTCTGCCAATGCATCCAATACCAGAAACTGATATTCACTTTTAAAGAGCGATTGGTTTTCGTGCTGTGAATGAACATCTATTAAAAACTCACTCAACCGATTGATCTTGTCAAGTGTAACTGGTGTATCATTGATAAAAGCTCTAGATTTTCCACTGGGAATAATTTCTCTTCTCAGGATGGTTTCGGACTCATAATCCAATTCAGCTTCTTCAAAAAATTCTTTCAAGGGATAGTTATCAATAAGAAAGCTAGCTTCGACAATACATTTTTTTGAATTGTCTTTAAGTACACTTAAATCTGCTCTTTTACCTAAAACTAATGATAAGCCTCCCATCAAAATTGACTTTCCTGCCCCTGTTTCTCCAGTGATACAAGTCATTCCGTCGGAGAAGGAAATATCTAGATGCTCAATTAAAGCATAATTTAAAATCTTTAGACTTGTGATCAAAGTGTATTTTTATGGGTTTCTTACCAAAGATAGTTGAGATTAAAAAAAATTTCAAAAAATGCTACTATTTAATTTGTTTCCATTGCGGAAGATAAAAAGGAGCTATTTTTTTTAGCATCTCGGAGGTACCTTCAAAATCAATTTCAGGACCATCAGAAAAAACATTAACAATCTCCTCTGACTTAGCATCAAAAAAGAGTTGAAGTAGCATGGCATTAGGCCTTCTATCGTATAGTTTTTCTAGGGGTAATAGAGAATTCATGATTTGATTTTTTGCTTCTTTGGCATCTTCAGTCATTAAATCCATCCCTTTTCTGTGATAGGTATATAGCACCTCTCTGAATTCTCTGAAAGTATTTGAGCGCACGGTATCAATCAACCAAAAACGATTTCGATTACTGTCGTTTTGTTTCCATCCAAATGCACCTCCTTGCTGCGCTAAATTGACTATCCGCTGAGCCTGATCAAAATACAAGTCCCCGCCTTTAAAACTGAGTGTATCTGCATTAATCCCGAGTATTATGTAGGCATAAAAACTGATGATTGATGTTAAATTGGATTGAAAAGAAGCAGGACTATAAAACAATGGCTGAAATTCTTGGTAGATAAAGTCAATGTCCCGATCCATAAAATTCATGACGGGGCTATCATAATTGGAATTAAAAATAGTTCTTTGAGATTGGACTTGAAGCGTTCCTTCGAATCTGGTAGTATTGTATGCAGTAAGATTTAATACAAAACTACAGGTGATTCTTTCTTGGGGTAAAACTTCTTGATTTGTCCAGGATTGGGAATTTATAAATTCATTAACGGAGCGTTCCAGTGTTTCAAAAATTTGTTGATTGGTTTGATTAACCAAATCAGCATTAACAATGAACTGAGCATTTAGTTCTTGTGATCTTAGTCCTAAACTAATTAAAATAAAAATTAGTGAATAGTAGAATTTCTGCATGTTTTCAAATGATTTGGGTAAAAATATCTTCTGCGACGTGATCTTTTAATTTTAAATCAAAATGGATAATTTTTTCATTTTTATCAATGTAGGATATTTTGTTGGTATCTCCAGAGAAACCGGCTCCATCGTCCTTAAGAGAGTTCAATACAATGGCATCTAAGTTTTTCGATTTAAGTTTCTTAATCGCATTTTCTGTTTCGTTATCGGTTTCTAGTGCAAAACCTAGAAGGAACTGATGGTTCTTATTTACTCCCATCCAAGCCAAAATATCTTGGGTTGGCTCTAGTTTGAGGGTATCGAACTGACTTTCCTTTTTTATTTTTTTATTGTCAGATTTTTTTGGTCTAAAGTCAGCGACTGCTGCGGCGGCAATGGCAAAATCTATATTATCGTAGTGTTGTTTTACCTGATCAAACATTTGTGCAGCGGTAAAAATGCTTATAAGACGAATGTTATCATTAGAAGTCGACAGCGAAGTAGGTCCAGATATCAGAATGACGTTAGCACCCAATTTAGCTGCTCGTTCGGCAAGGGCAAACCCCATTTTTCCACTTGAGTGGTTTCCTATAAAACGAACGGGATCAATGGGTTCAAAAGTTGGACCTGCAGTAATCAAAACTTTCTTTCCTAACAGCGGTAAGCTATCCTCAATATCTTGCTCAATCCATTCAATGATCTGCTCAGGCTCAAGCATTCTTCCTTTTCCATGCAAGCCACTTGCTAAAAAACCCTCACCCACGGGTAATATTTTGTTACCTCTGGAACTCAATTTTTTTAAATTGGACTGATTCGCATCGTGGGCATACATATCTAAATCCATAGCAGGTGCAATATAAATATCACTTGTGCAGGAAAGATAAGTTGCAATTAGAAGGTTATTGCATTTGGCATTGGCCATTGCGGAGAGACTATTGGAAGTTGCTGGGGCAATAAGAAATAAATCTGCCCATTTTCCAAGTTCAACATGATCGTTCCAGATTGGATTGTCATTAGAGGTTGCTGTAAATGTACTCAGGACAGGGTTACCAGAAAGCGTTGAGAGTGTAAGAGGCGTCACAAAATCTTTTGCTGCCGGAGTCATTACTACCCTTACATCGGCGTTTTTAGACTTGAGTAGCCTAACGATTAATGGAGCCTTGTAAGCGGCAATACCACCGGTAATACCCAGGAGGATTTTTTTTCCGCTTAAAACGCTCATAATTTAGGCGTTAGGGTCTTCGGTATTTCTGTGGTAAATTTTTTCGTTTAACCACTCTTCGATTGCCATTGCATGAGGCTTGGGCAGACGTTCGTAGAACTTTGAGACTTCAATTTGCTCTTTATTTTCAAATATCTCCTCGAGACTGTCATTGTGGGTAGCAAACTCATCTAACTTTTCATGGAGTTCTTTACGAATATCCAAGTTGATCTGATTGGATCTCTTGGCTATAATTGACAATGCTTCATAAATATTTTCAGTTGGAGACTCAATGGTATCTCTGTCATAAGTTGAAGTGGACGATGGTGCAATTGAATTTCTATACTTGGTCATGATATAAATTTATTTTTCAAAGGTATTGATTTCTTTATCAACGATTTTCATTTTTTTGGTGAGATCTTCCTCAAACAAAGTCTCAGGGTAATAACGTACTATATTGGTATGTAATTGTTTAAGATCCTCTAATCTTTCCAATTTTTTAGATTCTACACTATTTATGGCTATTTCATATGAAGCTAAAAATTTATAATACAAAGCCTCCTCCCTAAATTTTGTTCCGACAAAGTCTCCTATAAAATTATCTAATGCCTTTATGGCAGCCCTGTAATCGATAATGGTGTAGTATTGTTTTGCTATTTCAAATTCCTTCTTCTCCACTTTGGTTTGTAATTCACTTATCAATTGATTGGACTCTTCCATAAAGGTTGAATCGGGATAATTGTTTATGAAAATTTGCAGTTTGTCAATCGCAGTCATTGTTTCTTCTTGATCAAGGCTGTAATTGGGAGAAATCATATAATACGACTTGGCGGCATAGAAATTTGCTTCTTCAATTTTTTGTGATTTGGGGTATGACTTGATAAAGTTTTCAAACTGATATGCAGCCAAATAGTAATTTTTAGTTTGGAAATAAGAATCTGCAAAGAAATATACTAAACGTTCTGCTTGAGGTTTTCCCCTATAGGCAGGAACAAGTTGTTCGAGAATTCTATTAGCCCTTCGATACTCCCCATTATTGTAATAATCTTCAGCAGCTTTATATTTTACATTTAAATCATCATTGTTGAGTATTTTTTGATACTGATTACAAGATGCCATCATTAAAAGCAACAGTGAAAGCGATATAAGGGAAAAAGACTTTTCGGACATGGCGCGAAATTACTAAAATATTTGCACTTAAATCAATTAATATTTAAGGTTAAGAATATTAAAAAAAATACAAGAAACAGCTATAACTGATTCACCTGATTAAGGAGTTCATTTAGTTTGTAATTCAACTCGTCGGAAGCAGAAACAAGTGGGAGCCGCAAAATATTTTCACATAGTCCAAGCGCATTCAAAAGTACTTTGATTCCTGAAGGGTTACCCTCATCGTAAATGG
>CENP01053698.1_pt1 | contig 13963 bp, 10 predicted proteins | sample 361281 | NCBI WGS metagenome assembly CENP01 (sample SAMEA2591122, study PRJEB7988) | marine metagenome | biome: marine biome (ENVO:00000447); feature: deep chlorophyll maximum layer (ENVO:xxxxxxxx); material: saline water (ENVO:00002010), including plankton (ENVO:xxxxxxxx) | depth 70 m
TCTTCTTCTAATTTTTCAAATCCAATATTAGTAATAGGTATTTTATCCATATTTTTCTCTAATAATAAAATTTAATTAAACAATTCACTTTTATATGAAAATATTAATAGGATTGCAATGATTTTATACTTAATTTATTTTTATTCATATTTTCTAAAGCTAATAGTACGGCATTACATCCTGATATAGTAGTGTAATAGGGTACATTTGTATGCAGAGCAGCTTGCCTTAGAGAAAAACTATCAGATATGGATTGGTTTCCCTCAGTAGTGTTGAAAATTAAGGATATATCTTTATTTTTAATCATGTCCACAATATGAGGCCTTCCTTCAATTACTTTATTGACAAAGTTAACATCAATTTTTTTAGCTTTTAAAAACTCACCAGTACCTTTAGTGCAAACTAGTTTAAAACCTAATTTAATAAGCCTTTTACATATTTTTTTTATAAAAGGTTTATCTTTATTTTTAACTGAAATAAAAATATTTCCTTTAGAGGGTAAATAAATTCCAGTAGCTATTTGTGATTTAGCAAATGCTCTTCCAAAATTAACATCTAAACCCATAACTTCACCTGTAGATTTCATTTCAGGTCCTAAAAGAACATCAACGCCTTTAAATTTTTTAAAAGGGAACACTGCTTCTTTAACAGCAAACTTTTTATTTGTGTACCAAGGTAACAGATTTTTACTATTAATTTTTTTACCTATCATACATTTTGCTGCTAATTTTGCTATTTGATTTCCAGTAGCTTTTGCCACAAACGGAACAGTTCTACTAGCTCTTGGGTTTACTTCTAGTATGTATAGTAATTCTTCTTTATTCTCATATTTCACAGCAAATTGTATATTTAAGAGTCCAATTACTTTAAGTTTTCTGGCAATTAATTGTGTTTGTTTAACAATTTTTTTAACTATATTATTGCTTAATGAATAAGGAGGTAAAGAGCATGCAGAATCACCAGAATGAATTCCTGCTTCTTCAATATGTTCCATAATACCTGCAATAAAGACATTTTGTCCATCAGATAGAGCGTCAACATCTACTTCTACAGCATCATTTAAGAATTTATCAATTAGAATAGGTTTGTCTCCGAAAGTATCAATAATATAATTAACAAATTTTTCTAATTCATTTTCACTGTAAATAATTTGCATAGCTCTACCTCCTAGTACATAGGAAGGTCTTAAAATTACAGGGTATGAAATTTTTCTCGCAATCATTTTTACTTTATTAGCTGTTTTAGCAATTCCATTGTCTGGTTGTTTTAATTTATTACGTAATAGAAATTTTTTAAATCTTTCTCTGTCCTCTGCTAAATCTATTGAGTCGGGGCTAGTACCTATGATTGGTATATTATATTTTTCTAAACTTTTTGATAATCTAAGTGGGGTTTGACCACCAAATTGTATGATTAAACCTAATAATCTACCATTAGATTGTTCTAATTTGACTATTTCTAATATATCTTCTAATGTTAAAGGCTCAAAATATAATTTGTCTGATGTATCGTAATCAGTTGAGACTGTTTCAGGATTACAATTAATCATTATAGTTTCTATTTTTTCACTAGACAGTGCATAGGCCGCATGTACACAACAATAATCAAACTCTATACCTTGTCCTATTCTATTTGGTCCTCCACCTAAAATAATAACTTTTTTTCTTTGAGATATTATATTTTCTTCTTCATAAGTCAAACTTTCATAAGGTATTTCATAAGATGAATATAAGTATGAGGTTTTTGTTTTAAATTCTCCTGCACAAGTATCAACTTTAAAAAAATTAGGAAAAATTTTATATTTATTTCTCATATTATAAATCGCAGTTTCGTTCGATCTAATTAGTTCAGCAATTTTGTTATCAGAAAAACCTAGTAATTTGCTTTGGTAAAGTAAATCTTTAGTAATATTTTTTTTATTTTTTTTAATAACATTTTCAAAACTAACTATTTCTTGAATTTTTTTTAAAAACCAAGTATCAATTTTACAACTTTCATATATCTGATTTATGTTTATTTTTTCTCTAAATGCTTGAGCAACATATAGGATTCTTGTTGGGGAAGGTGTAGATAGTTTTGATAGTATGAAGTTTTTTTTATCTTCTTGATCTATATGAACTTCATCTAAGCCATTTAATCCAGTTTCTAGTGATCTTAAAGCCTTTTGAAAGCTCTGCTCGAATGTTCTAGCAATTGACATTACTTCACCTACTGATTTCATAGCTGAAGTAAGTGTATCACTTGCACCGGTAAATTTTTCAAATGCAAATCTAGGAATTTTAGTAACCACATAATCTATACTAGGTTCAAATGAGGCAGGTGTTACCGAAGTAATTTCATTAGATATTTCATCTAAAGTGTAACCAATTGCTAACCGTGCAGCTACTTTTGCAATTGGAAATCCTGTTGCTTTGGATGCTAACGCAGATGACCTAGATACTCTTGGGTTCATTTCAATTACAACCATTTCACCATTTTTTGGATTTATTGCAAACTGAACATTAGATCCTCCTGTTTCTACTCCTATTTCTCTCAAAACAGAAATAGATGCATTTCTCATTTTTTGATATTCTTTATCTGTTAGAGTAAGGGCTGGTGCAACTGTAAGAGAGTCTCCGGTATGTACACCCATAGGATCTATGTTTTCTATTGAACATACTATAATAGCATTATCTTTTTTATCTCTGACAACTTCCATTTCATATTCTTTCCATCCTAAAACTGATTCCTCTATTAATACTGTATTTTCTGGTGAAGCATCAATTCCAGTAGAAACTATATCTTTAAATTCTTCAATATTATAAGCAATACCTCCTCCAGTTCCTCCTAAAGTAAAAGACGGTCTAATTATTACTGGTAATGATAGTTTTTTTAAAACTTTAAATCCTTCACTTAGAGAGTCAACTTGAAAGCTTTTTGGAGTATTCAGACCAATTTTACGCATAGCTTTACGAAATAACTCTCTATCTTCTGCTTTTATTATTGCCTTTACAGATGCACCTATTAATTCTACTTTATATTTTTTTAAAATTTTTGAGTTAAATAAATCTATAGCTAAGTTTAAAGCAGTTTGTCCTCCCATAGTAGGCAAAACGGCGTTTGGCTTTTCTTTGGCTATTATTTTTTCTAAGCTATCTTTTGTAAGAGGCTCAATATAAGTGGAGTCTGCAAATTCAGGATCTGTCATAATTGTAGCTGGGTTAGAATTAACTAAAATTACTTTATAACCTTCCTCTCTTAAAACTTTGCATGCTTGTGATCCTGAATAGTCAAACTCACAAGCTTGTCCTATTACTATAGGGCCTGCCCCTATAACTAAAATGGATTTTATATCAGTTCGCTTTGGCATTTTTTACAATGAGATACTGGTTTTAAATTTATTAAATAAATACCTTGAGTCATGTGGTCCAGGAGAAGACTCTGGATGGTATTGAATACTAAAGAAAGGTTTTGAAATATGCTCTATTCCTTGAATAGTTTTATCAAATAAGGAAATATGGCTTACTTTAATTTCTTTTGGTAATGATTTAGGGTCAATCATGAAACCGTGATTCTGACTAGTAATTTCAATATTATGATTTTTAATATTTTTTACTGGTTGATTTACTCCATGATGTCCATGATGCATTTTTATAGTATTAGCTCCTAATGCTAACCCAAGAATTTGGTGTCCAAGGCAAATTCCAAATAATGGCATATTATTTTCTATTAATTTTTTTATAGTCATTAATACCACTTTAGAGGTTGCAAAAGGATCACCTGGCCCATTAGAAAGAAATACACCTGATGGTTTTAGCTTCATAATTTGTTCATAATTATGTGTGTAAGGAACTACAGTAACCCTAAAGTTGTTTTTTATAAATAAATCTAATATATTTTTTTTGCAGCCAAAGTCTAATGCTACAATATTAATTTTACTTTTTGAATAAGGAATGTTTTTATAAACGTAAGGCTTTTTACAAGAAACAACTTTGGCTAGATCAGTTTTAGAAATACCAGACCAGTTAGTTGTTTTTTTTATAATAGATTTTACATTTATATTTTTTACGCCACTGCATATTGTAGCTTTTAAGGCACCATTTTCCCTAATTTTTATAGTTAAATTTCTTGTATTTAAGTTTGTTACACCTATCACATTATTATTAAGTAACCAATTATTAAGTGAATCTAAAGCCCTCCAGCTTGAATAATAAGTAGATAATTCTTTAAAGATTACACCATTTAAGAAAATTTTTTTATTTTCAATATCTTCGTTATTAATTCCGGTGATTCCTATATGAGGAAAAGTAAACATTAAAATTTGCGATGCATACGATGGATCAGAAATTGCTTCTTGATATCCTGTCATAGCAGTATTAAAACACAATTCTCCAGTAATTTGACCTTTTGCTCCTATGCCTAGACAAGGAAAAACGTCTCCATTCTCCAATACTAAAGTTGCTTTTGAGAAATTGGAAATATTACTTTTAAAAAACATTTTCTAGACTATTAAACAACAAGGTTTATAATGCAATAGTTAAATTTAAATTTAGCTATTTTTTTATCTATTATAGTAATATTTTATAGAGAATACCATGTTATTAGAAAAAATTAAAAAAGATCTCGTTAATCATATAAAGTCTGGGGATAAAATAAAAATATCAATCACTAGATTGTTACTGGCTGCTTTAAAGGATAAAGAAATTTCTTTAAGAAACAATCAAGACTTTGATGAATTAATAGACGATAATGTTGTAATGGAAATTATAAATAAAATGATTAAGCAAAGGAAATTAGCTGCTAAAACTTATGAGGAAGTTAGTAGAACTGATCTTGCAGAAAAAGAAATTGAAGAAGCTAAGCTTTTAAGTCATTATCTGCCATCTCAATTATCTGAGGATCAGTTGGTATTGAAAGTTGAGGACATTATTAAGAAAGTTAAAGCAGAATCTTTAAGAGATATGGGGAAAGTAATGAAAGCAATAAAAGAGGACTTGAGTGGCAAGTGTGATATGCAACTAGCTAGTAATCTTGTAAAAACTAAGTTATCTGGATAATTATTACAACAAATGAAAGATAATTTAGATTATGCAAAGATCATCAAATCAAAAGTCAGTTTACTTGATTTTTTAGGAAAAGACTTAAGGCTTATCAAATCAGGAAATAATTATAAGGCGTTATGTCCTTTTCATAACGAAAAAACTCCTTCATTTACAATAAATCAAGAAAAAAATACATTTAACTGTTTTGGATGTGGAAAATCTGGAGATATTTTTACGTATGTAATGGAAAAATATAAAATTGATTTTAAAGAATCTCTTCAAGTTTTAGCAAATGAGATTGGAATAGATATAAAAAAAATCGACTATCAGAGTTTTAAAAAGGACACAGAAAACAAAAATAAATATTTTCTTATTATGAATTTAATAGCTAAATTTTATCATGAAAACTTAAAAAAAAACTATACTACTAATCATTACATAGCTTCTTTTTTGAAATCAAAAAATATTGATATTGAAACCATTGAAAAATTTTATTTAGGTTACTCTGAAAATTTTAATGGTGTGATAGAGTTTTTGCTAGAAAGTAAAATAGATACTCAAATATTATTGAGTTTAGGTATTTTTAAAGAAAACACTAAAGGCAAAATATATGATGTTTTTTCTAAAAGAATAATTTTTCCTATTAAAGATAAATTAAATAATATTATAGGCTTTGGGGGTAGAATTTTACAAGGAAATGGTCCTAAATACATTAATAGTTCAGAAAATAATTTTTTTAAAAAAAGACTACTTTTATATAATATGAATAATTTAAAAAATATAAAATCTAAACTTGATAAATTATTTTTAGTTGAAGGATATACAGATGTCATTGCTATGGATAAAAAAGGATATAATGCAGTGGCTCCTTTAGGTACAGCTGTTTCTCAAGAACAGTTAAATTTAGCATGGCAATACAATAATGAACCAATTATTTTTTTTGACGGTGATGAAGCTGGTAAAAATGCTTCTCATAGAATTCTAGATATAGCCTTATCTCATCTAGAGGTAGAAAAGTCTTTAAGTTTTATATTTTTAGAAAATAAAGATGACCCAGACACAATTCTAAATAAGGTAGAAGGAGCTAATATAATGCACTATTTATTAGAAAATAAGTTTAGTTATATAGAGGCTCTAATAAGATCAGAATTAAATGAAAATATTAACTCTCCTGAGAGAATTTTATTATTTAAAAGAAACTTATTTTCTAAAATAAATAAAATAAATAATACAGAAATTAAAAACTTGTATAAATATATAGCTAATGAAAAACTTCAAGGAAGTTTAAGAGAAAGCATAAAAAAAAGTAATTATAACTCTTTTAAAACAAATAAAGATATACAGTTTATTAAAAAATATAAAGATAGAAAGGAAGAACAGTTTGTTTTAAGAAGAGAAAGATCTATATTAGGAGCTATGATAAATAACTTTAATTTATTAAAAGAGAATGATGAAATACTAGCAGAAATTTATATTAGCAATGATGAGTTGTCTAAATTAAGAGATAATATTATTGAAATTATTTCAAGTATAAATATAAAAAACTCCTTAGAATTAAAAGAACAGCTTATAAAAAAAAATCTATCTCAAATTATAAAAAAACACTTTAATACGATTGATTGCTTACAATTTGCTTTGATAGAAAATTATGCCAATGAAAATACTGATATTTTTTATGCAAATAAAGCTTTAAAGGATGTAATATTTTTACAACAAGAATGGTATAATAGAAAAAATAAAAACTTGTCAAAAATTACACAGAAGTTATAAGGTATTAAATGAAAAAAAAATCTGTACAAATGACCCAAGAAGAACTAGTAAATAAAACAATAAGACGAATATATAATCGTGGAAAAAGAAAAGGATATGTTTCTCCTGAGTATATTGAAAAAACAATCAAAAATAAAGATATTCCAAGGGAAAAAGTAGAAGAAATTTTAGAAGTATTTAAGGAAGAAGACATTAAGGTTATGGATGAGGCTCAGGCCGCTTTAATGCCTGTTGTTAAAAAGAAGCGAGGCAGAAAAAAAGGATCCACAAACAAAAAATCAAATAAAAATTTAGATGGTAGCACAGAAGAGTTAGAAGATGGTGATGATATATTAGGAAAAACTGATGACCCAGTTAGAATGTATTTAAGAGAGATGGGAGGTGTTGAATTATTATCAAGAGAAGGTGAAATAGCAATAGCTAAAAGAATAGAAGCAAGTAGGTCTACTATGATGGTAGGGATTTTCGGTAGTCCGACCTCGTTAGAAATAATTGCTGATTGGCAAAAAAAGCTTTCTAAAGGAGATATGCTTTTAAGAGAAATTATAGATTGTGAAAGTACATACAATAAAACTCCTGAAGGTAAGGCAAATGTTAAAACTGCAGATAATGCCTTAGATGCTACTTCTGGCAAACTGCTTTATAGTAAAAATTTAATTAATTCTAATTTTGATGAAAGTATTGAAGATAACCAAAAAGAAAACCAAGATTTAAATAAAAAAAATAAAGTATCTGAAAAAACTAATGAAAATATACTTGACGAAAAAAAAGATACTGACACAGATGATAGTGAAGAGGATGAAGAGTTTTTATCATTAACTTCTATAGAGGACCTTATTAAACCAGCTGTTGATAAAGCTTTTAAAAGAATAAAACAGATTAAAAAAAGTTTTTTAAGAATTAATGGTGCTAAGTTTGATTTTGCAGTTTCTGGAAAGGAAATTAAAGAAAGTATTAAAAAAAAAGAAGTTGATTTAATTAAAGAACTTACTGAAATCTTTGACGATATTATACTTAACAGCAATGCTATAGAATTTTTAGTAGATGTTGTTTATGGAAAAAATAAAAAAGTATTAAATATAGAAACAAGCTTTTTAAAGTTATCAAGGAAAAAAAATGTAGATGATGCTTTGTTTAAAAAACTTTTTTTGGGAAGAGAAATAGAAAAGAATTGGTTTCGAAAAGTATCATATATTAAAGATAAAAAATGGAAAAACTTTTTATCTTCTGATAAGGAGACTATAAAAGATATAGTGAAAGAATTGAATGATGTATCTATAGAAATGGGTATTCCTGTATCTGAAATTAAAATCATTGCAGATAGAATTCAAAGAGGCGAAAGAGAATGTAATAGAGCTAAACAAGAGATGATAGAAGCCAACCTTCGTTTAGTTATTTCTATTGCTAAAAAGTATACTAACAGAGGTTTGCAATTTTTAGATTTAATTCAAGAAGGTAATATTGGCTTAATGAAAGCAGTAGATAAGTTTGAATATAGAAGAGGATATAAATTTTCAACTTATGCTACTTGGTGGATTAGGCAAGCTATTACAAGGTCTATAGCTGATCAAGCTAGAACAATTAGAATACCAGTTCATATGATTGAAACAATAAATAAATTAGTAAGAACATCGAGGCAAATGCTGCACGAAACAGGAAGAGAGCCTTCTCCTGAAGAATTAGGTAAGTTTTTAGATATGCCCTTAGATAAAGTTAGAAAAGTAATGAAGATTGCCAAAGAGCCTGTTAGCCTAGAAACGCCTATTGGAGATGAAGATGACACTAATTTGGGCGACTTTATTCAGGATGTAAATGCAATAATTCCTTTAGATGCTGCAATAAATACAAACTTGAGAGAAGCTACTACTAAAATTTTATCTTCGTTAACTGCTAGAGAAGAAAGGGTTTTAAGAATGAGATTTGGTATAGGTATGAATAGTGATCACACACTTGAAGAGGTAGGACAACAATTTTCGGTAACTAGAGAAAGAATAAGACAAATAGAAGCTAAAGCATTAAGAAAACTAAAGCATCCTTCGAGATCAAAAAAGTTGAAGAGTTTTCTTGATAACTAATAAGGGCCTGTAGCTCAGTTGGTTAGAGCAAACCGCTCATAACGGTTTGGTCGTAGGTTCGAGTCCTACCGGGCCCACCATTTTTTAAATCATTTAAACAAAAATTGTTAACTAATTAATTTTAGTTATGCTACAATATCTTTTTAGGGAGAAATTATATGTTTGGATTAGAAGCCAAAGTATTGTGGTTATTTGTTTTTGTTGCTCTTTACTGGTCATACTGCATATATTGGGGTGTTAAAGGTGCAAGAAAGGCAAAAACAGCAGGAGATTATTTTATTGCTGGACGATCAATTTCAATTTGGGTTTTTGTTTTGGCTGCCACTGCAACATCTTTTTCGGGTTGGACTTTCATGGGACATCCTGGATTGATATATAGAGATGGATTTCCATACGCATATGCTTCTTTCTATGCCATTACCATACCTTTTACAGGAGTTATGTTTTTAAAAAGGCAATGGATGATTGGTAAAAAATTTGGTTTTTTAACACCAGGCGAAATGTTTTCTAACTATTTTAGATCAGATACTATCAGAATTTTAGTAGTTTTAGTTGCTTTAGTCTTTTCTGTGCCATATTTAGGTATTCAACTTAGAGCATCAGGCTTTTTATTTAATGTTTTAACAGATCAAATGTTTGATGTTACTACTGGAATGATTTTATTATCTTTAGTTGTTATATTATATGTAGCTTCAGGAGGATTGAGAGCAGTCGCATATGTAGATACTATGCAATGCATTCTTCTAGCAGGTGGTATTATAGTATTAGGAATAATATCTTTAAGTTATATAGGTGGTTTTAATAACTTAATTGATGGAATTGCAGCTCTAACGCAAGCGGATACTAAATTAACTAAAGAAGGGTATAGCCATTATGTAGCAATTCCAGGAATGATACAATTTGTTGATGCCGGATCTAAAGCTGTAGGCGGTCCTTGGACAGGAATTATGATCCTTACATATATGTTTGCCTTAATGGGAATACAGTCTGCTCCTGCTTTTACAATGTGGGCTTTCTCTAACCAAAGTCCAAAGCCTTTTGCTCCACAACAAGTATGGGCATCTGCTTTTGGAATTGGTGCTATATTATTTTTTTTCACTGCAATTCAAGGTATAGGGTCTCATTTTTTAGGAGCAAACTTAGACATGGTTACTAATAATCCACAAGTAGTAAATAATGTAATTGGGCCAAATATTGGAAATCAAGACTTAATGGATACTGCAAGTAAACAAGGAAACTTAGTACCTCAATTAATAAACTTAATGTCTAATACCGCACCATGGCTAGTAGGATTATTATCTGTATGCGCTTTAGCAGCTATGCAATCAACAGGGGCAGCATATATGTCTACTGCAGGCGCTATGATTACCAGAGATTTAGTAAAAAGATATTTAATGCCAAATGCAACTGATTCTCAACAAGTTTTGCTAGGAAGAGTTTTTGTGGTCTTAATAGTAGTTATGGCACTATTAGTTGCTGCTACAGCAACCGATGCGTTAGTTCTTTTAGGTGGTTTGGCAGTTGCTTATGGCTTTCAAATGTGGCCAGCTTTAATTGCTATATGTTTTTGGCCGTGGTTAACTAGAATAGGAATAACTCTTGGTCTAATAGCTGGATTAATAGCAGTAACTTGTACTGAAAGCATAGGAGCAGCACTTGGAATTTCAGCATGGGGAAGATGGCCTTTAACAATACACTCAGCGGGATGGGGTATCTTTTTTAATTTAGGAACTGCAATTCTAGTATCATTTTTCACTCAAAATAAAGAAGAATTGTATCATAAAATGAAATTTCATAATTTTCTTAAGGAATATGCAGGTTTACCAGATGAAAAAAGAAGTTTAATACCAATAGCTTGGATAATAACATTATTATGGTTCTTTTTTGGAATAGGACCGGGAGCTGTAGTGGGCAATTGGGTTTTTGGTGACCCAACAAATCCAGATACTTGGATTTTTGGTATTCCTTCAATCTGGGCTTGGCAATTATTATTTTGGATAATAGGGGTATATATGATGTGGATGTTAGCTTATAAAATGGAACTATCTACTCCTTCAAAGAAAGACTTATAAGGTTTTGAAATAGATTTATTTATTTATAAGATAATTTTAAGCAGTTTAATGTTTTTGTGTTTAATATATCCTGTTTTTAAATTTATATTTTCTTTATCTTTACGAAAGCTAAATCAAAAAGAATATAAAGATAAAAAAAAATATATAAAGAATAGATCAATGTTGTTAGCTACAATTATAAGTTTTTTCTTTGTTTACATTTATTCATTAAAAGTAATTTGGTAATGCTTTCTAACTATAAAATATTTAAAATAGTTGCAATTTTTTTAGGAAGCATAATATCATTATGGTTGTTATATGATTTTTGTATCAACTATGAAAAAATTAATAAAGAATATGTTGAAGCTAATTATAGTTTTTTAAAAAAAGATTATCAAAAAGCATATAAATTATATGAGAAAGTCTATGAGAAAGAACCAAAAAATTTATATGCCTTAGAAGGGCAAGCAAGATGTCTTCTTAAAATGAAAAAATATAAGGATTCTGAAAGAATTTTTAAGTTAATATTACAAAAAGAAGAAAATTTCTTGCCAGCACTTACAAATATTGGAATTTTATACGATACGAATGGTGAATATGATAAAGCATTAATTTTTTATAAAAAAGCTGTTCAACAAGATAATAGATTAGCCAATAGAATGAGTTGGTTTAAAAGGTTCATAAAAAATATACATTTTAAACCTTCTACAATTTTGGAAAGGTTAACATATTTAGAAAAACAATTAAATTTGGATAGTAATGAAAGAAGGCTGAAAAATAAAGAAATAGATGAGTTACAACCTGATTACCAGTTGTAATTAAAAACCGCCTAAAATGTCAAAAAAAAGAACTCTCAAGCAGAATAATAAAGCAATTGCTCCAAATAATAATTTTACAAAATCTTTTTTTCCTTCGTTATCTTTAAATGTTAATCCGTGCCAAGCTATTAATGCAGTAACAATAATAAATAGGAAATCCATCCTATTTTACGTTAGTATTTTTTTTTGCAATGATAGAACTTTTTTTTCATTAAAATTTTTAATTAATTCTTCAAATTTTTCATGCCAGTTAAGCTCTGATTTTAAATGCATAAAGACCGAACCAAGTCCTATAGCAGCTCTATCAACTAATACAAATTCTCTAGGTGGTTTTACACCACCAAACTTTTTTAAGTCATTTCTTACTTTTCCTAATAACTCTTTAGCATAAGCAGCACCCTCATGATCTTGAATTTTTCTTATTTTATCTTCTAATAAAGGGCCATATAAATATAAGGCCCAAACATTTAAAGCATTTACTAAATCTGTATTTAGGTTTTTAAACCCCCAACTTTGATATGCTTTTGCAGCCTCTTCTTTATTATCATTTGATAAAGCTTTATATAACCTAATAACACCTCCTACAAAAGTAGGATTAAAAACTCTAACGCAACCAAAATCTAAAAGGTTAAGAATTTTACCATCATTAGATATGGTATAATTTCCTGGATGAGGGTCTCCATGTATGATCCCAAATTTATAAAAAGGATAATACCATGCATTAAAAAGGTTTTCAGCTATTCTATTTCTAATAACTTTATTAGAAGAATAAAATTTATTTAAAGCCTTTCCTTCTAGCCATTCCATTGTAAGTAATTTATCTGTGGATAGATTTTTATTGGGCGAGGGAACAATTATATTTTTATTTTTTTTAAAAATGTTTTTATATATTAAAATATTTTTAAATTCATTTAGATAATCTGCTTCTTCAATAAGTCTATCTTTTAATTCTTGATAAATATCTTCAGTATTAATGGTACTTTCTATTTGTTTGTATATTTTAAGAATAAGCTTAAGTTGTTTTAGGTCGGCATTGATTGAAGATAGCATATCAGGATATTGTAATTTACATGCCAAAGAATTATTTTTTTTATCTAAAGCCTGATGAACTTGGCCTAAAGAGGCAGCTTTAATTGCATTCTTACTAAATTTCTTAAATTTATCTTGCCAACTATCACCTAATTCTGCTCGCATTCTTCTTTTTACAAATAACCATCCCATTGAAGGTGCCTCAGCTTGCAACATAGATAATTTGTTTGCATACTCTTTTGGTAAAGCATCAGGAATGGTAGATAGAATTTGAGCAACTTTCATTATTGGCCCTTTTAAATTGCCCAATAGCTGGGTTAGCTCTTCAGCATTTTTTTCTTTATCGTTTATGCCTAATAAGTTTTTAGTGGCAAGTTTTGCTACAAATCCTCCAACATTAGTGCCAACCTTTATAATCCTTTTTGTCTCTTTACCATAATTGGTATTATTTTTTTTGATCATTTCTTGCTAAATTACTCTGCTGCTAGATCTCTTTTTTTTGATGCCTTCTTAAATTCATACATTTTTTGTTTATAATGAGCTTCAAAAGAATTAAAGTTTCTTATTTTAATATGGCCAAAACCTTTTATATTGGAGAAAATTTCTATTAATTCTATACCATATTTGTAGTTATTTGTATCAAGTTTCTTAATGACAAAGTTCAAGCAATTTTCTAAATTATTAATTAATTGTTTTTCTTTTTTTCTTTCTACACTATATCCAAAAATATTGAAAGGAGTATGCCTTAGAAACTTAAGTCTTTTTAAAAATTTAAAAAAATAAAAAATTTTCTTAGTAAATAATATTTTTTTTGGTTTCTTAGTAACGGAGTCTTTTAAATTCAATAAAGGTGGAGATAGATATATACCTAATTTAAAATCACCTTCAAAATTATTATTCAAATAATTTTCAAACCTACCATCAGTATATAGCCTAGCAACTTCAAATTCATCTTTATAAGCCATAGTTTTATATAAGATGTTGAGTGCAACTTTAGATAACTTGCATTTTCTATTTTTAAAATTTTTATCTACATTTATTACTTTATTTATAATAGTTTTAAATTTATCCGCGTATTTTTTATTATGATATCCTATAAGATCATTGTATCTTTTTGTAAACAATTCATCTAATGAAAGGTTTTTATTAAATATAGGCTTGGAAAATTTACATTTATTTAATACATAGTTAAAATCTTC
>CENP01209160.1_pt1 | contig 13958 bp, 13 predicted proteins | sample 361281 | NCBI WGS metagenome assembly CENP01 (sample SAMEA2591122, study PRJEB7988) | marine metagenome | biome: marine biome (ENVO:00000447); feature: deep chlorophyll maximum layer (ENVO:xxxxxxxx); material: saline water (ENVO:00002010), including plankton (ENVO:xxxxxxxx) | depth 70 m
TCAATTTAATTCTCTGCTAAATTCAGAATGGGAAAGAATGATAGCTGATAACCCAGTCTATGCTTCCAGCATGGGAGACCTTACCAACAATACAAATTGGTCGGATACTTCAATTGAAAAAATTAATTCAAATCATCAGATTGAATTACAAGTGTTAAGTCAATTGGAAGAATTTGAGACAAAAAATTTTAGTGAAGAAAATCAAGTTAATTATCTTCTTTTTAAAAAACAATATGAAAATTCAATAGAAGCTCATACATTTAAAAAATTTTTAATGCCATTTAGTCACAGGGGCGGTATTCAATTAGAACATGAAACAACGAGCATAATTCCCCTTAGAAATAAACAGAATTTTTTAGATTGGATTGAAAGACTTTCAAAAATAAATACGTTAATTGATGATGCAATTGAAAAAGCAAGAATTGGTATTGATCAAGGGATTGTTCCGCCAAGATTTCTTATGGAAAAAGTTTATAAACAAATTGCGTTGCAAGTTTTTATTGAACCAAAAGATAGCCCTTTCTATAGAGTCTTTCAAAATATAGATAACGAGATAGATTCGTCTAGGGAAATACAATTAAAAGCCCTTGATGTCATAAAAACTAAAGTGATTCCTGCTTATGCTCGTCTTCACACATTTTTTAAAGAAGATTATTTACCTGCTTGCAGAACATCCATCGGTATAAAAGAAATTAAAAATGGCAAAGAATATTATGAATTCTTGGCAAGGAAATTTACCACCACTAATCTTACTCCATTAAAGATTCATGAAATTGGATTAGCAGAAGTTGATAGGATTAGAAAAGAAATGGAGGCGGTAATAGAGGAAGTTAAATGGGATGGTTCGTTTAAAGCTTTTTTAGATGATTTACGTTCTAATCCTAAGTTTTACTATGATACTTCAGAAGATTTATTTGAAGCATACCTAGCAACATCAAAAAGAATTGATCCTGAATTAGTAAAACTATTTAAATTTCTTCCATCAATGCCTTATGGACTAAAACCTATTCCTATGGAAAGTGCTCCCGATACAACAACTGCTTATTATCAACGTCCAGCTGCAGATGGTTCTCGTGCAGGATATTACTTTGTAAATCTTTATCGACCTGAAGTGAGGCCTAAATATGAAATTGAAGTTCTTAGTGTACATGAAGCGATGCCTGGACATCATTTGCAAATTGCGTTGGCAATGGAATTAGATTTACCAAATTTTAGAAAATATGGAGGCATAACTGCTTATGTTGAGGGTTGGGGACTTTACAGCGAGAGACTTGGTTATGATTTAGGTCTTTATAAAGATCCATACTCAAAATTTGGTCAGCTTACCTATGACATGTGGAGAGCAATAAGGCTTGTCGTTGATACGGGAATGCACTATTTTGATTGGAGCAGACAGGACGCTATAAATTATTTTCTTAATAATTCAGCTAAAACAAAACAAGATGTTTTGAATGAAGTTGACAGATACATTAATTGGCCTGGTCAAGCACTTGCATACAAAATCGGTCAACTAAAAATATTGGAACTAAAAGCAAATGCAGAATTAGCATTTGGAGATAACTTTGATATTAAAGACTTTCATCACGAGATTTTAAAAAGAGGAGCCTTGCCCCTTGATACTCTTGAAAAATATATCAATGAGTGGATTGATAATAGCACTAATTAAATTTTTTTTAAGCAACCTCGCCTAGGCTAAATAAACAGTTAAAACTTTTTAATATTAGCTCATCTGAAGAATCATTTTCCTGGCTAAGAGCAATATCTATCAAAGAGTAGTAAACGGAGCGAGAGATAAAGCCCTCTATCCCATCTCTGACATAAACAAATGGAATATTTTCATTTCCAATCTTCTTAAGTTCCAATTGATGTTCTTTATCTAAAGGTATAGATAAATCTAAGTTTGTTTTTAAAATAATTTTTGTTTTACTATCATCAACTTCATAATCAACAATCATATAAGGAGCAAGATCAACTTTAACAGCTACTTTTTCAACAGGTGTGACCAAGAAGTATTTACTATTCTCTAATTTTAAAATCCTAGAAAACAAAACTTTTAATTTTTTTCTATCTATGATGGATCCTTGGTAAAACCAATTCCCTTCCCTATCAATCTTCATCTCAACACCTTGGCATAATTCTGGGTTCCAAAGATGCACTGGAGGAAATTCCTCTTCAATTGAATTGACTGAATTTAAAAGTTTAGCGAAGTCCATAAAACGTTTGAATCAATAATAATATTCCTAAACCCAAAATAAACAAAGAAGAAATAATCTGTATGTTATTAGAATACTTACTAAAGACATTCCCAAAAGAATCGTGAGTAAGTGCAAAACTTACAAATGAAAACCATCCAGCAGTCACGATAGGAAAATAGAGTAAATATATTAGTGCTTCAAAAAAATTAGGACCAAGATTTATTAAAGAGAACAGGGAAACAGTAAATAAAAACGCTTTAACATTTAATAAGTTAGTAATTAACCCAATAAGAAATGGGTTCTGTAATAAAGATTTTGGTTCGTTGCTATCTGAAGAGCTTTTAAAAATAAAAAAACTTAGGCCTATATATAGTAAATACAAGCCACCAAAAATTTTAATGAATAATTTTGCTTCATCATTGCTATAAATTAACAATGAAATTCCAGAGATAGCAAAAAAACAATGAACAAATATTCCAAAACCAATGCCAAGAGCCGTAAAAATACTTGCTCTTCGACCCTTAGTGAATGATTGATGGAAAATAATAGCAGTGTCAGGACCTGGTGACATAACAGCTAACAAATGTGCCAAGGCTGCAGAAAAGAACATCATACAGAAATAATCTCAGGTTCTATTTCTAGTTCAATATTAAATTCTTTGAGTATTTTGGATTTGATTTGATTAAGTAAATTAATGACTTCATTAAAAGATGCGCCGCCGTTATTAATAAGCACAAGAGAATGATTTTCATAAAAACGTAAAGTATCAGGAATTATTAAGTCAGATTCAATAAGCTCTATAAGTCTGGCTGAGCTAAACTTGGTATATTCACCGTCTTGGTCCCACCTATGACCATCCAAAAAAGTATGATCAAAATGATTAGTTCTTACTATGGGATTTTTAAAGATACTTCCTACATTAGGCTGCAACTTCGGATCGGGTAATTTAGAATTTCTGATATCTTTTACCGACTCAGAAAGCATTCGAGGTGTTATAGAGGATGCATCAATTGAGTTATCTTTTAGAAAATCACTTAATGCTGGGTAGCTTAAGTTAGGATCAAAAGATTTATTAAATATAAAATTTACTTTTAAAATAATGTAATTTTTTAATTGAAAAATTGAATGACGATATGAAAATTTACACTGATCATTATTCAACTTTTCAACTTTTCTTGTGCTTAAATTAAAACATTCAACGCTTTCAATGAATGAGCTTATTTCAACTCCATAAGCACCGATATTTTGCACAGGTGCAGCACCTACGGATCCGGGGATATGAGTCAGGTTTTCTATTCCATATAGTTGATTTGTTAAACAATATTCTATTAATTCAGCCCAATCAACACCTCCACCAACTGAAATACAATCTTCATGAATTTCTATTTCTGTTAATTGAACCTTAATAACAGTTCCATCAAAATAATCATCAAGAATTACATTTGTGCCAGCTCCAAGGATCAACAGTTTTTTATCATGTAAATTTTCTATTTTTGATAAATCATCTAAGGAATTTATGCTGATAAAATTTTTTGCATTAGCCTGCAAGCCAAAAGAATTAGATAACATCATTTGTCATTCTTTTTGGCAAAAGTTATGGCTGCTTCTAAATCTTCTGGAGTATCAATTCCAATAGGAGTATCGTAATCAAAATCTTCAACAAATATATTAAACCCGTTATCTAAGAATCTTAATTGTTCCAATCTTTCTGTTTTTTCATTTGTAGTTTGATCTAATTTACTTAGCTCTTGAAGTGTTTGATTGGTATAAGCATATATTCCTAAATGCTTAAGATAATTTTTATAATCAAAAGAGAAAGAGTTAGGTATAACTGAACGAGAAAAATAAATAGCTTTTTTTGATTTTGATCTTACAACTTTAACTTCATTTGGATTTTTAATATCCATCTTTTCATTAAAGCCAATGCATGCTGTTGATATGGGGGCATCTTTACTTACAAGCATTGGTAATTTATTGATAATTTGTAAAGGCATAAAGGGTTCATCACCTTGTAAATTTAAGATTGGAGTATTCATAGGGAGATCTATTTTTTTTGCTGCTTCAGCAATCCTATCCGTACCAGATGCATGCTCCTCTGAAGTCATTACAACATTAGCACCAAGAGATTCTACATGATTTTTTATCTCAATATTATCTGTTGCTATATATGTATTTATTGCATTTGATGAATGAGCTAAATCAATGATTCGCGAAATAAGTGATCGACCATTTATTGAGATCATAGGTTTATTTGGTAGACGAGTTGAAGCAGCTCTAGCTGGAACAATAATTACAAAACGATTAGTCATTCAAAGTAAATATTCTTTCTTCAAGCATTCTTGGTATGTCTTCTTCAATTGGGTAACCAATCTTGCATTTAGAACATTCAAGATACTTTTCCTTATCAATTAATTTAGATTTACATCTAATACATCCCATTAGTTCGAGAACATCTTTATCTATCATTCAATTTTTCCACTAACGTATCAATAAACTGAGGCTCTATTTTAGACTCAATGCTTAAATACCAAATCTTAGAGTTTTTAAAATGCTTGCATTTAGCTGCATCTTTTTCAGTCATAAGGATTGGCAGATGATCGAGGTAATATAAATCTCTTTTGCTGAATTTATGATGATCTGGAAATGGATTTTTATCAAATTCAAATCCTAGCCTTAATAGTAAATCAAAAAATCTATTAGGGTTTCCAATTCCAGCAATAGCATGAACCTGATTATGCATCGGCCACTTATCAACAGAATATTCTTTACCAGAATTTAAATGAACAAATTTAGTGGGACTTAGTGTCATTAGAATCTCATCCCCTTCTGTGGGACCACCATTATTAACAATAAAATCAACTTCATTCAATCTTGATTTTGGTTCTCTTAATGGGCCTGCTGGGAATGCAAAACCATTACCAAGTCTTCTAACTCCGTCAATAACAGCAATCTCAATATCTCTCCCCATGGCATAATGCTGAAGTCCATCGTCTGAGATTATGACATCAATGTCATAATTTTCTTGAAGTTTTTTTGCAGCCCTTGATCTATTCTTATCAAGAAAAAATGGTAGGTTTAATTTGGCTAAAATCTGAGCCTCATCTCCAGTTTCTTTATGTGTACTATCATTGGTAACCTCAAGTGTTGTTGAAAATTTTCCGCCATAGCCTCTACTCACCAATCCTGGTTTATAACCACGATTAGATAATTCAGAAGCAATAAACTTTACCAATGGAGTTTTTCCAGTGCCACCCATTGAAATATTTCCAACAACAATTATTGGAACAGGAGAATTCCAAACCTTTTTTGAGTTTTTTATGTATGATTTTTTTCGGAATTTTACAAAAGAAGTAAATAAAAAAGTTAAAGGTGTTAAGAGATAAAGCCAAAAACTTTTTCTATACCATGCATCAATTAAATATCCCTGCTCTACAGGTTCTTCTGTAAAGGTTGGAAGGTGCTCCTGCCTTACAATTCCTCTTGAAGATTTATCTATGTCACCCGAATCATTAAATTTATTTTGGTACAAACTTTTGTAGATTCCATCTTGATCTAACAATACTGAGTGAGTGCCTGATTCAGCTACTGAACCTTGATCAAGCACTAAAATTTTGTCAGCATTTTCAATGGTAGAAAGTCTGTGAGCTATTACAATGGTAGTCCTGTTATTTATTAACTTTTCAATTGCTTCTTGAACTATTAATTCAGATTCATTATCTAAAGCAGATGTTGCCTCATCCAAAATGATAATAGGCGAATCTTTGTAGAATGCTCTTGCTATGGCTATTCGTTGACGTTGACCACCAGAGAGAAGAACACCATCATCGCCAATTTCAGATTTATAACCCTCAGGAAGTTTAGAAATGAATTCATTGCAACCTGAAATTTCAGCAGCTTCAATTAATTTATCTTGATCAATATCACTTTCTCCATAAGCAATATTTTTTTCGATGGTATCATTAAATAATGTTGGTGATTGGTTAACGATTGAAATACATCGACGAAGATGTGATAGCTTATAATCATGAATACTAATGCCATCTATAGAGATATCGCCTGAGTAATTAGAATAAAACCTAGATATTAGACTTGCGATAGTTGATTTTCCAGATCCTGACTTTCCTACAATGGCAACAGTTTCATTCTGAGAAATTTCAAAATTTAAATTGCTCAGAACAAATTCCTTAGAGTTATATGAAAAACTGACATCTGAGAATTTAATATTTCCAAGGATACTTGAATCAACTTTGCCTGAATCTTCTTCATCTTTTTCATCTAATTGATCAAATATCTCTAATGCTGCTGCTAAACCTTTTTGTATAACTGCATTAATATTTGAGAGCTGCCTAATTGGTTTAGCCATTAATCCAGCAGCAGTTATAAATGCAACAAAATCTTCTGCTTTCAACTCTATACCTAATTGAGAGCCTAAAGCAAAATAAGCCACTATTGATAAGGAGATTGAGACTAAAAGTTGAATAATCGGAGTAGCAAGATTACTTGTAGCTTCTAATTTTAAATTTTGATTTTTATTAGAGGCATTGGCATCAAAAAATCTATCTTTTTCATATTTTTCTGCATTAAATGATTTGATCTCAAGATTCCCATCGACAGCCTCAGATGCAACATGAGTTACATCACCCATAGCAGTTTGAATAGTCTTAGCTAATTTTCTCAGCCTTCGTCCTGCTACATAAACAATCAATGCTATAAAGGGGGTTGTAATTAACAAAAGCAAGGTAAGCTTCCAATTTAATGTGAGCATATATACTAACAATCCAACAAGAAGAAATCCTTCCCTTACAAGAGTCTTAATTGCATTTGATGCAGCTCCAGAAACTTGAGTAGTCGTAAAAGTAATTCTATTAATAAGTTGACCAGACTGATTTTGGTCAAAATAAGTTTTTGGAAGATTAATTAATTTTGAAAAAAGCTCAGATCTTAAATCATGCACAATTCCAAAACCTACTCTTGACATGAAATAATTACCAACAAAGAAACCTAAGCCCCTTCCAACAGCGATAAAAATTAATGCTAAAACAAGATAAATGCTAAAATCTTGTTGATCGGAATTAATAAATTCAATAATTCTTCTTATCCATTCAACAGCTGCAATATCAGCAGATGCAAAAAGAATAAAACCTAAAATACTTAAAAAAAATGAAAATTTAAATCTTAAAGTATATGAGAATAATCTTTTTAAGGGGCTCATGGCTAATCATTATAAGTTTTAATCTGCAGGTTTTGAAATCCGAGTTGCTGCAGGGCATCCATCAACGCGATCACCCATTCGTGATAGGCTTTACTCTCGATTGAAAGAATTACAACCTCGGATTTAGAAAAACTTGCATTAACACCAGCTATTAATAGATCAATCTCCGTCATAGAAAATTCTTGGTCATTTACAATGAGTTTTCCTGAATCTAGCAATATGATGTTTTGTGTATTGTTTGATACTGTAGATGCAAAAGATTCAGTTTTAGGTAAATCTAGGGTGAGATATTGGTTGGTTTCAATTTTTGATGTAACAACAAAAAAAATTACAAGTAAAAAAACAATATCAATCAATGGGGTAATTTCAATGGATAATGCTCTGTCTTTGTTATTGTAAAACTTCATTTTTTATACAAAAAGTCTAGAAAAATAGATGTATTTGATTGCAATATTGACATTAAAATCAAAGTCTTTTGATCGAAATATCTATAAAATATTATTGCTGGAACAGCAATGATAAGTCCAAACGCAGTAGTAATTAATGCCTCTGATATACCAACTGCTAGTAAATCTGTGTTTGCAGAACCATTAATATCAATATTACTAAATACTTTAATCATACCTACCACAGTTCCTAAAAGCCCTAATAAAGGACTGATGCTTGCAATAGTGCTCAACATTGATAGATTTCGTTCAAGTAGTATTTTAATTTCAGAAGCTTTTTCTTCAGCCTTTACTTCAACAAATTCCCTTGGATATGATTTGTATTGATGACAATGCTGAAGTAAGTCTCCAAGATGAGATGTAATTGAAATATCTTGCTGATTTTGAAGATGAAATGAGTCCTTCTCGATAAGATTTTTAACCTGTCTAAGCAAACCCTTTGGGGCAACTAACCTTCTTTGCAAAAACCAAAGTCTTTCTAAAACAATGGAAATAAGCAGAATTGAACACACAAGCAAAGGCCATACAAACCATCCCCCAGATATTAATAAATTATTCATCTTATTTTGACACTAAGCCCCCATTCTCTATGCGAAATACTTTATCCAGTTTGTTAGCATAATTTAAATCATGAGTTGCAACCATAATACCTATATTATGATCTTTCGCTAATTTTATTGTTAAATCTTGAATTACATCTGCATTTTCATGATCCAAATTACCTGTTGGTTCATCCATTAATATAAACATAGGCTCATGAACAATAGCTCTTGCAATAGCAACACGCTGTCTTTCTCCACCTGATAGCATGTAGGGATAATTATTTTGTAATTTATCTATACCAAGTTCATGCAGAGTTTCAAATATTTTTTTTGAGTTTTTATTGATATCTTTACTATTTGATATCTGAAAAACAAGATTACAGTTTTCAAAAACAGTAAGATCATCTAGCAAGTAGTGAAATTGATAGGCATAACCAAATAATTTATTTCTCATAATACTAAATTGCTTAGCATTATTTATTGACAAATTAATGTCATTATAAAAAATTTCGCCACTATCTGGAAATTCTAACCCAGCAAGTATTTGAAGAAGAGTTGTTTTGCCACTTCCTGACGATCCAATAATTCCAATTGTCTCCCCTTGAATGATATCAATTGATATATCAGACAAAACTTGAGCATGGTAAGCCCCAGTCTTAAAAGCCTTGAAAATATCTGTTGCTACAAGCCTATTCATGGCGCAGGATTGTTACAGGTTTTAATTTAGCTGCTCTTGCAGCTGGAAAATAAGAGAAAATCAAACTCATTGCCAAAACAGATAAACATATATATACAAGCTGGGTCAGTCTAAATTCATAAGGAAAATAATTAATAAAATAACTATCCATCAAGCTTCTATTGCTAAAATTTTCAACAAAATTAATAAGCTCATCAATGTTCGGTGTAACTATTAGACCAATTATTAAACCGAGTAATATTCCCGTAAAAGCAATTATGAAACCTAAATTAATAAAAATTAAAGTTAATTGATATTTTGAACAACCCATAGTTTTTAAAATTGCAATTTCTTTTTCTTTTGTCTTAACTGTCATAACAATAGTAGACAAGATATTGAAGGCAGCAACTGTAATAATTAAAAAAAGCATCAAACTAATTAATCTTTTTTCTAATTTAATAGCTTGAAATAATGTTCCATGAGTCTGCTGCCATGATGTAAAGTAATAATCGTTATTGTCAAAGATAGATTGAGTTAATAATTGAAAGCCAATTGAATTTGCTGCGAACAAATCATTAGTTTTTACTCTGATTCCTTGCGTTGATTTTGGTTCAAGGTTAATAATATTTGCTGCTAAATCATGGTGAATTAAAACAAGAGACTGATCTAGCTCAGCTTTAAGCTCAAATATACCCGTTACCTCTAAAGTAATAGTTCTTGGAAATGTTCCTAAAATAGATGAACGAAGGTTTGTTGTTGTGATACTTACAGTCTCACCAACACCTACTCCTAAATATCTCGACAACCAAGCGCCTATAATGATTCCATTTTTAGAAGTAAGACTCTTCATAGATCCATCAATTAAAAACTCTGGAAGAATTGACATAGTTGATTCAATTTCTGGTTTTATGCCGGTTAAAAAAATCCCTCTCGATCTATTTTTTGCACTCATTAAACCTTGTGTTTCAATATAAGGACTAACCCCTATGACATCGACTGAATTACTTATATCACTGATTAATTGATCATAGTTATCAATATTATTATCAGAACGAATGACTAATTGAGGGACTACTCCAAGCACTCTTGTTTGTAATTCCTTTTCGAATCCATTCATAACTGACAAAACTATAACTAGAGCTGCAACCCCCAAAGATAATCCTGCAATTGCCATTAATGAAGTAAAAGACGCGAAAGCGCCTTTTTTAGATCTAAAGTACTTGTAGCCCAAGTAAATAGGCAATGTGTTCATAGATACTAGGTGATTTGTTTTAACACCTTTTCGATATCGCCTTTATATGGAGGACGAATTGCAGATAAAAGCTTGTCAAACCGAGAGCCAATTTGTTTATAGACTGCTTTTGCATTGCTAAAAGTCTTGAAACCCTCTTCCCCATGATAGCTCCCAATTCCTGAAGGCCCTACACCACCAAACGGAAGATCTTCTTGCTGAATATGACCTAAAACATCATTAATAGTTACGCCTCCTGAAGAAGTCCTGGATAAAACTCGGTCCTCTTCATTTTTATTAGACCCAAAATAATATAATCCTAAGGGTTTATCATTAGCGTTAACATAAGAAATAGTCTCATCCACCTCAGAAAACTCTTTGACAGGCAATAATGGACCAAAAATTTCTTCCTTCATGATTTCCATATCATCAGTAGGATTCATAACAAGCGTTGGAGGAATTTTGAATGCCTCTTGCTGAGAAAAATCCTCATTAGCAGGATTAATCTCATCAATATCAGCGCCCTTCTCCTTTGCGTCACTAAGAAGACCCTGCAATCGATCATAATGTTTTTCATTAATAATTGAGGTGTAATCATCATTATGTTTTAGATCAGGATAAAACTCTGCAACAGCTTCTTTCATGCCAGAAACCAGTTCGTCTTTTTTATCTGAATGAACCATAACATAGTCTGGAGCTAGACAAATTTGACCAGCATTCATTGTTTTACCGAGCATAATTCTTTTTGCAGCAATTGCACTATCAGCAGAATTGCTGACTATGACAGGAGATTTGCCCCCAAGTTCAAGTGTAACTGGAACTAAATTTTCAGAAGCAGCTTTCATAATATGTTTTGCTACCGCGCCACTGCCTGTATATAAAAGGTGGTCAAACTTTTGTTGAGTAAAGGATGCACCTACATCAGGACCTCCAAGAATTGTTGCAAATTCTTCTTCATCAAAAGCAGTGTCACATAATTCTTTTAACAAAGCCGATGTCTGCTCTGTATACTCACTTGGCTTATGCATAATCTGATTTCCAGCAGCAAAAATTGATGCAGCAGGTGAGAAAGTTAAAAAAACCGGAAAGTTCCATGGAGAAATCATCCCAACTGTACCAAGAGGTTCATAGTCTACAGAAGCTTTAGCTCCTAGAAATCCAAGTGGAAAATTGGCTTTTCTTTTTGAGCCAGCCATCCACTTTTTTAGATTCTTCTTAGCATATTCAATGCTCGGAACAATTGTATAAACATCTGTAGCCATAGACTGATTCTTAGATCTGACACCAAAGTCTTCATTTAACGCATCTACAATTTTATAGCGATTTTCCATAATCAATGATTTCATTCTATCTAACCTATCAATTCTCAATTCATAGGACGGGGGTCCATTTTTAATAAAAAAAGCTTTTTGTTTGCTTAAAATTTCTTTTATTTGTTGATGTTCCATATTTACCTCTTTTAGTTATTTTAGCCTAACAATTCAAAAAATGATTTGTTATGTCGATCTTTTTGCTTTATCTGAATCATTTGTTTTTTTAATCATGCTTCTAATTTGAGACCAGTCATCCTCAGACATTTTTGAAAGCTGCGAAAAAGTGCCTCCGCCTGAGAGATACTGAGCACCATCTAATGCAATAGTTTGTCCTGTAAGATATTCACAGCCATCTGCCATTAAAAAAGTGGCCAAATTTTGTAATTCGCTCATTTCTCCAACTCTACCCATTGGAATTGTGCTCATTGAGCCTGAATCCTCAAGAGCACCTTCGGGACTTAATCGTGCCCAAGCACCTTCTGTTGGGAATGGACCAGGAGCGATAGCATTTATCCTAATACCATAAGGACCCCATTCAACAGCAAGAGATTTAGTCATTGTATGTAAAGCTGATTTTGACATTGCAGAGGGTACAACATAGGGAGAGCCTGTCCAAACCCAGGTTGCAAGAATAGAAATAATTGAACCTCTAATATTTTGTTCAAGCCATTTTTTACCAACAGCATTAGTTACATAAAATGTGCCATGAAAAACAATATTTGCAATTGCATCAAAACCTCTTGCCGATAAATCCTTGGTTGGTGATATAAAATTACCAGCTGCATTATTAACTAAGCCATGAAGCGGACCTTCTTGGAAGATAGTCTCAACAAAATCTTCAACATCCTGGGGTGAACGGATATCCAAGGGTTGAAACCTTACACTAGCATCATATTTATCTTTAAATTCTGCAGCCGTATCTGCAAGAACACTCTCTCGTCTTCCACAAATTACAACCTCAGCTCCATGTTGAATATAATGCTCAGACATCTCTTTTCCCAGACCTGTTCCGCCACCGGTTACTAAAATTTTCTTTCCTTTTAATAAATCATCTTTAAACATAACAATCCTTATTTTTTATCAACAATGTCTATGATAGCTTGAACCCAAGCATCTGAAAAATTTAATGAAGGTACATAATCAAGAATTTGGCCCCCTGCATTTATAAAAAGTTCTTTGTATTCATCACCAATTTCAATAACAGTTTCTAAGCAATCAGCTGTAAAAGCTGGAGAAAATACAAGAACTTTCTTTATACCTTTCTCAGGATAACTTTTTAAAACATCATCAGAAAAAGGCTCTAACCAATTATTTGTTAATCTAGATTGAAAAGTAACCTCATATTTGTCTCTGGGAAGAGATATCTTTTCTGCGATCAGCTTTGAAGTTTCATAAACTGCAGATTTATAACAAAAATAATTCTCCTCATTAACTTCATGCTCACAATTTTTTCCATCACATTGATTATCAGCATAAACTTTATTTACCTGAGAGTTTGGTAGGCCGTGATAGCTAAAAACAACTTTATCATAGTCTTGGTGGTTAAAATTATTTGCAGCTACAACCCATGCATTTATAAATGAAGGATGATCATAGTATTGTGATATGAATCTAACAGAAGGAATAACCCATTCTTTTGAGATCTTTTTAGTAAGCTCTTGAAAAACACTGCCAGTGGTTGCTGAAGCATAGTGGGGAAATAACGGAAGGACTATGAGTTCAGAAGGGTTTGTTTTTTTAATTGCTTCCAAAGTTTTTTTAATACTTGGTTTTTGATAGCGCATTGCAAAATGAACATTGTATTTATTTTGGTTTGAATTTAATTTTTTAGTTAACTCCTCAGTATTTTTAAGCAAGGGAGAAACGCCACCTGAAAGATCCCATAATTCTTTATATATTTTACTTGATGCAAATGATCTTATTGGACAAATAATAAGAGTCACTAAAATAAATCTAAAAAAGGAAGGAATATCGATAACTCTTCCATCCATAAGAAATTCTCTGAGGTATTTAAATACATCAAAATATGATGGAGAGTCAGGAGTCCCTAAGTTAATTAATAATAGTGCTGGCTTGTTCATGATTTTTTAGTCTCGGATGCAATATTATAAATAATAAAGATACAAAACATAGGAAAGCACTAAAAAAATATAAATACTCAGGACTAAGTTGGTATATTGGCATAGCAATAATTGGCGTAAGCACATGGCCAATTGGCATAACTGAACCCAAATAACCAGCAGCCTTACCCTGATTATTGGGACTTTGGGCGAGCGATAAAGAAGATGCATTTGCAGGTCTAAACATGCCTGCGCCTAAACCATTAATCATCATAGCTAAGTA
>CENP01238583.1_pt1 | contig 13920 bp, 14 predicted proteins | sample 361281 | NCBI WGS metagenome assembly CENP01 (sample SAMEA2591122, study PRJEB7988) | marine metagenome | biome: marine biome (ENVO:00000447); feature: deep chlorophyll maximum layer (ENVO:xxxxxxxx); material: saline water (ENVO:00002010), including plankton (ENVO:xxxxxxxx) | depth 70 m
AAATTAGTTCCTAAACCTCCATATTCATATTCATTGTAGGTATCCTCATCAGATATTATGGGGTAACCTAAACCGAAGTTGTCTACCCACCCTTCACAGGAGTAAGGTTGGCCCCAGTCGCCTCCCATTCCAATCACAACTAATCCTGAATCAGCATAAAGATCAAAGTATTCTTGAGTGACAGGAGCCTCCGTCAAACAATAACCTCACCAAGTTGTAAAAGCAGTTAACCATATGACATAGGGACGGCCTGTTTCATTGATAGCTCCGTTATATGCACTGAGAAATAAACTATCATCACCAGCTGGGTTATTACCACACCAAGGAAGTCCAAAATCGGATGGTGCAAAATCGCCCACATCATAAACTTGCGCACTAGAAAGCGTCATTAAAAATAATGTGATGATTAGTTTAATTTTCACGAATTGAATTCCTGATGATAATCTAATATTTATATATAAAAAATTCTAATAAAAAACCCTTTATAAGAAGGCCTGAAAAGCTTTTACACCTAATTTTGAAACATATCATTTAAGCTGATGGACATGAAATAAAAACAATCAATCTAAATACTATATGTTTTTGTTTTTGTGTCTCTTCCTTTTAGGCTTATCTCTCCCTGATATTCTGATTTATCATAGAGATCTTTTGTAAGAGATGTATATATTTTTTGTGAGAAAAGTATGCTAGTACCGAACTCCTTATTCCTCTGCTCTAACCTTGAAGCAACATTAACAGTATCACCAATTGTACTATATTGTAACATTCTGTCACTACCAATATTACCAGCAATGACGCTTCCGGTATGTATTCCGGTTCTTGCTGTTATTCCATCAATGCCATGATTCTTCCAATATCTTGAGAATTCTGTCTCATCCCATCTGGCATTTAATTCAGATAACTTCTCTCTCATTTCTAAAGCACATTTCACAGAAATTATTTCGTGATCTTCTAACTTTTGTGGAGCACCAAATACTACCATAACTGAGTCACCAATATAGTTAATGATCTGTCCATTGTGTTTTTCAATGACATCATGCATTGCAGAAAAATATTCGTTTAGGAATTTTACGGCGGTTTCAGGCGACATATGTTCAATAATAGTTGAGTAAGCTGCAATGTCTGTAAATGATATGGAAACCCAAATATTGTCTCCTTGAATCTCACCTTCATTATCCAACATTTTTTCCGTAAGTATCTCCCCAAAATAACGTTTTAATGTTTGTTGCATCAATTTTCGATTTAATTCTAGGTTCTTATTTTGAAAAAAATCTCTTCTATAATCTATTTCTCTGCTGTGTTTATTCATTAAAAGGAAAATAAAGGGAAGAATGAAAACATAAGACAATTGGTCCGGTGTCATATTGCCTTCCGATATAACAAGAAAAGCAAAAGGGATTGCAGTGCCGAGAGTGGCAATTACACCGTTAATTAAATTGAATGGATAAATAACAAGGTATATCATTATCATATTTGGAATGACGCCAGCACCTACTGGAAACTGAATATCAGAAAAGTAATAAGTCCAAGCTCCACAGTTCATAAACCCTATTGCTTCAACTAAAAAGTAAGTCTGATGATATTTTCGTTTCTTTTGATCGGAGGAGGTGAGAAAAACGATCAGAAGGATAATTGCAAATGCATGATAAGCAAGATAATACGGATTCATTCCCGCACCTCGAATGAAAATATCATCTATCCTTATCATAAATCCTAGAGGCACATTAAAATAAAGGAGAATCTTTATGTAAGTCCAAACCTTATTCCATCGGGTGAGGAGAAATTCATTCTCTAATTCCTTATCCTCAAATTTGCAGGTGAATTTATTTATTTGTTCTTTGTTCATTTTATTAATCAGATATTATTGTGATAGAAACTTCCATCAAACGAAAAAGCCATTCTAAAAAGAAGGGTTTGTCGATAAGTACGCCCGGGAGGATTCGAACCCCCAACCTTCTGGTCCGTAGCCAGACACTCTATCCAGTTGAGCTACGGGCGCATATTAAAAATAAATGGCATCATTAAATATTTAATTTATTTGAAATCTATATGTAGGAATCTAAAAAGTGATATATTCGTCTAAAAATCTATATCTACTTGCTTTTTAGCTGTCTGTTTTTTCTTTTCAGCATCATACGGATCATAGCTTATTTCTGCTGCATCAAGATAGTCCGTGATATGTTTTAATATTTTATCTTCATCTCCAGGGTAATATCCCTGATGACGGTAGAGAACTGAACCATCAGTATCAACTAAGATCGTGGTCGGCATCAGCTCTGCTTTTAATTTTTTCTTTACTTGCCCATTGGGGTCTACGGCTACGAAAAACTTGAATTTCTTTGACCTAATATAAGATTTAACCTTACCCATACTTTTTGGAGTATCAGTATTAACAGTTAGTACCTTGAATCCGGCATTTTTAAAATGCTGGTGGAATTTATTTAAATGGTGCATTTGTTTTTTACAGGGTTCACACCAGGTTGCCCAAAAGTCAATGATCATAGGTCCATCTTTGAGATAATCATAGAGTTTTGCTGAACTACCATCTAACATTTTTAGACGTACATTTGGAACCTTACCTTGTGAATATGCCAATGTATAGAGCATTGTAAAAAAAAGTATCTTTCTAAGCATATCATATCGAGCTTTAATGGTCATGATTTTTCTAATTACCCTCTACTATATAGCTAGCTAAGGCCATTATATCAATTAAATCCAGAGCATTATCACCAGTAAAATCACTCGCCTCAACATAACATGGTGAAATTTCATCACCACTGCTAACTAGATCTGAAAGGAAAAGTAGATCATATATTTCAATGCTAGGGGCATATACAAAGTTAAGACCATCAACTACGAGTTCTTCTGAAAAATCAAAATTTCCTACAGCATAAAGATGGGAGTCGGGACAATCATCACATTCATTAGCTGTACCATCTTCATCATTATCAACGAGTGCTTCCACATTCAAATGATTCAGAGCACTTTCTATCGTTGTAACAGCCTCTTCCCATACTTCTTCCTCAGCAAGGTCATTTACGCCCCCCCAGATGACTTCCATATTATGGTCTATAATAATATTGTAAGGTAGGCCCCAACCTATTTGATGCATCTGTAGATTGATAGGTATATCTTCTTGATACCAATTAGGCATGCCAGTCTCAAAGTCAGCAATGGGATATGTAATATCAAATGAGTTCATCCATTGTTCGCAAGTATATGGCTCACCCCAATCAGCTCCAAATGCAACCACTTCAAGGCCTTGGTCATTATATGTGTCGTATAACTGCTGTGTGAGGGGAGCCTCCCCCCAACAGTATCCTCACCAGGAGGTGAAAAGAGTGGCAAATACCACCTTGTAACCACAATCGTTATATGCACCATTAAATGCTTCAAAAAAGTGTAGAGTATCTTCTCCATTACCGTTTTCACATATAGGTACACTAAAATCTTCCATGTAAACATCTTGACCATCAAGTGGTGAAATACTAAGAAAGAATGGTATTATCAATATTGAAATGAGCTGCTTCATATTTCTGAGAGTTTATTTTTGGTTATGATTTACGGATGAAATTTAGCTACATTAATAAAATTTTTCATACGAATATTAATGCAAAATTCTTTTTAGAAATAATTCTTATTATTTTGATTAAATCAGAATACTGAAGTCAAACTTAGCTTGAATCCGTCATCAAATGGTTCAACATACCTACAAATACCATTACTACAAATGACACCCCCTCTTAAGGTCCCATACATAAGATCAAGGCGTGTATTTGAGTTGATATTTATCATAAGATCGATTGCTACCCATTTGTTTTCCATATCCATTATATTGCCAAGAAGATCTTCTAGAGGGTTAGATATGCTTAAAGGTTGAGGTCCGTATTCATATGCTGAACTTGATTCAATGGTCAATGATAAAGACCAATTAGGTGACTTCCCGAGGCCAATAGTTAACATATGATTATTTTGAAATTCTTGAGCTAGCTTTTCATCGCTATCGCCATCATAGGCATAAAAGTTAGATCTTGTACTATCTACGTAAGTTCCTTTTGGTGTCCATACACCATCATTATTCATATCGTCCAAGACCTCTCCATCATCCCATATTCCATCACCATCAAGGTCAGTGAAAGCTTCAGCGGGGTCCCAAATACCATCACCATCTGCATCAGAAAATTGCTCTCCAATATCATATTCACCATTGCCATTCGTGTCATAATCTGGTAACAGGTCATCAGTAATCCAACCATTCAACCAATGATCATACCAAGTGTCTTCAGCATCATCCCACACACCATTTTCATTATCATCAGTAAACAACTCTGCCATATCCCATAAGCCATCTCCATCAAGATCTTCAAAGTACTCATCCGATGACAATGTGAAATTATAATTAACACCACTTTTCAACCTTTGGTACTCATATTTGAGATCTATACTCAATCCATTTCCCAGATTATAATTAAACAACGTTGGTACTGTGATAGCATTGGTATATTTATTCTCTAATCTTTCATTTACGATACTATATAAATCATCATAAGGCTCACCCAGATCCCATGTACCACTATTGTTAAGATCTGTAAAAGACTCTCCTACGTCCCAGCTATTATTTTGAGCACTACTATAAAGAGAATGGTATTCAGATATCTTATTTGTAAAGCCTAAACCAAGTTGATATCGTATCTTATTTATATACCCTTCCATTTCAACATACAACTCATTATAAGGGAAAGTGACATCATCATCATATGGTAAATAAGTTATAGAACTATCGCTGCTCCATTTTGAACTAAATAGCGCGTTTACAGTATCTGGAAATTCTTTTGCCCATAAGCTGGTCCTGCTAGCAGCCTGATAATTAAGAGTAAAATACCCTAAATTACTGACTGGCCCTACAAGTGAGAGTTGGTAGCCCACCTCATCATTGAAATTGACCTGTGGAATTAGCCTTGCTAGCAATACACTACTATGCTCACGAATAACTGTAGGTGGTTGAGTGAAGATCAAATTCATATCATAATTATTTACATAATTATTTCTTTGGTCTGGATTGATCTTTGTAGCATTATAATTCTTATACTCCATCATGAGTGACCAACCATCAAAGGGTGACATGTTAAAATAGTAATTCAGATTTGCAAATAAGGAGGTTCCATTATAGGGTCTAAAATCTTCATGGTCATCATTTCCCATAGATGTAGGTAGAAGAGTTAATTTATTTGCCAATTCTACATACCCACTTAATGAGTTTCCTTCATACCCACTTCTTAGCCCATGTATTCGGTGTATAACGTCGATGCTGTCTGGCTGCATACCAGCATTAATCGGATGGTTTTCACGACTTTGCAAAAAAGATGTTGCAAAAGAAACTGGGCCACGGAAGAACTCAAGATCGCCACCAAATAAGGAATGCTTTGGAAAATAATTTGGCTTTCGAACTTCAAGGTCAAGGTCATACATATAATCAGAAGTAATGTTAGATATATTGGAATTACCTGCAATAAGATTTAATGAATAATCATTTTCTATTAGGCCAAAACTTAAGCCTCTGTATCCATTGTCTAGGTCTACATCCTGGTCATCAAATTGGTTTAGTATAAGTCCCCTTCCCCATATTTTGTAAATGTCTCCAACAGATAGTTCAATATTATCTCCAACATAATCTACCCTAAACTTTCGTAACCCATTTTTAATTAAACCTATTTCAGGAGGGTTACTATATTCAAATTGAAACCATGTTGTCATGTAATCATTACTAACATTCATATTTAACAAGACCTCAGAATAATTAAAATTATTCTTACTCTCACCAAATTTAAGTGAAGCATCTCCCCCTGTACTTATCTGCGCGTTGACTAATGTCGTTAAAAAAACAACAAAATAAAAAATCATAATAGAAAAGAATTTGAGCAGATTATTCATTCTAAAAATCAATATTAAGTTTTTCTTTTTTCTTAATTGCTTGAACTTTGTCAAGATCCAGAGGTAAGTATTCTATTCCTTTTTTATCAAGAATTCCAGTAATAGCCTTCAGGATACCAACTTCATCTCCTGGGACATAACCCTTATGACGATACAATATTGAACCATCCTGATCAATAATTATCGTTGTGGGCATTTCCTGTACTTTAAGTCTCTTTTTCACCTGACTATTTGGATCTACGGCAACATTGAATTCAAAACCCTTTGTACGAACATATGGCTTCACCTTACTCATACTTTTTGGTGAATCAGTATTAACTGTAAGGACATTAAACCCAGTTGGTTTAAAATGATTATAGAAAAGGTCTAAATAACGCATTTGCTTTTTACATGGCTCGCACCAGGTTGCCCAGAAATCAATTATCATAGGTCCTTCTTTGAGAAAGTCATATAATTTTGCGTACTTACCGTTTATCATTTTAAGTCTTATGTTTGGTACCTTATCTTGAGCTGATAAAAACGAGGATATCAACGCAATCATTATTATTAGCTTTTTCACAATTAATTTTACCTATGTTTCAAAATAAATTACTTTTTCTTTATTACCACAAGGGTAATATCATCATCGTTCATTAAACCAGACATCCAATCATCACCAAGGTCAATCAGAGAATCAATGATACCCTGTGCTGTTTTATCGCCATTTACTGTAATACAATCTTTGACCGGTTCATAGTCTAGCATCTCACCCTCATGGTTTACACACTCTGGCAATCCGTCAGATATCAAAACAAGAGCATCGTTTGACTCTAGATCAAACGAATGTAAATCAAAATCAGCTTTTTTCATTGAACCTAATGGAAGCCCCGGAACAAGTATCTCATTCACATCTTTTGATGAATGCTTATATAAGTATGCCGGGGGCATACCTGCTGATGTGAAATCAAAAGACCCATTATTAAACTTTGCCATATTTAAAGACATCCGAGTTGTACCAAGGTCGATTGCCTTAATAGTTCTATTAAGACGTGTGGTTGTAATTGCAGGTGTGTCAAAGTCTGATCCATAGAGTCCTGCTTTTGTGATGGAGACCATCATGCCAGCATTTAAACCATGGCCAGTTGCATCACCACACACAACATACATAGAGCCATCTTCTTGTGGAAAAAAGTCATAATAATCCCCACCAACTTCCGTGGATGTTTTCATGTGCAGTGCAATATCATAGTCAGGGTGATCTGGTGGGTTTTGCGGTATCAAGGACATTTGGAAATCTCTCGCTTGCTCGAGCTCTTGGATACGTCGTTCTTCCTCTAGTTGATATTTTTGTTTATGCATACGGTGACGCATGAAAATAAATATACCAATGATGAAAAGGACTGCATAGAATGAGAAAGCCCAAATACTTAAAAGAGGATGTGGCGTAAATTTGATATCTAACTTTGCAGGTGCGGACCATACCCCATCATCGTTAGAGCCTTGAACCATAAAATTATAAGTGCTTCTTCCAAGATTATTATAGGATGCAAAACGTAACCCTTGAGATGATACCCAGTCCCTATCAAATGGCTCTAACTTATACCTGTATTGGTTTTTTACAGTTTGATAATAGTTGAGAGCCACAAAATCAATACTGAATGATTTTACTCTATGATCGATCACTAGGGTTGAAATACTCTCTCCCCCATTGGAATTATCAGAATCATTGAATGAGTATATTTCTTTTATTGAATCATCAAAATAGGTTTTCTTAAGTCTAGTAATCACACAGGGTGGTTGATAATCATTGAGTTGCAATGCTGCCGGATTGACCAATGTTATGCCCATGGGTCCACCAAAAAATATGCTCCCATCTGGACTCTGATCATAACTATGCCTATGAAAATCTATATTACCTATACCATCTGTAAGACTGTAATTGGTGAATGTTGAATTGACCTGATCATAAAATGAAATTCCTTTTTTCGAACTGATCCACAGCCCATTATTTTTATCAACAACCACACCTGTTATATAGTTACTCGGTAAACCATTTTGAACAAAATAATGCTCAAAATTATCTTTTTCACTGACATATTTATTAAGGCCTCCATTAGTACCAACCCAGATTACTCCATTTTTATCTTCCGTAATACAAGTTATCTGGGAAGAAGAAATACCACTAGTAAAAGCTTTATCAAAGATATGCCCTTCTAACTCAAAATCTTTTCCCTTTTCAATATCTTCTAATAGCTCATATGGAATCTTAAAAAGTCCATCCATTTCCGTTCCAAGCCAAATATTGCCTCTTGAGTCCTGGGAAATAACTCTTGCAATTAAATCTGAATTGAAATCTGTGACACTATTGGTTGTTGTATCAATTATCACCATACCAGATCCTGTGGCAACCCAAATCTTATCTTCAATGGGCAAAATATCATGAACTAGATTATTTGATATTTGTCTTGTTGGCGGAAGGCTATCTGATTCCGAAAACCTAATAATATTTTCAGCATCATAATCGTTCCAAGTATCGATCTTTAGTATGCCTTGATCTGTCGCTACCCACAACATCACATCATTTATGATCTCAAGGTCGATTATATAGTTGACATTTAGGAGAGACTTTTCATACTGTTGGTCCCTGATACCATCATATGAGATTTTTTCAAGACCAAAACCAGTAGCGACCCACATCATGCCGTCACTCTGCGTAGTGATAGAATAGATCTTATCACTCTTTAGACCCCATTCATTCTCCTGATCATATCTATGGTTCACAAACTTTGGTTTAACATAAGAAAAGAAACTGATACCATTTTGTCCCGTGCCTATCCAAACATGGCCAGCTTTGTCTTCAATGAAATCATTTATTTCATTATCCGCTATTGATGCTTTGTCAATGGGGTCATGCTCAAAATGGTTTGCCGGCGGAGGACCTTCAGAATAGGGATCTTCTCCCACCAATAAACAGTTCAGTCCAGAATGATTTTCAGTAGTATACCACAAACGACCTGACTTAACTGCAATAAGTATTTCAGATATATCATTTTCTATTATACTGTCTGCATATGGTGTCATCTGGATATTAAAAAAACTTGACTCTGAAGAGATGTAACGAGAAATACCATTTTGGGTTGCTATCCAAAGTTCATTTCTCTTTTCATCCCAATCCAAATCTTTAACATAATTTGAAACTATTGACGTATTCTGTTTACTTTTTCTATAAACATCTATACTACCACCGAGACCACCATTTAATTTGAATAGACCATTTGAGGTTCCAACCCAAATATCGTTTTTGGCTCCGCGCTCTATAGCATTCACAGCTATATCATTTAATCCAGCTTCAATACCTACTTTGATAATTTGATTTGACTTGATATCATAGTAGCGCAGGCCAGAATTGGTTCCAATTAAAATAGTGCCATCGGAGTCTTTACTTATAATGGTAACCATCTCATCATATATAACTGATTCATCTGAACAATTAAAACATGTCAATACGCTATCAACACTATTGTACTGATAAACTAAACCACTATCTTTCAATTTGATATAAATATTACCTTGATCGTCATCAATAATAGTTTCAGAATTAATGAGCTCTGCTCTTTCAAGATCAATAGGCCTTGAAAATTTTCTTTTTGATGGATCAAACTTACTGACGCCTAATTCTGTACCAACCCAAATCATATGACTGGCATCTTCATAAACGGTTGAGACCTTATTGCCGAGAAGTGATAATTCATTGAATGAGTTCATTTGATAATTTGTAAACTCATAGCCATCATAAACATCAAGGCCATTTTCAGTGCCAAAATACATGAAACCATTCCGATCTTCATAAATTACCTTAACAGTGCTCTCAGCAAGCCCATCCTTAACAGATATATTTTTGAAGGAAAAATCGGTTTGACCAAAAATATAACAAGAAAAGGCCATTAAGGTGATGATGCTTTTGTGCAGATATTTTTTATTATTCAGCATGAGCTTTTATCATTAAAAAAAAAGGCGACTAATGACAGTCACCTAATTTAACAAAGGGGAATTGTTTATTTTACAATTTACTTAATAAATAAATGACTTCTCAGGCACTAGCTGATTCAGGGCCGCCAAAAATGTGAAATCAATTATTTTCCGATACGATATATGAATTAGGCGGCAAAGCAATTGTATTCTCATCTGGTAATTCACCATAAAGGACATACTGTACCAATGTAATAATATCAAGAATGTTTATAACACCATCTTCTCTAATATCACTGATCTCATAGCCACAACCCTCATCTACACCCAAGAGGACAATATCGGACAAACGAAGTATATCAAACAGATTTATGGTTGGATTATGATCGGTCATACCAACAGACCCATCTATATTGCCAGTAACATATATTTCTAAGTTATTACAAATATCGCAAGCATCACCGAGGCCATCCAAATCAAGATCTAATTGGTCATCATTAGGGATATCAATACAATTGTCGGTACTATCCATTACCCCATCTCCATCTTCATCTCTTGGCACATATGATAACCCAAGTTCTATAGCAGCCATGATCGCACCTTCATTATATCCTGAAGAAGTGTATAAGACCTCATGGTTATGATCTAGAACTACATTATGTGGAATATAACCATCTCCAAATAGACTCCACGCTTCTCCACCACTTGATCCGCCATCTATCATAGGATATGTAATACCAAATGCTGAGGCCCATCCTGCACATGTGTAGGATGTCCAGTCAAAGCCATTGGCAATTATATTGAGATAATTTTCATTTTCTGCTAAGAAGTCCTGCCATATACTCTCTGTTTGTGGAGCCTCCACCTGACAGGATGGTCACCAAGATGTAAATAGGTTTATCCAAGTAACCTTTCCATCTCCTTCTTCAAATAAACTCCAGTAATCACCCATTACGATATCAGGATTAACATCTTCTCCGTTCATACAAAGTGGGCCACTAAAATCAGGGGAAATATCTCCAACCTGCAGTTGAGCCTGAATAGGCATTAATGCAAGCGCGGTGAATACAAATAAACGAAGGTTTGATAAAAAAATGATTCTCATGACTTAAATGTGCTTGATTCTATTGATCTAGGCAAGAACAATCCGACTATACTTTTAAGATATTTAAAGAAACTAGTAACTAGCCTCCTGCCATTACCACATCTACCAGTACTATCAGGTCGAAGTTATTTATTGTTCCATCTTCAAGCATATCTATAGACTGGCAATCATTTGGAGGAAGCCCGCTACCATCAAGAAGATCAGATAGTGCTAAAACATCAGCCACACCAATAATCGGAGTAAAGTTTTCTCCATGAGCATCGAGGTCTACATTCCCTTGAATATTTACAAGTCCATTACATGCGTCACAGGCATCTCCATATTCGTCTCCATCAGCATCCTCTTGACCAGGATTGTATACATAGTGACAGTTATCATAAAGATAAGTCAATTCATCACCATCTGGATCAGGATCTAGATTATTTATATTTCTTGTTTGAGCTTGAGTAATGGGATGGTCAGATCCTTCACTTTGAAATTGTTGCACAATAGCAACTATTTTAATATTCGAATGCTCCCAGGCATCTGACAAGAGGACATTGTGCTCAAAGATCTCTGACTGTCCCGCTTCGCTTACCGAAACTGGATTCTTATTAGCTTCACTCTTTGTGACGTACCTTCTTGCTACATTCCTGGCGTTATGCCACTGCCCAATACTCCCCCAGAAGGAATAAATATTATCTTCAACAGCGAATACTTCAACATAGGTATTCTCAATGTTTACAGTAGTATCAATATCATTGTCAATTAGTATCTCTACACTAAAATTGACCTCATTATCTCCAGGCTCATACTCACCTGATATGCCAAGACGAAATGCAGATGGCAGGTCATAATGCTCATGATATAACTCTAAATATCCTGGATATATGGATTCCCAGTTCCCACCACTGGCTCCACCCACCTGATTATGCACACCATTCCATACAGTGGTCGGGTAAGCATTAACTCCATATAGACCAGCTCTCATGGAAAAAGCTGGTTGGAGTAAAAAGTCAGAGGAGTCTGGAGTGTAAGTTGGACTGTGCCATTCAATTGAGTGTAATGTACCTGGGAATTCTTTTAGAAGTGTATCAATCGCGAAACTCGCGGATGGACAGTATGGTCAGTTAAGACCTGTAAAGTCTTCAACATAAACATTTTGACCACTTTGAGAAGCATTCATAACAGCCATGCGTAGATTCTCGAACGCAATGTGTCTATGATCAAGTGCCTGTGCAGATAGGAAAGTAGAAATAAATGTGATCGTAATAATTGAAAGTGCTATTGAGCGAGCTTTTTTCATGATTAACCTCTTGGTAGTTCTCAATTCAGGATGACACAATAATAGTTGAAAACACATATAAAACTCAATAGTTAATATTATGAGCTTTAAAATAAAAAATTATATTTTTCAATAAATTAATAACGTTGGGAAAAGTCTATAAAAAAAGGCGGTTGCAAGAACCACCTTTTTTATAACTATGCTAAATTTAAAAATTAAAACTAGAACGCACCTTCCATTACAAAGGAAGCAAGTGCAATAACATCAATTATATTAACATCACCATCTCCAGTTAGATCGCCGGCTTGATATCCACAACTTTCTTCTTCTCCTGATTGGATAATCTCCGAAAGTTTTAAAACGTCAAACACATCAATAGTTACCGTTGGTTCTAGGCTACTAGTATCATAATACCAATAATCACCACTGACATTACCAGGAATGTATATGTTTGTGTTGTCGCAGAGATCACATGCATCGCCTAGTCCATCTCCATCTATATCTTCTTGCCCAGGGTTATAGTCTGCCATACAATTATCTTCATTATTGGCCACACCATCCTGATCCGTATCAAATTCGTTAACATTTATCTCTTGAACTTGAAATACTTCATAATTCCCATAATTCTGAACCATTGAAATAATTTTAACACTGTCAGAGTTCCATGCTTCTTCATCTATCTCAAATGATCCTGAAAAAGTTTGTGATTGCCCAGCTGAATTGATGGTCAGGTCTTCAGTACCTATCCAATACCTTGCTACATTCCTTGCATTATGGTCCTGGTTTGCACCTGCCCAGTATGACATAATGTTATCCTCTACAACTATTATTTCTACTTTTTGGTTCTGGACAGAATAGTTATCATCCATAGAAACAGTAATCTCATAATTAACTGTTGAGCCATCTTTTATTCCATTGATAATGATCTCATAGGGGGTTTCAGTTCCAATCAGATCATTATAAAACCCGATAAAATAATTATATGCTGGTTCCCAATTACCATTGGCCCAACCGCCTGTCAGGTCATAAATACCATTCCATTCTGAATGTGGGATGCCTCCTACGCCATAAAGACTAGCTCTTGCACCGTAGCAGCCTCCAAAGTTGTCATAATAATAACACTCTTCAAAGTCAGAATCTCCTGGCGTATAGCCCGCTGAGTGCCACTCAGTGCTGATTAGGGTTCCAGGAAACTCATCTAACATTTCTGAAATCGCGAAACTCGCGGATGGACAGTATGGTCAGTTTAATCCTGTAAAATCATCAACAAAAACACGCTGACTTGACCTTGATGCAGCTTCAACTCTAGTTCTTAATTCTTCAACGGCCATATCAATAGGGTCCAATTGCTGTGCAAAGGGTAGTGATATCAATAGTATTAAATATACGTTTTTCATTTTTTTACTTTAATTATTAAAAATTCATTAAAATTAACTGTAGAGTCTAACATTCTTCGTATAATAGAGCAAACTTAGAAACTAGCACTGTAACTGATCTTAACCCCATCATTGAAGGGGGGTATAAGTCTGCAAACACCATTACTGCAAAAGAGCCCGCCTTGAATAGAGCCATACATAATTGAGAGTCTTTGTGATGATGTGATATTATAGGCAAACTCCACGGAGACCCAACGATTTTGTATCCAACTGGGTGGTTCAATATTGTTCCTTTT
>CENP01059230.1_pt1 | contig 13917 bp, 19 predicted proteins | sample 361281 | NCBI WGS metagenome assembly CENP01 (sample SAMEA2591122, study PRJEB7988) | marine metagenome | biome: marine biome (ENVO:00000447); feature: deep chlorophyll maximum layer (ENVO:xxxxxxxx); material: saline water (ENVO:00002010), including plankton (ENVO:xxxxxxxx) | depth 70 m
CGATTGGGATTACATTCATGATTTACAGAAAGTAAATGCAAAAGGTATTATTACAAAATTTGAAGAGTATGTTGCATGAAGTATCTAAAAGAGATTACAGATTGGAGTGACTGTGGATGTAATGTTCCAAATCACACCTACATCTTTAATGAAAAAAATCAGAATGTAGGATATATCAAAACTGGAACTAAAGAAGAAATCTTTTACAAATCACCATCTAAACTATTTTCAAAGTCAAGACGAAAATTTGTAGAACTCAAAGGTTGACAATGCCCCTCGCTTTTTCATATAATTAAAACATGATAAACGAATCACTAAAAACACAAAAAGACAATCTTGCAAAATTGATGGCTGCAGAGGACATCACTGTTGTTCACAAAAAAATATCTACTGCATATTTTGATGTGAAAAACAGAATTCTTGCATGTCCTATTTTTAAAGATGATATGAGTTCAGAACTCTATGATTTATTTATGGGTCATGAAGTTGGCCATGCACTCAATACACCTCTAGAGGGATTACACTCTACTTTGAAGGAAAACAGAACTCTAAAGGGATATCTCAATGTAATCGAAGATGTGAGAATTGAGACTGCAATCAAAAACAAATTTCCTGGCTTAAGAAAATCATTCTTCTCTGCATACAATGAATTGATGGAGATGGATTTCTTTGGTCTTAAAAAAAGAGGTTTACAGGAACTTTCACTTATTGACAAAATCAACTTGATTACTAAAGTTGGTGCTAGGGTTCAAATCAATCTCAATGATGAAGAACAAGGATTCCTTGATATGGCTTATGCATGTAAGACTTGGGAAGATGTGGTCGAATGTGCAAATGCAATTTACGAGTGGTCAAAAGAAAATGAACAGAGAGATGAGAACGATGAATCCATAGTTCCTCAAATGTTTCAACTAGATGATGAAGACGAGGTTGAAGATGATGAGGATTCAGAAGATTCAGAAGATTCATACAATGACAGCTTTACAGATTCAGACGAAGATGATGATGATGATGAGGACAATCTTCCCGAGACGTCAGATAGTTCTCAAGAAGAGGGTAACATAGAAAAGGAATCAGAGGAAGAAGAGTCTGAAGGTGAGGGAGAAGAAACTGAACCCAAAGAAGAGAGAAAAGATACTGGTGGTAAAGAGGGTTCAGAATTTGGTGTTCATGATAATGAAGACGGTGCTAGAGAATCTATTACCGAACATAGTGCACACAATAACGAAGAAATGTTTTTATCTGAAGCTAATGTTGTTACTCAAACTACGGACTTAAAACCAAAATTCAAAGATATAGAAAAAAATGTTATCACTTACAAAAACGTGATTCAAGATTTTGAAAAAACAGAACAAGATGAGACAACAATAAAGAAAGCTCTCAAGACTAAACAAAATCTTCAAAACAAAAACAAGAAGATTGTTAATCACATGGCAAAACAATTTGATATGAAACAATCTGCAAAAAGAGCTGTTCATGCATTCAATGGTAAAACTGGTAAACTTGACATGAACAAACTTGCAAAGTATCAAATTGTTGATGACATTTTCAAAAGAGTTACTTATCTACCCGAGGGTAAAAATCATGGTATCAATGTTCTATTAGATTGGAGTGGTTCTATTGTAGGTGAAGTCAGAGACTTATTAGAACAATCAATAATTCTTGCAGAGTTTTGTAGAAAAACTGAAATACCTTTCAGAGTATATGCTTTCTCTGATGTATACTGCAGAGGAAATTACGATAATAGTGGAAATTCAGTGTTGATTGAGCTTATTTCAAGTGAAATGACTTCAAGAGAATTCGACAAGATGTATACTAATCTTGCAATGATTTGGGATTCACATTTTGCAAGCAAGCTTTACTACGGTTCATGGAAAAAAAGACAAAAAAATCTCGAAGAATACAACAACTGGTATGGTGATGCTCATTACCTTGAAATATCTGATATGTGGAATATAGATAGATTTACTCTTCCAAGAGGTTACTCTTTAGGTGGCACACCTCTCGATGAGTGTTTAGTTTACATGAGAAAATTGATTCCTCTATTCAACAAAAAATATGGTATTGAGAAATCGATTCTAACAGTTATCACTGATGGATATTCTCATTCATCTAGCCTTTTATCACCAACCAAAGAAGAGAGAGAATTGGACGGAGAACAAATGAAAGATGACAGTTACTATAGTGAGCAGAAAAGAGTAAGACAAATCATCGACCCATATTCTAGAAAAGTGTATAAAATATCAAAAGTTTCAAGTTACTATTCTAGTGATTCCTTCTACAGAACACAGTGTATACTAGATTGGATTCAAAAAGAAACTGGTGTGATTGTAAACGGTTATTTTGTTTTACCATCAAAAAAAGATTTATGGAATTTACTTTCATTTCTTGACAAAAAAGTGTATGATGATGATGTAAAAAAACTTTGGACTAGTATCAGAAAAACTGGTCAAGTGATGGATGCGTTTGGATACAACAAATTGTTCTTAACATCAAGTTCTGCATTGAATACTCAAGGTGAAGATACACTTGATGATGAATTGATTGATGCAAAAAAAGTCAGAGTGTTGGCTGCATTTAAAAGAAATCAAAATTCAAAAACAACTTCAAGATTTTTAACCAACGAATTTATTAAGGAGATTGCATAATGAAAGTTAGAGAACCGTTGAGAGTTGAATCAGATTGGATTCAATGTCATGACATTACATATAGGTCACTTGCAGATGCAGTGATGGATGTCGGGCCTGCACCATGCACTAGGTATGAGTGTGACAGGATAGCAGAGTGTAAAAGAGATAAGGTAGAGTGTTTTGCATTTAGAATTTGGGTCAACAATGGTGGTGAACTTAATTCTAAACAACAGAAAAAAATTGGAACTATTATACAACCAATCAAATAATAAACTTGACAATGCCTAGCATTTTTTTGTATACTAATAACTGATGAGATTAATAACTAAAACAAAGGAGACTAAATGACTGATAAAAGAAGTTATGACAGGAGTGAGTCTATTATCGTTAATGATAAAGACTTTCATTTTACACCCGATAGAAAAGAATTTCTATCTGCACTAAAGTCTGCATATGGTGAGCAGACTGTTTTTACCAAGGAAGATTTTGACAATATAGGTCATTATCCATATTGGGTGAAATCATCTAGATATGATTTCAAAACTGCACCTAATACTTTTGATTTATCATTGGTAATGAATGGTGCAACAAATGTTGTTCCACTTTCAAGACCTATTCCTGCAGTGCAAACAACTAACAATAAACCAGTTGCAGTGCAAACTGATGCTGTAGTTGCAAACGTTCTTGATGATAATATAAAAGTCGTTCCCGAGAAGATGAGTAACTATGTTCCTTTTGGACACTTCAGAGATGTTAAGAACGTCATCAAGGCCAAAATCTTCTTTCCAATATTCGTTACTGGTTTGAGTGGTAACGGTAAAACACTTATGATTGAACAAGCTTGTGCTCAACTCAAGAGAGAGTGTTACAGGGTCAACGTCACCATCGAGACTGATGAAGATGATTTGATGGGTGGCCACACTTTAGTCAACGGTAACGTTGTCTTCAGAGAAGGCCCAGTTATCAAAGCAATGAGAAAAGGTGCTGTCCTTTTACTTGATGAAGTTGACTTGGGTTCTAACAAGTTGATGTGTTTACAATCAGTTCTTGAGGGTAAAGGATACCTAATCAAAAAAACTGGTGAGTGGGTAACACCTAAAAAAGGTTTTACAATTCTTGCAACTGCAAACACTAAAGGACAAGGTTCTGAAGATGGAAAGTTCATTGGAACTCAAATCATGAATGAAGCAATGCTTGAGAGATTTGCAGTTGCAATGCAACAAGAATATCCACCAGTGACAACTGAAAGAAAAATCCTTTCAAAAGAAATGGAATTGACTGGTGAAGTTGATTCAGAGTTCGTAACCAAGTTAGTTGACTGGGCGGACATTATCAGAAAAACCTACTATGAAGGTGCAATTGATGATGTCATTACCACAAGAAGACTGGTTCACATCGTGAATGCATTCAGAATGTTTAAAGACAAACTCAAGTCAATTGAGATGTGTATCTCAAGATTCGATGAGGAAACAAGAAACTCTATTCTTGACCTCTACACAAAGATTGATGCTGGGGTTGATTTAAATGTTGAAAACCCAGTTGACGAATCAGCCGATGACGAGGTATAATAACTAGATGTTTGGTAAAGTTGACAAAATACACTACAAGTATGATGAGGGAGAACTCTTAAATGAGTTCTCCAAATACATCGATAACACTTACGACCAACATTACAGTTTGAACAAATACCAGTCTACTGAATTTATTATTGACAGTGGACATGGTGAAGGTTTTTGTATCGGAAATATTATGAAGTATGCACAACGATACGGGAAAAAGAATGGAAAGAATAGAGCAGACATTTTAAAAGTGTTGCACTATGCTTTGTTTATGTTATATGTGCATGACAAAATGGAGAAGACTAATGATGAAAATTAGTAACGACACGAGAAATGTCTTAAAAAATTTCTCAACCATAAACTCGGGTATTAGAGTTAAGAGTGGAAATACTTTAGAAACTATTTCCAATATGAAAAACATTCTTGCAGTTGCAACGATTGATGAATCTTTTCCTCAAGATTTTTCAATTTATAACTTGAATGAATTTTTAGGTGCAACATCTCTTCTAGATGATGCAGACTATCAATTTAATGACAGTTCACTAACTGTAACGGATTCAAATACTTCACTATCATATTTTTATGCAAGTGAAGGAATGGTGACTGCACCCGATAAAATGATAACCATGCCCGATTCAGAAATCAAGATTGATATCTCATCATCTTTATTATCCGAACTTCAGAAAGCTGCAAGTGTGTTAGGTGTTAATGATTTAATTCTTAAATCAGATGGCACAAAGATTACACTTGAAGTTACTGATAAGAAAAACACAACTTCAAATACGTTCTCAAGAATAGTTGGTGAAGGTAATGGTGTTTCTTACACAATGAATTTCAAGATTGAGAATCTTAAAATTATAGATGGTAACTATGAAGTATTTGTTTCTTCAAAAGGTATTTCAAACTTTAAGAACAAAGACTTTGCAGTTGAATATTTTATTGCATTGGAGCCCGATTCAAATTACAATGTATAGACCGTTTCTTATATATAATAGAAACATGGTGTATGTTGTGCCAGTCTCTGCAATATACACGGGAGATATCCAATCTCATCAGTCCTCAAGGGCGGGTATCACTGTGAATTCGGTGGGGAATTCACTCTTATGATTCAAGAATTTTTATACGTGGAAAAATACAGACCTCAAACAATTGAGGACACGATACTTCCACATTCAATTAAACAAACATTTAAAGAATTTGTAAAACAAGGTGAGATACCAAATCTCATGTTATGTGGTTCTGCTGGTGTTGGTAAAACAACTGTTGCAAGAGCACTGTGTAATGAAATGGGTGCAGACTTTATTGTTATCAATGGGTCAGACGAAGGACGATTGATTGATACATTAAGAACTAAAATCAAAAACTTTGCATCGACTGTATCATTAACTGGTGGTTCAAAGGTTGTGATACTTGACGAAGCAGATTATATAAGTGCAGATAGTGTTCAACCTGCTTTGAGAAACTTCATTGAAGAGTTCTCATCTAACTGTAGATTTATCTTCACATGTAATTACAAGAATAGAATTATAGAACCACTTCACTCAAGGACAACTGTTATTGATTTTTCAATGACACCTAAAGACAAACAAGAACTTGCAGGTGTATTTCTAAAAAGACTAACAGAGATATGCACTGCAGAAAATATTAAATATAATGAGAAGGTATTAGTTGAACTTATACTTAAGTTCTTTCCCGATTTCAGACGATGTATCAACGAGGTGCAACGATATGGGGTCGGTGGAGAGATTGATGCAGGACTACTTGCAACACTATCTGAAGAAAAACTAACACCACTACTGAACATGTTACGAGACAAAAAATGGGGTGAGATGAGAAAATGGGTTGGACAGAATTCCGACAATGATTTCACGACACTCTATAGAAAAGTTTTCAATGCACTTGAGATGAGATTAGAACCAACATCTATTCCATCGTGTGTATTGATTATTGCAGACTATCAATACAAGTCTGCATTCGCAGTTGACCATGAAATATGTTTTGTTTCATGTATGACTGAAATTATGTCTGAATGCAAATTTAAGGAGTAAAAATAATGGGACAATTTAATGAAGTAGTAGAGAGACAAAGAATTCTTCTAGAAGCAGAAGATTGGGCAGATGGTGTCAAATCTATCCATGTGCATGGAATAACATCTATGTATTATGAAACTGCTGAATCAAAAGCAGACATTGAAAAGAATGGACATGTTACTGATACAGAATACAACAGTGGACTTATTGTTAGGGAAAGAAATGGCAAAAAAGTTTGCACCTTTGGAATTAGAAAAACTGGTGATGACTTAATTGATGCATACTTAATAACTAATGCTTAATGTCTAAAAGAAGTCCTTTCGATTTTGTCAAAGATGTATCCTATGATAAAAAGGATATTATGGTTGATAACATCGAAGAAAAAAATTACACACCCTTCCTAGTAAATAAATCATTATCTTATCACCAAGATACTATTTACTTCGTTAATGAGATGAATTGTCGTTCACACCTTGACAACCGTCTTCAATTCACCTTTTTCCTAAATACTTTAAGGAAAAGACAAAGATTTTCTAAATGGGCCAAACCCTATATCAGTAAGAAAATCGATGTTTTAAAATCGTATTATGGAGTATCTGCACAAAAAGCTAAAGAATATGCAGACATACTTTCAGATAAACAAATACGTGAATTGAAGAACAATATGGTAAAAGGTGGTAATGAGAATGGAACAACATGACGAAGTATCTAATCTAGTCGAAATTTCATTTAAAGAAAAGGATGACTTCCTAAAGATAAGGGAGACACTTACACGCATAGGTGTAGCATCTAGAAGAGAACAAGAACTATTTCAATCATGTCATATACTACACAAACGTGGTAAGTATTACATCACTCATTTCAAAGAACTATTCAAACTCGATGGTAAACCTACCAATATAGATGAATCTGATATTGCAAGAAGAAATACCATCATCAATCTATTAAAAGAGTGGAATCTTATCACTATTATCGATGTGGATAAGATAAAAGAACCAACAGCACCACTCTCTCAAATCAAAATTATCCCCTATAAATCTAAAAATGAATGGAAATTGACACCTAAATATAACATAGGTAATCGAAGTATATAAATAAGATTATCTTAATAATATAGGAGTAATTATATGTTTTCAGGCATTATAGACTTCATTATGGGAATTTGGAATCTACTTATGGTGATTCCAGTTATAATATCAATTTGTAGTGTAATTGTTGCTTTAACACCTACACCACATGACGATAAAGTATGGGCAAAGGTATATAAATACCTTGAAGTTCTTGCACTTGCAATAGGTAAAGCAAAGGATAAAAACCCATTACTAGATAAATAGGTAAATTATATGTTAAATAATATTATTGATTTTTTAAAAGGCTTATTCAGTTCATCAGAAACAGATGAACCTAAAAAAGTTGTGGAAGTGAAAAAGGTGCAAATACCTACAGTGGACAAACTCAAAAAGTTCACAAAAGTACAACTTTTAGATTTTGCAGACAGAAACGATATCACTGTTTCTAAAAACAAAACTAAAGCTGTCATCATCAAAGAAATACGTTCAAGTAAGTAAATTCTTTCTGTATAACATTCAAATCACATAAATAGTGGTATGGATGTTATGCAGTTTTTAAGTGAAGTAGGTGTACCTATATTTGGTGCACTGGTGATGGCATTCTTCATTTTCTTAACTCTTAAATATATACTCGATGGGGTTGCTGATGATATCGGTGACTTGACAGGTATTGTCTCTATGTTAGAAGATAGAGCAAGAGTTATGAATAATGACATCCTAAAAATAGATTTACTAATCTCTCAACATCTAGAGTTAAAACCCGATTTAGAAAGGGTTGCTAGAAGTGAAAACTTTGTAGAAGATGGAAGCATAGATGCAAGGAGAGATTAATGGAAGAAGTTGCAAGTCTTATAAGTGAATTTGGATTTCCAGTTGTTATGTCTTTGGGTATGGGTTATTTCATATATTTTGTATGGAAATTTGTAACGGAAAAATTAGAACCTAAAATAGATAAACAGAGAAAAGTTCTCATTAAATTAATTGACCAAATGAGAATGTTAGACCAAGACCAAATACGTTTGGAGAAAAAACTACAAACAGTATTGGACTTGAAGGCAAGACAACATGAAAAAGATACTCCTAATAATTAGTTTATTTGTATTACCTATTAATGCAGATATAGTCCACAAATTTAAAAACCCATCGTTCAGTGGTGTCGGAACAGGTGCACACTATCTTACGATTGAAAACCAAGAGACATCAAGGAAGAAAGCAATCGAGGATGCACTTGAGGCAGCTCAAAAAGCAGCTGATAGAGAAGCAGAAAATACTACGCTTGCAAAATTTATTAGAAATTTAGAAAGCCGTATCTATTCACAATTTTCTAAACAATTAGTTGAATCAATGTTTGCAAATGATAATCCAGCAGGATTTGGTTCGTTTGCATTAGAAGGAAGTATCATCACATGGGAAGTTATTGTTGATGAATCGGGTGCAGAGTTTATTAAATTAACCGTAGTAGACGAAAACGGCACGGAAACAGTTATAGAGATACCAGTCGGTACAGGTAACTTTGCCCAAGACCCCGATGGTGTTGGTGGTACAGACGGTGGTTAAATATTTACTTGTATTTCTTCTGATATTACAGGGTTGTGCATCAATTCCTAGATGGTCAGATGACCCTCAAGATTGTAAAAGATGGGAAGAGGGTTTCGGTAAAGATATAGTTACAGGTATACAAAAACCAATATCTAAAAAATATATTTGTGTAGAACAACCCGAAGTGGTAAGATTACCTTCTTTTGTTGAGTTATTAAACTTACCACCTGCAAAAGAAAAACCGATAGTAACTGTATATAACTTTTCAGACAAAACAGGACAAAGAAAAAATAGAGAAAGTCTTGCAGATTTCTCTACTGCAGTCACCCAAGGTGGTGTCGAGATGGTTATCGATGCATTGAAGACTGCAGGGAACGGACAATGGTTTCGTGTTGTTGAGAGAAACGGAATTGATGCATTAGTAAGGGAGAGACAAATTATACGTAGTGCAAGACAAGAATATGCAAAGGCAACAGGAGAAGAGACACAAGGATTACAACCACTACTATTTGCAGGAATGATAATAGAGGGTGGTATTATAGGATATGATTCTAATATAAAAACGGGTGGTCGAGGCGCAAGAACACTCGGTATTGGAGTCTCACGACAATATCAACAAGATGTTGTCACAGTAAGCATGAGAGCTGTTTCAGTTCTAACAGGTGAAGTATTATTAAACGTTCAAACTCGAAAAACTATATTGAGTTATGGTTCAGGTGGAGATGTATTTCGTTTTGTAGACCAAGCCACGCAATTGGTTGAGATTGAGGACGGTGTGGGAAATAATGAGTCAGTGACATATGCAGTACGAACAGCAGTTGAAGCTGCAGTGCTGGAATTAATATACCAAGGACACGATAGAGGTTTTTGGGAAATAGAGGGGTATAACGAAAATGAATAAACTAATTAGTTTAATTTTATTATTGTCGACAGGATTCGTTTTCGCACAAGCTACAGATGACAACGAAATTAAAATCACTCAAAGTGGTGATACATTAAAACTCTACATCGACCAAATCGGTTTTGGTAACAAAATTGGTGGGGACAATGGTTCAAGTGGAAGTGTATCAAGTGCAATGGCTATCACTGGTAGTTCGTTAGAGTTTGATTTAGATTTTGTAGGTAATAACAATGCTTTATTTGGGCCAGTTATTGCTGACAGTTCTATCTATAAGTTAGATTTCACAGGTGATTCTAACAGTATAGATTGGAATATAGGTTATATTGGTAGTGCTGATTCTTCTGATATTAACTTTGACGTAACAGGAAGTTCTAACATCTTTGACATTGACCAAGGTTATGTTGCAAGTGCAGAATTTTTAAATGCTGATTTGATAGTATTAGGGGGTTCAAACGTTTTTGATATCGATTGGGAAGCAGATAACTTGACATGGAATTTGGATATAACTGGAGATAGTAACAATATCAACACACTTCAAAACGATGCAAGTGATTCAGTGTTAAACTTTACATTAACTGGAGACAGTGCAGATGTTGACATTAATCAGTTGACTGGTACATGTGCTTCTAATAATGTTGCATGTTCATCACCAATCTCATCAATTGATTTAAATGTGACAAGTGATAATGCAGTCATTCAGATTAATCAAAAAGATTCAGCTAACGATTCTTAATTTGTTGTTCATCAGTGGGGTCTTTGCAGACCCCATCGGTGACGTTACTGAATCAACAGGTATCGGAACACTTTTACGTGGAAACGATGATGTAAAAAATTCTATTGGTACAGATGTCCTTCTATATGATGAGGCAAAAACAGGTAACGGTAGAATGAAAATTACCTTACTTGATAGAGAAATTATCGATATGACAGAACACACAAATGTGTATATCGATGAAGCATATTACGACCCTAATCCAAGTCTTTCAAAATTATCACTTCGAATGGTGCAGGGAACAGCAAGATTTACAAGTGGTGCAGGTCAAAGAATAAGAAAAGAAAATATCAATGTTTCAACACCAACTGCACAAATTACAATTAACGGAACAGATTTTACAACCACAATCGATGAACTTGGACGTTCACTCGTTATATTATTGCCTGATGAATATGGAAATTCTAGTGGTGAGATAGTGGTAACAAATGATGGTGGGAGTGTAACACTCAACGAAGCATATCAAGCCACCATGGTATCAACACTTGAGTCACCACCAACTAACACGGTAACAATCAGTGGTATAACACCATCTCTTATTGATAATATGTTTATTGTCAATCCACCACAAGAAGTTCAAGAAGCAATTGAAGAACAAGCACAAAACGATTTAAACGAAGACCAAGGTATACTAGACGTAGATTTTTTAGAGTTTAACGAATTAGAACAAGATGCATTAGAAAATACAAAAGAAGATTTAGAATTTTCAGAATTAGATATAGATTTATTAGATGTTGATTTCCTAACCGATTTATTAGACATCGTAGAGGCATTAGAGAGAACAACAGTATCACTTGCAGATGCACAACGAAGTTCGGGTCAAGGTGATTTTAATATCAAAGGTGCACAACTAGGATTTAATAAAGATTCACAGTTTAATATTTTTGTTCAAGACGGAGATTTATATCTCTATAGAAATGTGAGTGGTGTCATAGAAATTGTAATTGCATCGGGTGGTTCGGGATTTCTTGAAACTAACGTAGAAGGTTATCAAGGTATTATAGAATTTGGTACTGGTGACCCTGCAATTCAGATAATTATTAATCAATCAAACTAAATAGTGTTATGGGGAAACTAGGGCCATTATTATACATAATCATCTTGATAGGTATATCATTGTCATCAAACGCAGGTGATAATCATGTCCATGTTGAACAAGTAGGCTCGGGTGACAATCTAGATTTAAATATATCTCAAATAGGATTCGATAACGAAATTAATTTTTCGTTTGACCACTCAAATAACACTTTTGATTTATCACAATATGGTTCAGGAAATTATATTGGTTGGGTGTCATATTGGGGTTCAGGTAAAGCATGGGGTGGAGATGTTGACGGTTCGGGCAATACCGAATCAGCAGAACAATGGGACGGTGCAACTTATGGTCGTCATATATGGGGTAACAATAATACTGTTGATGTATATCAAAATGGAACTCATACTTTTAATTTAGATGTTCATGTTGATGGTGTGTTTCATGAAATACATCAAGAAGGAACAGGAAGTCATTATTCTCAATTATACTTTTATGGTCAGTCAGATAATTCAATAACAAGTATAATGCAAAAGGGAACAGGTTCACATAATGCAAGAGTAACACTACGGGGTTCATATGACACAACACTTGACCTTTTACAACAAGGTGCATTAAATCAATCATACACACTCACACAAAATTGTCAAACACTTGGTGGTTGTTCAGTATCAGTATCACAAGGTAACTGATGTTTTCTTGGAAAACAGTTCTAGTAACTATAGGGTTACTTTTCGGTCTAAAAATATGGTCACCCTACATTGTAGAAAATATCCAGTGGTCATGGTTTGATACACTTCATAGAACAGTTGAAAAACAAGTTGTAAATGATATTGTACTTGTAGACATAGACGAAAAATCATTAGAAAGATTTGGACAGTATCCATGGCCAAGAGATGTCTATGCAGACTTGATGTGGGAATCAGACCCAAGTAATACACATGTGTTTGCAATAAAATTCAGTGAAGAGGATAGATTCGGTGGAGATGAAATCTTTGCAAATGCACTTGTCAATAGACTCTCGATTCTTGCAGCTGCACCTACATCACAAAAAGATACTGGTTCTGCACCCTTTGTTAACACTTCTATATTCGGTGGTGGAAATATTAAAGATTCGGTTTGGAATTTTTCAGGAATTTCATCTCCTATCAGGATACTTCAGGATAATACTTATGGTGTTGGGGTAACTGTTGCTACACCTAGTGTCAAAGGAACATCAAACTTTGATGGGACAGTTCGTTCTGCACCGTTACTTGTAACTGCAAACGACCAAGTTTATCCCAGTATTGCACTCGAAACACTTCGTGCATTTTTTAACCAACCTAATTATCAAACAAGAGTAACACCTGAAGTAGGAATCGAATGGATTCGTATGGGTCGTCAACCACCCATTGAAACTACACCAACTTCAGATATTTTAATTTCGTATTGGAATGAGTTTCAACGGGTGAGTGCATCTGAATTAGACCAACTTCCTCTTACAAATAAGATTCTAGTTTGGGGTCTGACTGCAGAGGGATTGAATAATCCATCGTCAACTCCAGTTGGGGTATTGTATCCCCATGAAGTTCAAGCAAACATAATCCAAACCGTTTTGCAAGAAGTTCGTATACAACAATCCTACTATCTTGAATTTCTCGAAGTTGCTCTTCTTCTGATAGTCCTTCTAGGAATACTGGTAGTGGTTTACAAACTTCCCACAGTTCTTTCGGGGATAGTGAGTCTAGGTATCGTTGTATTTCAACTGGGGGGTGGGTATTATATATGGAGTTCGAACTTGATTTTGTTCGATTCTTTTTATTCATCGGTTGCCTCCTTGATTGTTTTTGGACATGCTTCTTTCAACAAATACTATGTGACTTATCAACTCAAGGAACAAATTAAGAAACAGTTCCAAAAATATTTATCTCCTGATATGGTTGAAGAACTTCAGAAAGACCCTAGCAAACTTAAGTTAGGTGGAGAGAGAAAGGAAATGACATTCATGTTTATGGATATCATCGGGTTCACTCCTATAAGCGAGGCGTATAAAAACAATGACGACCCCGAAGGATTAGTAGAACTCATAAACAAGTTCCTAGATATGCAAACAAAAATTATCATAAATAATAATGGAACTATCGACAAGTATATGGGCGACTGTATTATGAGTTTTTGGAATGCACCTCTCGACTGTAAAGACCACGCAGACCTCGCCGTTAAATCTGCACTAGAAGTATTAGATAAAACTAAAGAATTAAATGAAGAACTTAAACCACTCTCTCTTCCACCCATTCACGTGGGTATTGGTATTAGTACTGGCGAGTGTATCGTTGGAAACATGGGGTCAGAAATTAGATTTGACTATTCCGTCATTGGAGATGCCGTCAACCTTGGTGCTAGA
>CENP01095473.1_pt1 | contig 13914 bp, 16 predicted proteins | sample 361281 | NCBI WGS metagenome assembly CENP01 (sample SAMEA2591122, study PRJEB7988) | marine metagenome | biome: marine biome (ENVO:00000447); feature: deep chlorophyll maximum layer (ENVO:xxxxxxxx); material: saline water (ENVO:00002010), including plankton (ENVO:xxxxxxxx) | depth 70 m
AATATTATATTTAGTGATAAGAAGTTAGAAAATAAACAGATGAATTTTCTATATAATATGAGTGATGTTACAATGAACCTCGCGAGTAATGAGGGATTTGGGTTAGGAACTGCAGAATCTCTAATGAGTGGTACACCAATCATTGTAAATGTTACAGGTGGATTACAAGACCAATGTGGATTTGAGGTAGAGGGTAAGAAACTAACTGCTGAAGATTATAAAGAAATCAAGTCACTACATAATTGGAAAGAGTGGGAACACGAAGAAAGATTAGCTTGGGGTAGTTGGGTAAAGCCAGTATGGCCTAAGACTCGTTCATTGATGGGTTCAATACCAACACCATATATTTTTGATGATAGACCAGACTTTGAAGAGGCTGGTGATAAAATAAAAGAGTGGTATGATATTGATAGGAAAGACCGAGATAAATGTGGGATAGAAGGTCATAAGTTCGTGATGAGTGATGATGCTATGATGAGTGCTAAGGCTATGAGTCAAAACTTTATCGACCACATGGATAGAGGTTTTGAAGAGTTTAAACCAAGAAAGAAATTTGATATATTTGAGGCATAAAATATGAAACAAACAATTTTAGTTACAGGACCAGTTAAGACTCGTAGTGGTTATGGAAATCATGCGAGAGATATATGTAGAGCATTAATTGAATTAGATAAGTATGATGTTATTATTAATTCAGTTCGTTGGGGGAGTACTCCAATGAATGCATTGGAAGAGGGTAATGAACATCATGAGGCAATCAAGTCAAGATTGATAACCTCACCACAATTACCAAAACAACCAGACTTACATCTTCATGTGGTAGTTCCAAATGAATTTACACCAGTTGCTAAAAAGAACATTGGTGTAACCGCTGGTATAGAAACAACCGTACCTGTTCCCCAATGGATTGAAGGCATGAATAGAATGGATTTAAATATATTAACTTCTAATTTTACAAAACAAGGATTTGAAAATGCTAAGTTTGAGTTTAAAGATGAAAAGACAGGTCAACAAGGTGAAGTAAAGGTCGTAAAACCAATGGAAGTTTTATTTGAAGGTGTTGATACAGATGAATATTTTGAAACCAAAGATATGGATGAAGATGTTACAAAGACATTTAATAAGATAGATACGAGTTGGAATTTCTTATTTACTGGTCATTGGTTACAAGGTAAAATTGGTGAAGATAGAAAAGATATTGGAATGTTGATTAAAGTTTTTTGTGAAACCTTTAAAAATCAAAAAAATCAACCTGGTTTAATATTAAAAACAAGTAGTGCATCCTTTTCTGTATTGGATAGAGAAGATATATTAAAAAAGATAAAAAATGTAAAAACTACCATAGTTGGAAATTTACCTAAAATATATTTACTACATGGAGATTTAACAGATAGTCAGATGAATCAACTATATAATCATCCAAAAGTAAAGGCACATATCTCACTAACTCATGGTGAGGGTTTTGGTAGACCATTATTAGAAGCAACTCAAAGTGGAAAACCTGTTATTGCTAGTGCTTGGAGTGGTCAGTTAGATTTTTTAAATCAAAACTATGCTGTATTGTTAGGTGGTTCATTGACAAAAGTTCCAAAGAGTGCATTTCCAAAAGAAATGTTATTTGAAGAGTCACAATGGTTTACTGCGAATTATCAACAGGTTAGTCAGGTAATGATTGATGTATTTAAAAACTATACTAGATATTTAGTCAAGGCAAAACAATTACAATTGTATTGTAAAAATACTTATAACTTTGATAAAATGAAAGAAAAATTAGAAGGTATTGTTAGTAAAATTTTATCTGATATACCACAACCAGTGGAATTAAAGTTACCTAAATTAAAAAAGGTTGGTACAACAGTAATTCCAAAAGTTGAATTACCAAAACTAAAAAAGGCTTAATATGGCAGAGATAAAAGTAGATTGTCCTGTATGTTTTGATACACACCAGTGTTTTGAGGATACAGTTGAAGGTAAGGTTGGTGGTGAATTCAAATCTTATATGTGCTTTAATTGTGGATTCACAAGCAATTCAGCTTATAAATGGGATAGTGTTGAGTTAAAAAAGGCTCAGTTAGGTGCAACTCAATTAATGAATGAAGTTGCTTTTTATGATGAAGATAGAAAGATAATGTGGTTTCCATCTATAGTCAATATGGGTAAGTTGGGAGTTATATATCCAGAAGGTACTAAGAATAATTGGACATATAAATTAGCACAAGTTAGACAATTATCAGATTTGGAATTAACAGAAGAGCGATACAAAGGTCATACCGAAATATTAGATGTTGAAAATGCAAAGGAATTTGGTCAATATGAGTTTTTAGATGCATGTAAAGATATGGGAATAGTTAAGGATTTATAATGTCTATTAAAAATACTACATGGACTAAGATAGAACCAGGACAGATTGTTACATTTGTATATAAGGCAGAAGGAGAATCTCGTGGTTACAAGAGAACTGTTTTGTGTATTAATCCTGAATTAAAATATAAGAAGAAAAATGGTAGGACTATTAAGTTTTTTGTTGGATTACAATTATTTAGTCAAGATAATCCTAATAATAAACTACGACCAAATGAAATAAAAAGAATTATGGATAAGTTTGGAGTAGAAAAACAAGACGGTGCTATTACTGTTGATGTAGACAAAAACGAATATATGACGAAACAAGAAACTAGAATTGTAGTGGAAAAACTAAAACGCTTTATGGACAATTATAGAACATATAAGTTACGAGAATGTAGAAGAAGAAGAGTATTTTTAGAAACACAATATAATAAGATACCAGCTAGTGTTGTAAGATTAATTGAACAACGGGAGAAGTTGAACATTGAAAATTAGTTATGGTATTACAGTTCACAATGAGGCTGAAGAACTTGAAAAGTTATTAACTGTATTAAATACAAATATAGATAAGGAAGATGAGATAGTAGTTTGTGTTGATGGAGATGATGAGTCAGTTAAAAAGGTTTTAGATGAATGTCTAGCCAGTTGGCATACAGATAAGGTTTACAATAGAAAGTTAGATGGTGATTTCGCTGCACATAAGAATTCGGTTATAGAAAACTCTACAGGTGATTATGTATTCCACATAGATGCTGATGAGTATCCAAATGAGATACTAATCCAACAACTAAAACAGATATTAGAAATAAATGATGTAGATTTGATATGGATACCAAGAGTAAATACTGTTGAAGGATTTACACAACAAGACATACAAAAATGGGGTTGGAATATGTCAGAGAAAGGTTGGGTAAATTATCCTGACTATCAATCACGAGTCTACCGCCGTGATAGTGAAATCCGTTGGGAAAGACCACTTCATGAGTTGATAAGAGGTGCTAAAACTTACGCACATTTACCACCACATGAGGAGTTAAGTTTGTATCATCCAAAGACGAAAGAGAAACAAGAAGCACAGAACAAATTTTATATGGATAATTTTAATAAAAACCTTTTAGTGAGGAAAAATTAGTGAAAATTGCATACACATTAAATGGATTATTTGGTGGGTTTGTTGGTAAGAGTTCTCATAATAAAAGTTCATCAGATTCAGAATTAGTAATGAGATACACATATCTAAAATTAAAAAAATATATTTTAGAAAATCATGGTATTGATTTGTTTATTTTTAGTTGGCATGTTGATTTAGAAAATCAAATTATAGAATGTATGCATCCTACTAAATTGGAGTTATGTAAACAAATAGATTTTGAACCATTTGACCATTTAAAAGATGGTGATGTTCCAAGAGTTAAAGCACATATTAGTAGATGGTATGGATTTCAACGAGTTATGAATATGGTAAGAAATTATGAAGTGGAACATAATTTTAAATATGATTTGGTTGTTAATGCTAGAATGGATTTGTGTTGGAATAACACATTTGATTTTAGTAAATTGGATAATACTAAATTTCATATTACACACAATAAAGATTTACCAAATTGGGGTTGGCCAAATGCTAACCAAGAAATAACCGACCATATATTTGCGTCTAATTCAGATACTATGTTCAAATATTCTAATTTATATGATAAACTTCATGAATATACTCTACCAGGCCAGTGTCCACAATATGCAACAATATCTAATCATTTTCTGATGGTTTGGCATTTGAGAAAAATGAATATTTTAAATGAAAAAATAATTTCAAAGACATTTACTACTATGGACAGAGGTATAAATCCTGATGTTGATTATCATATTTTTAGGAAAATAAAATTAACAAGGAAAAAAGTTAAAGGAAAATTATAATATGAATAAACCAAAAACAATTTTCTGTGATATTGATGGTACATTATGTCAATATCCATATTCTGCTGAGATGGGAAATTATGAATTTAGTGAAAAAAATATGAAACCACTACCTGGTACTATACAAAAGTTATGGGATTGGGATAAAGCTGGCCACATGATAATATTAACTACTGGTAGAAAAGAGGGAATGAGAAGAGTTACAGAAAGACAATTAGAATCTGCTGGTATAATTTATGATAGATTAATAATGGGAATAGGTGGTGGAGCACGAGTATTGATAAATGATTTGAAACCAGATAGACCTGGTGATACTGCAATAGCAATTAATTTAAAACGAGACATAGGAGTTAAAGATGTCAAAATATGATCACATTGAAGATGCTTGGGTAAAAGAAGCATTGGAAGAATACAAAGATAAAATAGATGAGAACAAATCTCATCGCTTGGACATTAGTTCTTACAGAGTTGAGAAGCCATGGGGATATGAACTATGGTTAGAATTAAATGAACATTATGCTTATAAACTAATTCACATGAACAAAGGCTACCAAAGTAGTTTACAATGGCATGAGAAAAAAGTAGAAACCAATTATGTTATTGAAGGTGAGGCCGAAGTTTTATTACAAAATGAAGATGGAACAATGGAGTCGAGAACTTATAAAGCTGGTGATGGCTGGTGTGTTCCATTAAAGACTAAACATAGAGTTATAGCTACAACAGATTATACTGCACTCGAATGTTCTACTGCACATTTAAACGATTGTATTAGATTCGAGGATGATTCAGATAGAGGAAGCGGTAAAATAAATACAGAACATGAAGGAAACTAATTGAATAAATTCTGTATATTGGCTGCTGGTTGTGGAACTAGAAATACAAATGTTTCTGGTCTACATAAGGCGTTACTACCATTAGAAAATAAACCAGTTATATCTCATATAATAGATAAGCTTGGTGATGTTGAGATAGTAATTGCTGTTGGTTATAAATCAAATCAAATAAAAACATACATGAATTTGGTTCATTCCGATAAAAACATTACTTATGTTGATGTGGATAATTTTGATGGAGCAGGCTCTGGACCTGGATATAGTTTATTGTGTTGTAAGAGTGAATTACAAGAACCCTTTGTATTTACATCTGTTGATACTTTGGTTGATGATGATATTGATATAATGTCTATTGAGGAAAATTGGTTAGGTATAGCACCAGTTGAAAAAAACAATTCATTAAGTTATTGTTTAGTTGAGGGTAGTAAATATTTGGATAGCCTTTATTATGGTAGTGGTGAAAAGGCCTACATTGGTATGGCTGGTATCTATGAGTATGATTTATTTTGGGATTCATTGGAAAAACATAAAATAATAAAAGATGAGTATCAAGTAATTCATGGATTTGATAGTTTGGAACACATGAAGTTGATTAATTTTACCTGGCATGATACTGGTAATAATGAATCTTATGAAGAAACAAAAAAATCATTTCCAAACGATGTGGTGGCTAACAAAAGTGATGAGGCTATCTTCATTGATAATAATAAAGTCATAAAGTATTTTGACAATACACAAAAAGTTAAGATGAGAGTTGATAGATTAAAGTATCTAAAAAATTGTCCTGATGTTCAAGTGATTAATGATAATATGTATGCCTACGATTATATTCGTGGTACACTACTATCTAATATTTCAGATGAGAGTTTGATGAGAAAATTTTTAGATGAGTGTCAATCTTCATTATGGTTTGCTCAACGACCAAGTGATACATTTTTTGAAGATTGTAAAAATATGTATGAAGTTAAAACTAAGGAAAGAATTAAATCATTATCTGGTTCAGAATTAGATAATATTTCTATTATAAATGGAATTAGTGTTAGGCCTGTTGAAGATATGTTGGATGAAATTGATTGGAATTGGTTAATTACTAACGGTAAACCTACACACTTTCATGGTGATTTACAACCAGAAAATATACTTTATGATGAGGACAATGATAAATTTGTATTGATAGATTGGAGACAACAGTTTGGTAGTAATTTAGAAGTAGGTGACACTTACTATGATTTGGCTAAATTATACCATGCAATATTAATAAATGGTAAATGTATTTTGAATGATATGTTTGATTATACTATAGCTTCTAACACAGCGAACTTAAATTTTTATGCAAAAAGTAATTTAGTATTTTTTAACCAGATTTTCCTTGACTTTTGTTCTAAAAATGGTTATATTTGGGGTAAGGTAGAATTATTAGGTATATTACAATATTTAAATATTTGTACATTGTATGATAATTTTAAAGATGGTAAGTATGGTAAATTCCTGTTTCTTTATGGAAAGTATTTACTAGCAAAATTTTTACTAAGGAGTAAGTAATGAATAAGAAAAAACTCATAGAGTTATATAAAGAAGAATCCTCAAATGTTTTTGATAACATACCAACAAGTAAAATAGTCAAGTTTGTTGATATGGTTTTTGAGGCCTATGAAAATGAACAAACTATATTCGCTTGTGGTAATGGTGGCAATGTGGCATCAGTACAGAATTTAGTGGTGGACATGAACATGCATCCATTTGTATCGGAGGATAAAGGTGCTCAAACCATACCACGAAATAAATTTAAGTGTGTTAGTTTATGTAGTGACCAAGCAAGTATAACTGGTATTGGTAATGACTTAGGGTTTAGATTTATATTTAGTGAACAATTAAAGTATCAAGGTATTAGTGGAGACATTGTATTTGGTATGTCAGGTTCTGGCAATTCAAAGAATGTATTGGAGGCCTTTAGAGTTGCAAGAAACAGAGGGATGAAAACTATATTGGTTACAAGAAACTCGGTAAATAATTGTAATGAGTTTGCGGACTTAACCATATCACTTGAGGGAACATCAGAGTTTCCTGGACAAACTGGTGGTAATAATAATAACTTTCACTTTGAGGATATATTGTCAAAGATAACACATATTGCTGTGGGGCTATTAAAGGAGAAAGTACACAATGAAAATTAATCCAAATGTATTAAGAAAAAAGGTCATAGATATGGTTGTTGCAAAACAATCAGGTCACATTGGTGGTGCCTTTTCTATGGCAGAATTGACAAGCGTATTGTATGAGGACTTTGATATTGGTGGTAAGGATAAATTGATTTTATCAAAAGGTCATGCTGTTCCAATTATATACGCAGCATTACATGAGTTAGGTCAGATTAGCGATGAAGATTTAGATTTATTCAGAGAAATTGATTCACCATTACAAGGTCATCCTGATAAATTAAGACTACCATTGATGGATGCTACAACAGGTTCATTGGGACAAGGTTTGAGTATTGCTATTGGACATTCACTTGGTAAAAAATTAAGGAATGAAGAAGGTACTGTATTTTGTGTATTGGGTGATGGTGAGTTACAAGAAGGACAAATATGGGAATCACTAATGTATTATCCAAAAACAAAGTTGAAAAATTTGATTTGTATTGTAGATTGGAACAAAGGACAAAACGATGGATATTCAAAAGATTTTAGTATAATGTATGATAATTTAGAGGAACGAATTTCTTCATTTGGTTGGAATGCTAAAGTAATTGATGGTCACAATTCACAACTTATAAGAGAAGAATTACAACTCAAAACAGATTATTTTGAAAAACCATTATGTCTTATATTAGATACAATCAAAGGTAAGGGTGTTTCATTTATGGAAGATCCAAGTTGGCACTGTAAAGTTCCTACAGAAGAGGAATATGAAATTGCTATGAAAGAGTTAGGAGTTTAAGATGAAGGCTACAAGAGAAGCATTTGGAGAACACTTACCTGTAATGGGTGAGAAGCATAATAACATAGTTGCATTAGATGCTGACTTAGGTGGAGCTACAAAAATTAGAAGTTTTGGACAGGCACATCCTGATAGATTTTTTCAGATGGGTATTGCTGAGGCCAATATGATTGGAGTCGCTTCGGGTTTATCCGAATATGATTACAAAGTATTCTTAGCATCGTTTGGTTCATTTCTTACTGGTAGATACGACCAAATAAGATGTAGTTTAGCATATCCTAATAGACCAGTGGTTTTAGTTGGTACTCATGTTGGTATGGCCATTGGTAAAGATGGTGTAACTCAAATGGGATTAGAAGATGTTAGTATTATGAGAGCATTACCTAATATGAAAATACTGAATCCAGCATGTTATTCTGAGGCTATAAGGGTTATTGAATATTTATGTGAAACAGTATTGGATTCACCATATTATTTGAGGTTGGGTAGACAACCAGTTGAAGATTGGAATATGCCTTTTGAATTTGGTAAAGGCCAGGTAATAGCAGATGGTGGGGATATAACATTATTTTCTACTGGATGTATTTTAGGTGATGTCTTTCAAGCATCTAAAATTATAGAAGAGACAACTTCTATGAGTGTGAGGGTTGTAAATATCCCAACATTAAAACCGATAGATACTGAAATTATTATTGATTCTGCTATAAACACTAACTATTTATATACAGTAGAAGATCATTCTATTGTTGGTGGATTGGGAAGTGCTGTTTCAGAAGTTTTATCGGAACATTACCCAAGTCAAGTTACTAGAATAGGTTTAAATGATATATTTCCAGAATCAGCACCACCTACTGATTTATATGAAAAATATGGATTGAGTTCTAAACAAATAGCAAATAGGGTTTTAAGTGAATTGGATAAATAAAGATACAGAAATATATTGTTCATTTGCAGAAACGGCTGGTAATACTGGTTGTCAAATGATGAATACCGCATTTTATTATTATGGATTGAATAAGATATACAAGTCATTTTCAGTTAAGAATATTGAGGATGCGGTTAATTCTGTCAAGACATTGGATATAAAAGGATTTGCGATAACAATGCCTTATAAAATAGATGTTCTTAATTATGTTGATGATATGTCGGATGATGTAAAAGAGATAGGAGCTGCTAATACAGTTCTTAATTTCAATGGTGGATTTCTTCATGCTTATAATACCGATGCGTATGCTGCTAGAACATTTTTAGAAGATTATGATAATCAAAAAGAATTATATATTCTTGGTGATGGTGGATATTCTAAAGCAGTTATATGGGCTGCTGAGAGAAATGGATTTGATATTAAAAAAGTTACTAGAGAAAATTGGAGCGATTTACAAAGTATAAAATCTTCTATAATTTATAATTGTACTCCAGTAGATATTTCAAATCCAATGTTGCGGATAGATAGTTCAAATGATATGATTAATTGTTTGGTTGAATCAAAAACTGGTAAAGAGTTGGCAAGATTACAAGCGTCGAAACAATTTGAAATGTATACAAGAAAGGAATTTCCATTATGAGTAAGAATGTCTTATTTTGGATAGGTGTAAAAAGTAAAGATTCATTAATGCAAGAAAAACACGGTGAATTTAAATACTTAGATGTTGGTAGAAAAAGTTGGGAATGGTGGTGTAAAAAAAATGATGTGATATTTTTACCATACGAACAGGCTACTGAAAAGGATACTGGTAAACACAGAGTTACTTGGACAAGGTGGTTTGATGTACTTGATAGGGTAAAATCTGAAAATATAGATTACAACAAAATAGCGGTTATTGATGGCAGTACAATAGTAAGATGGGATACTCCAAATTTTTTTGATTTAACAAAAGATGGTTTAACTGCTTTTAGGTCTTTAGAAAATATAAGATGGATTTGTGAGGGTGTTGGTGGATATAATAATTTCTTCAAAGGGTTTAATTTTGATATATCAAAATATATAAGTTGTGGATTTCAAATTTTTGATAAGTCACATGAAGATTTTTTGGGTATGTTGAAGAAGTTTTATTATGATAATAATGAAGAGATATTAAAGTTACAAACAAAAGAAGTTACAAGAGGCACAGACCAACCAGTTTATAATTACTTATTACAGATACATAATATAAAGGTTAATATGGATTTACCTAAATCATTTATGTTGACTCATTTACAAAGATTTGATTGGCTGTCTCATAATTGGCAGTTAGATGACCAAACACCATTTTTTATTAGATATGGATATATTTGGTTTTATAGTGGATTTGCTCAAAGAGGACATAGATATGATTTAATGAAACAAACTTGGGATACAATAAAGGGTAATTATAAATGAAAAATTATGTTTTTATGATTAATATAGTGAATGAGGGTAATGAAGAGAGAAGTAAACCATATCAGTATTCAGTTAATTCTTGGAAAAATTGGTGTAATAAAAATAATTATGAATTGTTTGTCTTAACCGAAAGAGTATATCCAAAAGAAATAATGAATCCTAATTGGCATAAATTATTTGTTTTTGATTTATTTGATTCAAGTGGTATAGAATATGACCAGATTTGTTTTGTTGATGCTGATACAATAGTTCACCCAAACTGTCCTGACTTTTTTAAGATGTCCGAACACAAGTTTTGTGGTGTTCCTAATTATGGCTCTATGGATTGGGTTTGTAGAAGTATAGAACAATATTCCAAGTATTTATTTAATAATCATCAATTACCATTTTGGAAATATATCAATAGTGGATTTATGATAGCTAATAAAAAACACAAAGAATTATTTAAAGAAATACAACAGTTTTACTTTGATAATCAAGAATTGGTCGTAAAAGTTCAAAAAAATTTTAGTGTAGGTACAGACCAACCTGTAATTAATTTTTTCTTGGATCTTAAGCAAATTAGTTGTAAATTACTACCTTACGAATTTAACATGCAGGATATGTATAGATTTGAAATTTTAGGAAATGATTTTTTGTATACTAAAGTAGGTTGGGTATATCACTTTAATGCGATACCACCAGAAGTAAAACAACAATTTGGAGAGGTTGGGGATTGGATGAAAAAAACATACGAGTATTTACATGATAATATCACATAAACATAAGTTTATATTTTTCAAAACAAGAAAAACTGCGGGTTCGAGTATCCAAGTCGAGTTAGCTAAATATTGTACTTATGATGATATAATAACAGGACAATATAAACAAGGTATTGATGATTCTTCACATAGTGCTGGTTTAAATATGGATAAGTTTTATACTAATCATCCTCATCCCATATTAAAAGATACTAAAAACTTTCTTGGTAGTGATATTTGGAATTCATACTTTAAGTTTGCATTTGTACGAAATCCATTTGAAATAGCAGTTTCAAGATATTTTTGGAACAAGAAAGGTAAATCAAATAATGTAGAACATACATCAATCTCTGATTTTAAAAATTGGGTAAAGAGTGGTTTATTGATTGAAGATTCACTTATACCATACACTTGTGATTTTGGTAAGATTGATTTAGACTTCATTGGATATTATGAAAATTTACAGAATGATTATAATTTTATATGTAAACAGCTTGACTTACCTGGTAAAGAGTTGCCAAAATTAAAGTCTGGTTTTAGAGATGAAAATTATTACACTAAGTATTATGACAACGAAACAATTGATATTGTTAGTAAATTTTATGAAAAGGATTTACAGATTTTTGATTATAAGTTTAATCAAAGATTTAAAGTTAGAAAGTGTCATCCTATAATTTCACCAAAAATGATGAAAACTGGTGGAGATAATATAAATGGACCAAGTTTAATAAAAGTACCAAATTGGGTAGAAAACCCTCTTGGAAAATATTATTTATATTTTGGAAACCATAATGGAAAGTATATAAGGTTAGCATATTCTAATAATATAGAAGGACCATATAAAGTATATGAATCAGGTACATTACAATTAAATCAAACAACCTGCAAAACACATATTGCTAGTCCTGATGTTCACATACAAGGAAACAAAATACTTATGTATTATCACGGTGATACGGATAATGGACAAAAATCTTTTCTATCATATTCAACAGATGGTTTAAATTTTAAAACTGATAATAAGGTTTTGGGTGAATTTTATTTCAGAGTATTTGAGTATAATGATAAAATATATTCTATTGCAAAAAATAAAAATGAGGATTCAGTTATATACGAATCCGATACTTACTCTGGTGAATTTAAAAAAATATTTAATATTTTACCAAATTCAAGACATACCGCTTGTATGGTAAATAAAAATATCTTATCGTTATTTTATACTATTATCGGAGAGTCACCAGAGTCAATTTATGTTTGTAGGATAAATTTGGATACTTGGGAAGTAATTGATGCGGAACTTTTAACGAAACCTACAGAGGAATATGAGGGTAGTGAATTACCATTTAGTGTTTCAAGACCAGGATCATCAACAGTTTATTCTGGCGGAGCTGTAAGGGAGTTACGAGATCCTTGTGTTTATACAGAGGGTGAGGATATTTACTTGTTAAACTCAATAAAAGGAGAATTAGGAATAGCAATTTCTAAATTATATAAATTATGGAAATAAAAAATAAAATAGCAATAGGTTGTTTGGTTCAATGGTATGAAATTGAGATGATTGAAGAGTATTTGATGAGTCTTAGAAATGCTGTACATGAAATAAAAAATAGAGAAAATATATTAATAGACTTTACTTTTAATGTAAACGAAGATTTGGAAAAGTTAGATACTTCAAAAATAACCATGAATGAAATTAGTGATAGATTTGATAAAATGGTCGGTGATATTCTAAGTAATTGTAGTTACACAATATATAGAAATGAAATGGATATTCATACCATAGCGGACTATCGTAGAACTTTTAATAATCAATATTGTACAGAGGCTGATATATTAATGTGGGGTGAAAGTGATTCTTTGATACCAAGACAAACCTTTCAGATATTAGATAATCTACATGAGGGTGCTAAACACACACCAAAATATGTTGCATTTTTTAGTACTTGTAAAATGTGGGATAAGAGTTGGGAAATATTAGAACATCCAGAGTTTACTGTTAAACCTTTTAAAGATATTGGTAATCGAGTTGAAACTAAAGATTGGTGGAGTCTTAGATATAATATGAACATAGATGAGATGAATTCTTTTAACGACAAAATAGAGGACTTGGATATTAAAGTTACTAATCAGTTAAAATTTAATGGTTGTGGTTTAGTTATATCTTCTGATGTGATTAAATCTGGTGTCAATATACCAAAAGGTTTATTTTTTGTACATGAAGATACTGCATTTATGAATAATTGTTTATTAATGTTTAGGGGTGAATTACCACAATACATTATTAAAAATATTCTATTAGTACATAATAGAAAGCATGTTAAAAAAAGAAGTTACATATTGGGTGAGGATGATGTCAATCCAGGTGATGTTGGTAGTGCTAGAAAAACTCATGACTGGTACACCAAGGCAAATAAGTTATGTGAACATAATGCTCACAATATGTTTAATCAAAGTAAAGTTTATGGTTGGGAGGATATATTTTGAGATATTGTTTTGATATAGATGGTACAATATGTACAACAGATTGTCATTATAAAGATGCCAAACCTTATCAAAAGGTTATAGATTGGATAAATAAGAAGTATGATGAAGGTCATCATATTCAGTTCTTTTCATCACGAGGTACTATGTCAGGTACTAATTGGTTAGAATTTACATTAAAACAGTTAGATGGTTGGGGTGTTAAATATCATGGTGTCAAATTAGGAAAACCACATTATGATTTATTTATAGATGACAGGTCAATCAACAATGAGGCTTGGTACAAAGAGGAAAATATAAAGGT
>CENP01082091.1_pt1 | contig 13893 bp, 11 predicted proteins | sample 361281 | NCBI WGS metagenome assembly CENP01 (sample SAMEA2591122, study PRJEB7988) | marine metagenome | biome: marine biome (ENVO:00000447); feature: deep chlorophyll maximum layer (ENVO:xxxxxxxx); material: saline water (ENVO:00002010), including plankton (ENVO:xxxxxxxx) | depth 70 m
AAACTGAATAAGCACGCTGTATCGAGTCCGTTTGTCTATCGACACAAGTGGCGAGCTGGCGACGTCATTATCTGGGACAATAGAAGCACTATGCACCGGGCCACGCCTTATGATGACGTCAAATACACCAGAGTAATGCACCGCGCCACGATAAAAGGGACAGAGCGTCCCCAATAGTTCGCTTTTAGGACAAGTGTCTCTCTAATGGGGCAACAGCTCTTTTAAATGGGTGTCGGTCTTTTATTTTATTCAACCATGTATTTACATGTGGTGGTATTTCGAAGTCTGGTTTAAATAGAGTCCACCTGTAAATAGTTGCGCTTGCGGGAATGTCCGAAATAGTGAATTCATCACCTGCCAGCCAACCCTGGTGGTCCAATGTTTGTTCTAGAACAGAAAGTGCCCCAAAAACTCTCAAATGCGCCTCATTAACAATATTCAAATCGCGGTCTTCAACTGGTAGTCGCACCAAATTCATGACGAGATGATGAAGTTCTGGCTCTAGGTGTTCATTCGTCCAGCTTGCCCATTTCACGGCATGCGCAATGTTGCTCATATCTCCGGCTATCAATTTATTTGGGGCATGATTGATGGCCAGGTGCGTCAATATAGCGGCTGAGTCCCAAATTATGGTGCCATTATCATTTATCGTTGGGATTGCGCCTGTTGGGTTCATATTTTTATACCATTTTTGGTGAACTAACCCATAAGGTTGGCCGCCGCCGGATATATGTCCTTCATGCCCCATTGTCGCACTTGCCAACGTCATTTCGATATCAATATTGGCTTCATAAGCAGCCCATAATACGCGCTGAGTGCATATAGAATTTTCTCTGCCCCACATGTGAATAGTCATATGTCTTCACTCCTTAAAAATATTTATGCTAACAATCATCAACTCAAAAGGTATGGAATATCTTTTTATTACATTGTCGTAAAACGAAATTTTTTAATTTATTTGATAGGATATACTTTCTTATAAAGCACCTGCAGCAGATACTAACAAAGTTAAATTAGAATTTGTCAAAGTCTAAATTTTCCAGACTATGCTTTTGCAATTATGTGTAGAATAATTGGTCAGCTGTGATTAAATTGTAACCATTATGCTGCCTCTCTAAGTCCGAAGAAGGTTTAGGAAAAAAATAAATCGAGGAAATCCGCCATTTCAGTTTTGGCACAACGATTGCTTTGAATGCTCCTAAGAATTAATAAAAGGAGCTTCTTAATGAGATTATTCAGTACAAAATTTGCGGTCACTATTGCAGCGGCAACGATGGCGCTTTCGAGTTTTGCAATTGACGCGTCTGTGAAAGCAGATACACCTGGTGTTTCGGATAAAGAGATTCGTATCGGTGCGTTTGGTCCGTTTGGTGGACCCGTATACTTATATGGAAAACTTGTCATGAACGGGGTGGAAGCAGTATTCGATAAGGTAAATGAAAGTGGCGGTGTAAATGGCAGAAAGTTAGTTTTGGTTCGGGAAGATGATAATTGTAAGCCAGAGGGTGCCATTGCAGCCGTAAAGAAACTGGCGTATCAAGAGAAAGTTTTTGCGATTATTGGGGGGGCTTGTTCCAATGCAACCCTAGCCGCTACTCCGGAATTAGTGAAATCTGGAGTGCCAATGGTAGTAAACTCAGCCGTTGCCGACGCGATAACTACTCCGCCTAAAAAGAATATTTTCACTACGCAACTCACCTCGTCAATTGAGAGCCGAGCTCAAATTGATTTTGCTCTGAAAAAGGGGATGAAGAAGCTAGCGGTTGTCAGAATGACTGACGCTTGGGCCATGGCGCGGTACAATCCGTTAATGGAGTATGCAAAAAAGAAAGGTATTACGTTCGTAGAGAATGTTGAACTTCAGGTTGATGCTCCGGACGCCACCCCTCAAGCCTTAAAGTTAAAAGCCTCAGGCGCAGATGCTGTTATTATGATTCTTTATGCAAAACCTGGAGCAGTAATGGTTCGCGATGCGCTTAAGATTGGCTATAAACCATTTTTTGTTGGTCAAACTGCAATCAACGATTTCGCGGCGTTTCAAGAGCAAGTTGGGATTCCGGGTGCTCTGAAGGATTTTGCGACTATTACCGCTGTCAAATATCAGCCAACTGACCCAGAAATGGAAGGTTGGACGAGTCGGATTAAGAAATTGTTTCCAAATGACAAGTTGTCTACCTTTAATATGAACGGTATTGGTAGTGCTGAAGTTATGGCGGAAGCGATAAAGAGAGCAGGGTCGGGTATAACCCGAGAAAAGTTTTTAATAGAATTAGGTAAAATAACAGACTTTCAAAGCTCCGTATACGCAGGTGACATAACTTGTGGAGCCCCTGCCAGTCACCAATGCAACCAAAGCCCTGGTTGGCTCGCTCTAGTAAATGGCAAAATTACTCTTCTGGATTAATTGGGCTTAAACGGATGAACCTCTTTTAAGGTTATCAATGGCAGATTAACTTTCGTTGTGGTCTTATTTAGATGTTTGTAAAAGAAATGGGACATCTTGCAGTGAGATGTCCCATTAAACCAATAGATGAATCCGTATAGGGAAAATTTACTAGATGGAAATGTTTTCATATCTAATCGCCACCGGCATCACTACCGGGGCTTTGTATTCACTGGTAGCACTTGGAATTGTTGTTATTTATAAGGCTACGGAGGTTGTGAACTTCGCTCATGGAGAAATGTTTATGCTTGGTGGTTTCTTTGCTTACACTTTTCACGTGATGTTTGGCCTCCCCTATATTGCTTCATTAATATTATCGGTGGGCGTGGCGTTTATGATTGGCATCGGTATAGATCGAATAGCTTTTCGTCCTCTCATGGAACGAAATACACTGGTCAGCGTTTTACTGGCGATGGTAGCAATGTCCTTTATATTGAAGGGGGCTGCTCGCGAGCTTTGGGGAGGGAAAGGCGATTATCTACCATTTCCCCCACTGGTATCCCCCGAACCTATAATGTTTGCTGGAATCATGGTGATGTCGCAACAGTTGGTAGTCATGGTCGCTGCGGTTGCGATTATGATTGCCTTTATCGCATTTTTTAAATTCACCAGGGCGGGAAAGTTTATGCAAGCAACTGCTGATAATAACAAAGCGGCAAAGCTAGTTGGACTTAGAACAGACCGTGTCTACATGTATACTTTTGGAGTTGGGGCAGCTGTCGCAGGGGCGGCTGCGGTTTTAATGGCCCCATTAACCTTGCTATATCCTGATATTGGATTCGTTCTCTTTATTAAAGCCTTCGCTGCAGCCGTGTTGGGTGGATTAACATCGGTCGCTGGGGCGATAGTTGGTGGATTAATCATCGGTGTTATCGAACAACTTGCGGCAGGATACATACATACGAGCATGCAAGAGGTTGCTGCGTTCCTTGTAATCATGATTGTTATGGTCTTTATACCGAACGGCATCTTAGGCCAGAAAACCGTGAGGAAGGTCTAATGGGGCAATCGTTACTTAGCAAGCAAGCATTCCTGTGTGTTCTTTTCGGTGGACTTTTTATAATTCCATTTTTTGCAAACGACTATGACCTTTATATAGCAAATTTTATTTTGATTTACATTATTTTGGCACAAGGTTTAAATTTATTAATAGGATTTGCTGGCCAGCTGGCATTTGCCAATGCTGCTATGTTTGGAATAGGGGCTTACGGCACGGGACTTTTAATGACGCATTTTGGTTGCCCATACTGGTTGGCGGCACCATGCGGTGTTGTAATAGCTATGGGTGCAGGCACATTGTTAGCACTTCCCGCTCTAAGGCTCAGTGGAATATACCTTGCGTTGACCACGCTGGCATTTGCGCAGTTTACATTATGGCTAATGATGAACTGGACACCGGTCACATTTGGGGCAGGAGGGTTTGTTCCTCCGGCAATCGATTTTTCACCACTGCCAATAAGTCAACCAATAGCCATGTATTTTCTCTCTTGGATAGCGGCGTTAATCTTATTTTTTATCGCTCGTAATGCGATGGAATCGCCTATTGGGCGGGCGTTTACAGCCATCCGCGATCATGAAATAGCCGCGCAGTCTCTAGGGATAGATTTATATCACTATAAAACGATGGCTTTTGCTATGTCCGGTTTTTTTGCTGGTATTGCTGGGGCCCTATATACTGGGGTGCTTGGATTTGTCGGTCCAGAAAGCTTTGATTTACTGCAGATGGTTATACACAAGGCGGCTCTAGTACTTGGTGGTATTGGCTCAATCATGGGCGCCGTTTTAGGAGGCGTCGCTCTCGGCATAATATTAGAGGTCGTGAAGGAAATAAAATTCTCTATAGAAATAGCTTTTGGTGTTTTATTACTGGTTTTCATTTTATTTCAACCGAGTGGACTTGTTGTCTTTTTCAAGCGCTGGTTACCAGGGTGGGATGAAAAACTACATTATAGACCTCGTCACATTGATAAGCCACCGATAGCCAAAACGTTAGATAAAAAAAGTTCCGATGACCGGCTTTCGGCATCCGCATCTGAGTGAATCAGTGATGGGGTCAATCTTAAGTGTAAAAAATGTGTCATTATCTTTTGGCGGCGTAAAAGCATTAGATAACGTTGACATAGAGTTCCCAAGTCAAAAGATTATTGGGATTATTGGGCCTAACGGAGCGGGAAAAACAACTCTTTTGAATGTTATATGCGGTATTGCCGAGCCGACCGAGGGCCAAGTATTTTTGGATGGAGTTAGTCTTAATGATAAAAAACCCAATAACATTGCTGAACTAGGGATACGGCGTACCTTCCAAACATCTCAGTTATTTCCAAGTATGAGTGTTTTGGAAAATATGATGGCTGGTCTTCACCTCATGAGCAAATCGAGTCTTTTTGGTTCGATTTTTAGAACCCACAAAATGAGGTCGGAAGAAGAAGAAATGCGCAAAAGGGCGATGGAAGCGTTAGATTACGTGGGCTTTGCGGACTTTGCGGATCGACCTGGAAATGCTTTATCTTTCGGTCAACAGCGTATTATTGAAATAGCAAGAACTTTAATTTTTGATCCTAAAATTGTTTTGTTAGATGAACCCGCGGTTGGGTTATCGCTCTCACGTGTCTCTGAGTTAGAGGTGCTTTTGAAAAAAATCAGAGATGAGAGGGGAGTGAGTCTAATAATGATCGAACATGTAATACGTCTTGTCATGGGGGTTTCTGATAGCGTGATTGTTCTGAGCTCGGGGAAAAAAATTGCGGAAGGGAGTCCCGATAACGTTAGGGAGAACCCAGAGGTAATTGAAGCTTACTTGGGACACCAAAAACATGCTTGAGGTGAAAAATTTAAATGTTTGGTACGGCGTAACAGAAGTATTAAGAGATGTAAGCTTCAACGTTCCAAATAATAAGATCGTAGCTTTGCTAGGCGGCAATGGATCAGGCAAAACTACGGTTTTAAATACTCTATCGGGTCTCTTAGCCCCAAGAGGAGGTTCGATAACTTTTAATGGAAGCAACGTAACCGGAAATCCTTCTCATCAGATGGTGAAAAATGGCCTCGTTCAAGTTCCGCAAGGAAGAGAAGTGTTTTCCAATATGTCGGTAAAAGATAATTTGGAGCTCGGGGGCGCAAGTTTGAGTAACCGCAAAGAAATCCGAGAGGATATCGAGAGGATGTTTGATTTATTTCCTCGTTTAAGAGAAAGAGCTCGTGCTAAGGCAGGCTCATTATCGGGTGGAGAGCAACAAATGGTAGCTGTCGCCAGGGCTATGATTGCCAAGCCAAAACTACTTCTTATGGATGAGCCTTCTGTTGGTTTAGCGCCAAAGATTGTCGATGAAATAATCACAACGATAATTAAGTTAAGGGATCAGGGACTTACCATCCTGATAGTGGAACAAAATGTTGGGGTGGCCGCTGCAGTAGCTGAGGAGGCTTATGTTCTAAAAGATGGCGAAATTGGTCATAGTGGGCCTGCAGTTGATCTTATGAAAAATGAAGAAGTCTTGAAATCATACCTAGGGCGGTAACTAATAGTCCGCAATTAGTATTTGGATTTAAGAGGGAAATTATTATAAATAAACGGTAGCTCTTTTTATAGAAGGTGATGATATGGATGTAGGTTTACTTGGAAAAAGCGTTTTAATTACGGGGGCATCTAAAGGGATAGGCAGGGCTTGCGCATTTGCTTTTGCCAATGAGGGTGCGTCTGTCGTTCATGCAGTAGGTAGGTCACAAGAGGATTTGTCCTCACTACAAAAAAATATTGCTGCAGAGAGCAATACAGTCGTCAAAACATATGCTATGGACCTCACGGATAAAAAATTGAGAGACGAGCTCATAGGTGAAACCAAAGATGTAGATATTCTTATAAATAATGCAGGCGCAATACCATCTGGATCAGTTTTTTCAGTGACAGAGGATGCTTGGCGTGAGGGATGGGAATTAAAAGTTTTTGGCTACATAGAAATGACCAGAGCGTTCTACAGTATCTTTAGAGAAAGGGGCCATGGAGTTATTCTCAACGATATTGGCAATTCTGGTGAAAATCCAGATTTTGATTACGTCGCGGGTTCAACTGGAAATAGTGCTTTGATGACATTCACAAAAGCGATGGGAGGTACTAGTTTAGATTATGGGGTTAGGGTATTGGCAGTTAACCCGGGTCCGGTGGATACTGGGAGAATGGAGAAAATGCTGCGTCAACGAGCAACTATGTTGTTTGAGGATGAGGAGCGCTGGCAGGAGTTGTTAGCTCGATTTCCGGGAGGAAGGGCTTCTACTCCTGAGGAGATAGCTACTTCTATCGTATTTTTATCATCTCCATTAGCTTCTTATATTAACGGTTGTATAGTTACTATTGATGGCGGTATCAGTGCTCGGGGTTCGATAATTTAATATAAAGGTTTTAAACATGCCGTTTGCTCAAACCGAAGACGGAGTCAGTTTATTTTACGAGGAAGTGGGGTCAGGACACCCACTGCTATTCATACATGAGTTTGGTGGGGACCACCGAGATTGGGAGCCGCAAATGCAATATTTTGCAAAAAATTATAGGTGTATATCCTATTCGGCCCGAGGGTACCCTCCCTCTGATGTCCCAGTCAAACTGAAGTCTTACTCTCAAGAAATCGCCGTGACCGATGCTTTATCAGTATTGGATGCATTAGATATTAGTGCAGCCCATATCGTGGGGTTGTCCATGGGCGGTTTTACAGCTTTGCATCTTGGCATAAATTATCCGAAACGGGTCCTTTCACTTTGTGTGGCTGGTTGTGGATACGGCGCCGAAAAGAGTCTAGAGGAATATTTTAAAAACGTTTCGTTAGAGGTGGCTAAAAACTTTGAGGAGCAAGGGGCTAAAACTTTTTCTAAGATTTATGCGCTAGGTGCATCACGAGTACAATTTCAAAATAAAAACCCCCGAGGTTGGGAACAATTTGCACAAAGACTCTCCGAACACTCCTCTCTCGGCTCAGCAATGACGATGAGAGGGGTGCAAGCTAGGCGCCCGTCCCTATACGATTTGGAGCAACAATTAAAAACAATTCATGCTCCAACATTAATCATTAACGGCGACGAGGATGACCATTGTCTTAACGTTGGGTTGTATCTTAAGAGGATAATACCAGCATCTGGTCTACTTGTTTTACCGAAAACTGGTCATACCATTAATTTAGAGGAACCAGAGGTATTTAACCGAACTTTGTCAGAGTTTTTGGCACAGGTTTTATTTGATAAATGGGAGCCTCGAGATCCGCGGGCCAATCCCGATCAAGTAATGCGCACAAACTAATTTAGTATGGTCTTTTGCATGAAGAAGAAAAAATAATCTGGCTTTTATGGTTATGTTAAACTCGATCAATATGAAAAATACAGGTTTCTAATACAAGAAAGATTCTATCCCGTTTTTTCTAACTACCATTTACTTGTGGTAAATTTTATGTAACGAATGGTATTAACAAGGGTCGTATCCATATCTCCTGCCCGCTCTCTACCCCAAGAACATTAAGTCCCAATATATCTACCGGTATGCAGCCTGAAGTTACAGAATCGTCTAACTCAACCCAGGCGCGCAGTGGTGCCCCGCTGGAGCCAATCAACTCAATCCTATCACCAGTTACTCTTAAAATATGCTTGGCGTCATCTGGATTTAGACGGCAAATCCGTTTCCGGCTTGGTCCATGTGTTCTGTAACAATCATCTTCAGTGACAATAGCCTTGATTTTTTTTCGCTCCTTAAACAGCTTGCTGCGACTTTGAACAGATGCTATCTCATCGATAGTCCCATCTTTCAAAATTGTAACTCCATATACCTCTTGTGCTACGTTTTTTGATATAAGACCAGCATTTAAATCATCTCTAACCCGCTCAAGTTCCCGTGATAGTGGATCGCCATATCCACCCCCTCCAGCTGATTGTAAAATCAAACGGTCATCCGTTTGCATTTTAAATCCACCCACTTTTCCAGGCGTGGCAAAGTCGATACGTTCATTATCTCTTATAATAAACGATTCCACTGTCGCACCAGATTGTCCATTCTGTATCCCAAATGGTGGCATCACAGCACCATCTGAAAGTAGCGAATAAGAAGCGGTCCCTCTAGTAAGTTTTATACTACGTCGCATACCTAACCCGCCCCGGTTATAGCCCGGGCCGCCGGAATCCACACCTTGTCGGGTCCATTCTATAAGTAAGGGAAATCGACTTTCTAATACCTCGCTCGGTTGGGCTGTGCTGAGGTCACCCCAGTCTATTGCAGCCATTACGCTAGGGCCGTCAGCTTTTTCGAAACCCCCATTACCGCCGGCAGACCACTCATAGTGTACAAACTCTCTTCCAGTTTCGGGATCTATACCCCCAATTAAATTATGGAAGGAAGTTCGATGGATATCTGCAGATATCAGCTCAGGACAAATTTGGCTCAGAGCTCCCAGCATCGTCGCGATAACCCGTTTTCGAATTTCTCCATGGCTTCCTGCTGGTGCTGGATGTGTTACGTTTACTATCGTTCCTTCCGGAGCGATTACACTTACCGGCCGAAAGGAACCATGATTAAGGGCTTGTTTGGGATCTAACGCTGATTTCAGAGTTATAAAGACTGATGCTGCTGTTACCGCTAGTGTGGAGTTCACCGGAGCCGCGACTTGTGAAGAGACACCTGTGAAATCAGCAGTTAGCTCATCGCCTTTTATAGTTAATTTAAGGGGAAGTAGCAGGGGCTCTAGGCCATTAGGTCCGAAGGTTTCTAAATAATCCTCATAGTACGCTTCACCATCAGGTAACCTAGATATTTTTTGACGCATGCGGGTTTCGGATCTTTTCAGGTTTAAGTCAACACTAGTCAATAACGGCTCGATACCATAGCGAGCTATTAACTCACTGATTCGACGCTCTGCCGTTTTGCAAGCTGCCATGCCAGAATTAAAATCCCCAAGTCTCTCATCTCTGACCCGCATGTTTGATAGCAGTAATTCCATAACAGCATCATTAATTTTACCATTTTCCATTATTTTTAACGGAGGAATTCGGATCCCTTCTTGGTAAATTTCGCTAGCAGTGCCTGACATTGATCCTGGGACACTACCTCCAACATCAGCCCAATGCTCTCGAACTGCGGGAAAAAATACCAAGTTACCTTCGTGAAAAACAGGGTAAATGATTGTAACATCATTTAAATGCGTTCCTCCTCGATAAGGGTCATTCATCAAAATAGCATCACCCGGTGACAAATTGTGCCCTATCTCTTTCAGGGATTGTTCTACCGACCAGGGTAGGGGAACTACGTGGCTTCCAATATCCTCAGATTGAGCAACGACTTGGCCTGTCGCATCGAATAAACCACACGAGAAGTCCCGCGCTTCATAAATTGCTACGGAACGTGCTGTTCGAAAAACGGTTGCTCGCATTTCTCTGACAACGGATATGAGACCCTCAGTCATAATCTCTAGGGTAACTGGATCAACTGAGCTCATGTATCTAAATCCCGGATGAGAACGAGACTGCCTGTTTTGTCCATTGAAACACTAAAACTTGGTGGTACAACAGTAGTAGATCCAGGTTCTTCGATTATAGCCGGCCCAGAAAAGGCCGTTTCTAATGGCAGATCTTCCCGCGAATAAACAGAGGTGTTAACCGTATTTCCTTCGAATACAACCTGTCTCTGTGTCTTTATTGCGCTGGCGAGATTACTACCCCCACTAACTGTTGGTAAAGGTGGCCGCTCGCTATTTGCAAGGGCAGCAACGCGAAATGCAACAATTTCGACCGTACCTCGATCTTGGTGTGAGTAACGCTCTTCATAAATCTGGTGAAAGGAGCCCAATAACTCTTGAATATCTTTTGTTGAATCAGGAAGCGGTACATTGAGTTCGAATGATTGCCCTACATACCGCATATCTAAGCTTATCTCAATTCGCATTTCCTGGTCTTTGAACCCATCGCTTTTCAAACGGTCTCGGGCGTCCTGCATCAAAGGTTCTAGGGCATCGCGAATATTGGTCATACTCGCATTTTCTAACGGTAGTATTTCCGTTCTGGCTAAATCGTGTCTTGTATCGGCCACTAATAAACCGAACGCAGAGAAATTCCCTGGAAGAGGCGGAATTATAACTTTAGTCATTCCGAGTTCTTCTGCGATCAAGCCGCCGTGCATAGGACCTGCTCCGCCAAATGCCACAAGCGCAAAGTTTCGTGGATCGATACCGCGCATAACGGAAATTTCTTTAACTGACGCAGTCATTCGAATAACTGCTAGCCTTATTATACCCTCGGCCATCGCTTCGGTCGAAAGTTTCAGGCGATTGGCGATAGTTTTGATAGCTCTTTCAGCTGCCAGAGTGTTTACATTTATGGAGCCTCCTAAAGCGTCAGCAGGACGAAAACGTCCTAGGACAACGTTAGCGTCTGTTACCGTTGGTTCCGTGCCCCCTTTTCCATAACAGGCAGGACCTGGTTCAGCACCAGCGGAACGAGGGCCAACATTCAGGAAGTCCCCAGCCTCTAGGTAAGCTATGCTTCCGCCGCCAGCGCCGACAGTGTTAATATCAATTTGAGGAACCCTATTGGGATACCATCCCACCATTCCCTCTGCGTTCATGCTGAAAACGCCATCTCTAATCATGCATGCATCAGTACTAGTACCACCCATATCATAAGTTATGATATCTTTAATATTAAGTTCCTGTGCAAGAGTGGTTGCTGCAATCACACCGCCAGCTGGACCAGATAACAACGCGTTGGCAGGTTTTTCAGCCATTCTCGACCCAGGCCATGTGCCGCCGTTTGACGCCATCACCTTCAAAGAAGTGTTAAGGCCCAAAGATGAAAGATTAGAAGACAATTTATTTAGGTAAGTGCTGGTGCGGGGAGCCACATATGCATTTAATGCCGTAGTAGAGAACCGTTCGAATTCTCGGTACTCTGGTAAGATTTCATGTGAGGCGCAAACGTAGACGTTTGGCATACATTGGCGAACAATATCAACCGCTACTCTCTCATGTTTTGGGTTTGCATAAGCATGCAGGAAACAAATGGCAACAGCCTCGATGTCTTTGGCCAAGAATTCATTACAAGCCACAACTATGTTTTCTTTGTCAAGGGGCCGATAGATTGAACCATCAACAGTAACCCGTTCGTCCACTTCAATGATATTTTGGCGTTCGAGAATACCGGGCGGTCGTGTGGCCATCAGATCATAGAGTTGAGTTCTATTACCTCTACCAACAACTAATACATCTCTGTAACCATAGGTAGTAATAACACCCATTTTGGCGCCCATATATTCCAGAGCTGTATTTGTAGCCACTGTAGTCCCATGCGAGAAACCAGTTATTTCAAATAAATTTACCTCAGCCTCTCTCAGAGCCTCAATTACGCCAACAGCCGGGTCCTTCGGAGTAGAGGGCGTTTTTAATGAATTCATGATGCCGGTAGTAGATTCGTACATTACAAGGTCAGTGAAAGTACCTCCGGTATCAATTCCAACCCACAACATTAATTATCCATTCTCGACAAAAAGTATAAGTCGTAATCTTTTGGTTTGGCTACATTGTCTAACAACAATCCCACCCGCATCATGTACTTAAGAGTCTCAAAGTTTCGATATTATAGTAACGTAATATTCGTTTACTCACAGTGATTTTAAGAACTGTAGTGACAATAACGTCAGCATAATAATACGTATCACTATGTTAAAAGTTTTTTCGTGGTATCCCGCGAACGCACCCCTAACACGGCCAAACCTATTTTTTATATACAAAGTTACTTGCTACTCGAATGGTTTCATCACCTTTAGGCTAGTTAAAGTTTAAATATTTTGATCTAGAATTCGAACTCTCTCCAGCTAATTCTCCTATTTTAATTTTCAAATTCATACCAGATTGAGTTTCTCATTATTGGTGAAGGCCGAGAGCCAAAGCTAATAAAAATCATTCAAGAATAATTTAGTCCCTCCTAGTCTCTACTCAGGAAAATCACTCAAATTTGGCATGCTAAAACGATCTTCAGGTTTTAACCATCCTTTGAAATTTGGTTTTCGTTTTTCTGAGAATGCTGCTCTTGATTCCATGCGATCGCTTAGATCGCCATGTTCGTGCAAAGCATCGGCTAGTGAGTCTTGTTGCGCTGTCATTGTGGGTCTAATCTGTCTCATCATGTGAACCGTATTGACTCTTGCTGCTGGCGGCAATGTTAAAAGGTGTTTCGCCATTTCCATCGCAGTTGGTATAAGTTCATCAGGCTCCACTAGACGATTTATGAAACCCAACTCATAAAAACGTTGTGCCGAGAAACGATAGCCCAATGCCATCTCCATAGCTATTGGATATGGCATATTAGCAAATGTACCGTGATTATAGCCCCCTAATAACCAACGTTTTGCCTCCGAAACTTCGAATATAGCATTTCTAGAAGCAACTCGAAGGTCTGTCCTTTCCACAAGCATAAAACCACCACCCATCGCGAAACCGTTGATTGCCCCAATTACTGGTTTTTCAAGTTCCATATCCCAAAATGGATCTTTGGTATTTATATCACCTCCCCCGGGTTCGCCATCGGATAGCGATTCTTTCATATCCTCGCCGGCGCAAAATCCCCGGCCGGTTCCTGTAAAAATTGCAACTTCAAGGTCTGGGTTTTTTCTGAACATGGACCACTCTTGCGCTAGGTGCTCTCTTAATTCTCTACTCATAGCATTTAGCCGCTCCGGCCTATTCATACGAATGATAAAAATTTGTCCATGTTGTTCAGTTTCTACAATTGCCATGAAAAAAACCCCGCGCTTAACCCAGATATAATTTTTAGAAGAGAGTGTATTTACTTATTAAAATTAGTGTATTCTGAAGTAATAATTTTGTCCAAGGGTTAATGATGATGGAGGGTAAGAACGGTATGATTTTAAAAACAATTCATGATGATTTTGGAGCCGAGGTATCCAATATAAATCTCTCTATAAAGTTGGGGAGGGAATTTATAAAAGCTATTTTGAAAGCTATTGATGATTTTTCGGTTTTGATTTTTCCCAAACAGTCATTAAAAGATGATAGCCATCTCGAGTTTACAACATTATTAGGAACACCTGAACCAAATCACGTAGCACAAGGCCGGGATGGCATTATTAATTATTTTGGAACAGTAGGAAACGTGCAACCCGATGGGACTGTTCAAGGCAATAATCATCAGCACACTAAATTTCTTTCAGGGAACAACATGTGGCATACGGACTCATCATTCAGGAAAGTGCCCAGCTTTGTCTCCATTATGATGGCTTATGAAGTTCCAGAGGAGGGTGGTGAGACGCAGTTTGCTAGCGCAAGATCTGCTTATGGACGTCTATCGGACGAGGTAAAAGAAAAAATAAATCATCTAGAAGTAATCCACGATTATGTTTTCTCTCGTTCTAAAGTAGCAGAGGTCGACCCCAAGCATGCAGCATCTTTGCCACCAATTACGCAGAGACTCGT
>CENP01012858.1_pt1 | contig 13891 bp, 16 predicted proteins | sample 361281 | NCBI WGS metagenome assembly CENP01 (sample SAMEA2591122, study PRJEB7988) | marine metagenome | biome: marine biome (ENVO:00000447); feature: deep chlorophyll maximum layer (ENVO:xxxxxxxx); material: saline water (ENVO:00002010), including plankton (ENVO:xxxxxxxx) | depth 70 m
CAAAATGTATAATTTTATTCTTTTTAATTTATTTTGTGTCATGATGCAATCCTACTAAAGTTTTGAGTCTTTACAAACTTAATACTGTTTCTAAATTTATCTACAAGTTGATCACCTTTGTGACTAATTACAAAAACATTCTCATTATCTAAAGTATTAAGAATACGTAAGAACTCATCTGTTCCTTGACCATCAAGTGAACTATCAAATATTTCATCAAGTATTAATAAGTTTGTATTTGTAGAGTTTTTCATTTTTGCAATTGCTCTCCAAGTAAAAAGTAGTGCAAGGTCTATACGCATCTTTTCACCTTCACTAAATGAGGCATAATTAAATGCATCTCTAAATCTTGATCTAATAGTTTCATTAAAGTTCTCATCTAAATTAAAGTTAACATAAAATTCCATAGACATCAAATACTTATTAATCAATTGATTCATAATTGGTAAGTATTGTTTTATAATTTTAGTTTTTATACCTGCATCATCTAACATATCTCTGGCTGCATGTACATAAACTCTCTCTTCTTTTTTTGTGCTTCTAGTATTCTCAACACCTTTACATTCATTTTTCATATTTGATAATTTATCTATGTCTGTTTCTGATACTGAACCTGACTCAAAAGATGAAATCTCATCATCTAGTTTTTGATTATACTTTTCTAATTCTGTTATTGATGATGACAACTCTGCTCTTCTAACTTCATTCTCACGAACTTTTGTTAGAATATCATTTATTTCATCTAGTCTTACTTCGACATCTTTTAGTTCATCTTTAAGTTTAGTTGCACCATCAACTATATTTTTTATCTTATCTTCTTTATCATGTAACATAGATTGTTTATGAGATGATTCAATATCTTGTAAACATGTAGGACAGTTTTCATTATTCTTAAAAAACTCTGCATCTTTTGTTAATTGTTTATGTTTTTCTATTAATGTTGCTCTAAGATTATTAAACTTTTGTAGTTTACCTTTTATTGTGTCATGATCATCTGTTTGTTTCATCAAGTCAATATTTTCTTCACCTATAAAATCAAACTCTTCAGTTCTCTCATCCAACACACTTTTATTATTTTTATGTGTCATTTGTTTTTCTAATATGATTTGTTCTTTATTTGCTTTCATATCATCTATGTAATTTTGTTGCATTGAAATTTTTTCAACTGCAAGTTCAAACTGATAATCTAGTTCTTTTATTTCATCAGTAAGATCTTTTATTTTTTGTTTTAATAACATACCCATAATAGAAAATATTTTTATATCAAGTATTTCCTCAACAACTTCTCTACGATGAGATGCCTTGAGTTGCATGAAAGGAACAAATGTAGATGATCCTAAAATAACCACTTGTGTAAATGATCTATAATTTAATCTTAATACATTTTGTTCTAAAAACTTTTGATAGTCTCTAGAGTTGGCATCTTGATTTACTAATATACTATCACAATATATTTCAAAAATATTAGGTCTAATACCACGAATAATTTTCCATTCTTTCGTTCCTATACTAAATTCAACTTCAACAACTGTCTCTCTATCATTAATAGAATTAACTAATTGTGATTTACTAATTACACGAAAAGGTTTTCCAAAAAGTGAAAAACATAATGCATCAAGTATTGTTGACTTACCTGCACCATTCTCACCCACAATAAGTGTGGTGGCATTTTTATCTAAAGGTATCTCAGTAAAAGTATTACCTGTTGAAAGAAAGTTTTTCCAACGAACACAATTAAAGTTTATCATAAAAACAATCTCCAAAGACCAATAGTATTCATTATTGTAAACCAAAAAGTTAACACCATAACCCAAGCAGACTTTCTATAGTATGCACCGACAAACCCTGTGGTACTAGCAACAAAGTAAAATGGTAAAAATATATCTGGTCTAGGATCTAAAACTGTATAAGTTAAAATCATACTACCATTAATAACTGCGATTGCACTTATCATCTCAAAGTAAAACGCAAGTTTATGTGACTGATAACTATCAATCCAAAATGCTTTTATTGAATCTATCATAATTCTAAATCTTGGGCCTCGTTATATAATCCTCGCATAATTCTTTTTATTCTATCTTTATCTAATTCTATTTCTAACTCATCTACGTATTTGTTTATTAATGTTGTTGTATCCTCTGCGTATTGAACTATGTCATCTGACACTGTATCGGCAGATAAATCAGAAAAGTCTTCGATTACCTTTACATCATGACAATTTGCTTTCATTAGTCTTTCCATGAATCTATCAAACTGATATAAATCCTTTTTATTTACAATAATAACTTTTACGAATTTGTTACTATATTGTGCGACATCATGATTTTCATATGCCGTCTGTGTGTCATCATAATAGATTTTTTCATGCATTCTAAAAGGGTTTAAAACTCTTGTCAATTCTAAAGTTTCAGTATCAAATATATGAAATCCTTTTGTATCATTATAATCATTCCAATAAATCTCATAAGGAGCACCGAGATAATATATTTGACCATCATCTGATTTGTGATGATAGTGACCAGAAAAAACTGTTTGAAACTTTGAGAATAATCCTTTATCAACACCATGATCACTTACTATACCTTTGTTCATTTGAAAACCTTTTATTTCTAAATGACCCATAACAATACTTGCAGTAGTTTGGTCAATCATACCTTCAGTGTATATTTGATTTTGTGGTGTAATCCAAGGTAAGAATAAAATATCTAATCCACCAATATTAACATCAGTTGGATCTTCATATATTTTTATTTTATCAGATCGACCATCAATAAGTTCTCTTAATGAATTTACATCATTTGTATTTTTAAAAAAAATATCATGATTACCTACAAGACAATGAAAGTCTAACTTCATATGATTTATTGGCAACATAAATCTTTCTCTAAACTCTTTTGCAGTTTTGATAGATACGTATTTTCTTCTATCCATTAGATCGCCTAAGTGAATAACTGTTTTAATATTGTGTTGTTGTAAATAGGGAAAGAAAACTCCCTCGTAAAACTGAAACATATATTCTAGAAAAAAAGAATTATCATTTCTTGCACCAAAGTGCGAATCACATAATATAGCAACTTTCATTAATCGTCCATAAACTCCTCAAGGCCTGATGGTCTCTGTGATTTTTCTTTTTCTTTTGTTTTATATACAGGTTCATCAGGTAGTATTATAGTAGGATCAAATCCATGAATACTATAGTTTGTTGAATCCATAGGTAAAACATCATGTGTGCGGTATTCTTCTTTTTCAATTATCTTATGTTTAATATGTGTTTGTTTTTTCTCTTTTTGTATTCTTCTTATGAATGCAAAGTATATTATTTGTGTGAAATACGCAAAAGGATTATTGGATTTATTAGGGTCAAAATTGTAAACATATTGTAAACAATTTTCTATTCCGTCTGAAATCATTTCATCTCGATAAGTATAATTTATGAAGTTAGGTCTAAACGATAAACCATTCGCAATCTTTAAAAAACACTCACCAACGTAATCTGGTACTGGTGGCATATTATCGCCAACTGCTTCTGCATCCTTACACATTTTTTTAAACTTTTTCATTTCTTCTAAAAGTTTTTTATTATCTACATAATGTTGTGGATTTTTTTTGGTTTTTGCCATGTCATAATCTATCACTTTATGGGATAAAAGTCAACAAAAAAATATTTTTAGTGTAGGATTTTTTTCTTAACAGATTTTAAAGGTTCTAAAGCCTCTAGGTATTTTTTAACTTCTTCTTCGTCAAAGTCTTCACCCAACTCATTATAATCTCTTGCTTCCCAATCGTGAATTTTAAGTTCTTGTTTTTCGCCTTGTTCAAGTTGTCTGTAGTAAAAAGTTTTTAAACCTTCAGATGCAGACATGATAGTTGTAATTGAATCTTTTCTTACTTTACATATTTTTTGTTCAGTGTAAGGATACAACCATCTTGATAATGTTAAAGACTCAACAATACCTCGTTTAGTTGCTCTAGGAATTGTTAACATTTTCATTGGATTTTCTATTGATATATAATCACCAACGTCTTTAACAACGTTACATATTACTTCTTCGCCTGAATTAAATTTTATTATTTGTTGTGACATATGTTTACCTTATCTATTTTACAATAAATACAGCGTATCTATTTTATATGTAAAACTTTCCTCGTTGTATATATTTATTCTTTCCTCAAAGTGTAATAGTGTGTAATTCTTCTTTCCTTTATATGATAAATCATCGCAGATATCATAAATTAAAACGGAATCTTTACTTGTGGACTTACGCAACCCACGGCCAATTGATTGGAGCACACGTATTCTGCTTTTACTTGGACTTGCGAACACGATGTTATTAAGATTAGGAATATTAATACCAGTAGAGAAAGTACCATATGATGCAATAATGATTGAATTATTTGAATTGTTAACAAGTTCTCTAACCTTCTCTCTATCTTCAGCACTTGTGCCTCCATGTACATAATGAGTATTATCACCTTTCATCATATCGTATAATACATTACCATGTTTTTCGACTAACTGAAATAGACATAGAGTGTTGCCTTTCAATTTTTTACATAAATTAGTGATAAAATTATTTCTTTTATTGTGACTAACAAGAAAATTTATTTCTTCAGAATATTTATGATCCTTTACTTGTTTACTTTCATTCTCGTTGTATTTAAGAACGATACAATTTGCATTCAGTTGTGCCAATGTTTTTTTATCCATAAGTTCTTTTGTAGAGATAACTTTTTCTACTTTTCCAAACAAACCTTCTAATACTAATCTATGTGTTTGTGTTCCGTCAAGTGTTCCTGTAAATCCAAAACGATAAGGACAATCTTCTAATTTTTCCATAATGTTAGTTAATGACTTTGCTTTAAATGTATGTGCTTCATCACCAAAGATACACTCATATTGATCAAAATATTTTTTATTAAGTTTATATAAAGATTGCCAAGTTGATATAACCACAGATTTATCTGTTTGTTTATCATGACCAGAGTAAATTTTATGTATGTTACTTTCAGTCCAACCGTATGAAATAAAATCATTTGTCATTTGTTCTACAAGTGAAGTTGTCGGTACTAATATCAATATTTTTTTATTCATCATTCTATAGTAACGCACTAAACAATATATGATATATGATTTACCTGACGCAGTAGGTGATAACAATAATCCTCTTGATTTTTCTATTGCTGTGCATATTGCATTGAATTGATAATCTCTGGCATCAAAAGGTATTTTTAATGATTTAATAAATCCCTCAACATCTTTTGGATCTATAGATTTATTATCTTTTACATTATCATGTAGAATATATTTTAATTCATTGTTTTTAAAAAAGTCCTCTAGATAAGATAATAAACCAACATAAATTTTATTTGTTTTTTGAGAGAATAAACGAATTTTGCCATCCCATATTCTATTACGATATGCTGGCATAAATTTAGCACCTGGCACTTCAAACTCAAAAAAGGAACTTAGTTCTTTTGAGACATGTGGTTCACATTCAACTTGTAAATGAACATCATTTATTTTGTGAACAAATATTATATTTTTATTTCTATCTTGTCTTAACTTCCATTGTATCCAATCGCCGTATCTTGCAGGTTCTTTTTTGTCTAACATTATTAAACCATTCCAGCTTCAAACTTTTTCCATTCAATAGCATTTTTAATATCCCACCCTCTTGCCTGTACTGACTTTAGTACATGATCAATATATTTTGTTGTTGTCTCTAAATATATAATTTTATTTTCTGCATCAATAATATCTTTATCAGACTCTATGTAAATATGTAAATCATTTTTTAATACTTTAAGATCAAATGGTTTAGTTACATAAATTTTTGCGTCTGCTTTACCGCCATAGTATTCCCACTTTTCTTTATATAAAACTTTATATTCACCTTTTGCCTTTGCAAGTAAAAAATCAAAGTTAGTTTTGTAATCAATAAACTTTGCATACAATTCTTGATTTCTTAAAGACTCTGTGTCTAAGTGATCTTTATCTACGGGTAATTCTTTGTAAACGATTTGTTTTAATTCATCTAAGGTCATAATAAGTATCCTAACATAATATTAACTAAAAGTCAATTATAATGTGATTATTTCGTAATATTTATATGTAAATTCTGATGTTGCTTTTATGTAAGTAACATCTGTTTCTTCTTGTGTAAACTCTAACGCTGATAATGTTGTTGGGTATAAATCTTCAAATCTTACTTCAACTAAAGGATTATTTTTATTTGAAAGTATTGTTAATGTTGCATCTGAAAACATTGGGTTAGCAGGTGTTTGTAGTTGTACTTTACCGATATCGTTAGTAGTATCTTTTCTTGTAACGTTTGATGTGTTTGATGTTGTACTTCTATGTGTTGCGAATTGTTGTCTTGACTTAGGAAATCCAATCGCTAATAACCAGTTATGTAATTCAATATAATTTTCTAAGTTTTCTGACACTTGAAACCCTATTGTTAGATTATCAAATGTTAGTTCGTCACCCTGTACAGGTATTGGTTTAAATGGTGTAGGAAATATTGTTTCCCCTAAACTAATACCAGGTAGATTACAATTAGTTACAAAAAACTCAACTTTAGGTATTTGAGTTATTGTAAATTTAAACTGTGTAGGACTTACGTAGTCCATTGTTGTTGGTTGTCTTGAAACTGTCGCCATGATATTATTTAGTAGAAATAAAAAAGGGGGCCGAAGCCCCCTCTAATTTTTGTTGTAATCGAGATTACATTAAGTTTGCAACTTTAACTCTTCTGTAATACTTGTTAGTATTTGCAACGATTGTGATCGCTCCATCTTCACCTGCGGCTCTTTGACCTAGGTGGAATGGGTTTGCAGCGATACCGTATCGAGTTTTAAAGCCAATCTTTGGTTGGAATGTGTTCTCACCAACTGCTCTCACCATTTGTAGTGGAACATATGGGCAATAGAACATACCAGCATCATAAGGTGATGTACCTTTGTAACCAACAATGTAGTATTGTGAAGCAGATACGTTTGCAGCATATGGATCTACATATACTCTGTATCTACCGTTTAATACACCAGCGAAAGTTGTTGATGTATCATCTACGTTTAAGTTAGTTGATAATGCAGGTGTGTAATCAAGAACACCAGCCATTTGAAGTGCAGAAGCAACATCAGCAGATGTGATGATGATGTTTCCTTTACCTCTACGTGTCTGTTGACCGATTGCGTTTGCATCTCTCTCAAGTCCAAATAAAAGTCCTTTGAACTTTTCTACAGACCAACGACCGTTTGAGTCTGTGTCTAAGTCAAAGATACCTGCGTTTGTTGTATTAACTTGAGCACCTTTTACAGCTGATACATAGATGTTTCTTATAACTTCTCTGTTAATCTCTGTTAAGATTTCTGCTGATAAGATGTTTGCAAGCTCAGTTTCAGCGTCTAAACCATGGATTGCTTTAAGATCTTGTGCAAGTTCCATTGTGTATTCTGCTTTTAGAGCTCTTGATACTGCTGTTACAGTATGTTTCTCGATTGAGAATGCCATTTCTGCGAAAGCGTCAGCTGTAGTATCACCTAAAGCTTCTGCCTGTGCAGTTGTTTGACCAGTAGCAGATGTGTAAGTTCCAGCAGGTGAATCGTTAAGAACAGCAGGGTTAGTACCTGACTGATCACCGGCACCTGTGTCGCCTGCAGCGTCTTGGTTAGAAAGAAATGGAATTTCTTCATCAAATAACGCTTGTGCGCCTGCTTGTGATTTTGCTCTTGCTCTCATTGCAAAGATAAGACCTGTTGGGCCAGTCATTGGCTGAACACCACAGACATCGTATGCAATAAGGTTTGGCATTGATTGTCTTACTAATGAAATTAGGATTGGGTCCCAATTGTCAATTGAAGAACCAGTTGCGTTTGTTGGTGCAGCTTCACCTAAGAACGCTCTGTCTTCTCTTAACGCTTTTTCTTGGTTTTCCAAGATGACAGTAGTAACAGCTCGTCTGTAGGCATCATCGATCTTTGGTAATTCGGGATGCTCAAGGACTGGCTGCCACTTCTCTTGTAAGTTTTGTGTTTGAAACATTTGTCTCTCCTCTTATATCTTACTATTTATTATTTCGCACTCTTGACTGTTCTGCCAATTGCAGACATATAGGCTGCAATTGAACTGTCTTCGTTCAAGTCCTCTACAGCGGTGCCAGTTTCTACTTCATCATGTGTTTCGGTTTGAACCTTCTGTTTTGGGAAGTAGGATTCTTTAAGTGTATTTAACTTTTCAGTGTAAACACCCTCTTCAGTGTATTCTACGTCTTGAGCAAGAGACTCAAATTTTTCAATTTCTGTATCGGTTAAATCAGATGTAACATCTTTAATAACCTTTTCCTTGATTAGTGATCCGTTAGATTTTTTAGATTCAACAACTTCTTGAATTGTTTTTTCTAACTTTTCTTCTAATTTAGAAATTTTATCAGCTTGTGCCTCAAGTACATCGTACTTTTCGTCAGGCACATCGATGTAATGATCTTCAAACAATGTTTTTAGACCTGAGATGAAATCTTCAGCGATTTCGCCTTTGAGACCACGCTCAAGAGCAAGTTCGTTTTCTTTCATCCACTCTTCAACGACATAGTTTAAATAGTTATCAACTTTGTCTGTTAAAGTTTCGTGTACATCAGCAACTTCAGTTCTTAATTCTGACTGATATTCTTCTTCTAATCTTTTGATCTCTTCTCTGATCTTAGATTTTACAGCAGTTTCAAAAATTGTTGCAGCTTTAACTTTAAATTCTTCTGAAAGATTGCTATCAGATGATAGTAATGCGTCAACGTGTTCTTTAACGTTTACAGATGCTAGTCTTTCTTCAGTCTTTGCATCTTTCTCGTCATCGTTTGGATGACCCATTTCGGAATGATAAGCAGCATGAAGTTTTTCCATTTTGCCTTTAGTCATCTTGTCCATTCCGTTCATCATCTCTTTATACATCTCATCTTTGGTCATGTTCATAGCGTTCTTCATGTAAGTTGCATATAATTCAACCATGTCGTCTTTTTTCATAGACTTCATAGCCTTCATCATATCCTCTTTCATCTTGTCATGATCCATTTCCTTATGCATACCTTCCATACCACTATCAGCATTCATTTCGTCCTCATCTTTATCGTGAGCGCCAGCTTTTAGTTTTTTCTTGTCCTCATCGTCTTCATGAGCACCTTCTTTATGGACTTTTTCCATTTTATGCATACCTTCTTTATTCAGATCGTGCATTCCTTCTTGTTTATGTTTTTTCTCTTTTAATTTTGGTTGAGGTTCTGCTGGAACTTCACCCTTTTGTGCAGGGTCATTAGTAATCTCTTTACCGGATTTCCCAGCAGCAACAGATGAAGCACCCACTTCAGCAGGTTTAGCACCTTTTTCTACGTTTGTTGCACCATCTTTTGGAGCAGCAACCATAGGATCGCTTGGGCCAGCATTCTTTTTAGGAGCATCGTGTGCGGCTTCTTCGAGTTCAGCCAAAACTTCCGCTTCTAATTCCTCAATGGTTTTGTCTAGTTCGTTAGCCATGGGGATGTTCTCCTTTTATTGTATTTATACATAATTATTTATAAATTAAAGCATTTTAAGAAACTTAGCAAACTCTAGTGCTTGTTCCTTATTTTGTCTTGCTCTAACTCTTTTGTCAATTCTTTCTTTCATTTCATAAACTTGTGCCTCTACAAGTGATCCATGATCCCAAACCCATTCTTTACCTTCCATGATGCCCTCTACGAAGGCGGAAGGTGCTGATGGATCTGCAACAATATCACCTGCTGTTGCAAGTTTAAAATCGCTTTTCACATAGTTTACACCACCTTTTTGGTCTAAACTCCCCATACCTCTTGATGAAACTCCTAATGTTGCACCCTCATCCATAAGTGATTTAACAATCTCACCCATAGGTGTTGACATTATCTTAGCTTCTCCTATAAAATTATCACCCTCTGGTTTTAGACTTGTAATCATATGTGATACTCTGTCTAAGTTTACAGTTGGACCATCTGGGTGACCAAGTTCGCCAAAAGCTCTATTCTTTTGGATAAACTTTGAGTCATAGTTTTTTACTTCTTTCATAAGAACATCACGTGGGTAAACCCTTCCGTTTCTATTCTTTATGTTAGATTGCATAAAGATACCTTTTATTTTGTAATCTTTTTTGCCATTATCTTTTTCTTCTATAATATAGTTTGACGTACTAAAGTCATTCGCCTCTGTAATAAGTTTTACTGTATTCATTAGCTTAAGTTATCAAACCCCGAAGTCTTTCTAAATTTTAATATTATGAATCCTACTGAAGCAGATCCATTTGTTAATAAAACATCACCAGTAACACCACTGCCGGCATTGTTTGCTATTGCAGGCAATCCAACTGCTTGTGTATTGAAATGTCCACTACCATTTAATGATAATGCGACAACATTAGATGTTGCGTCAAATAAAATATCAGTTGTTGATGCGACTGACCAACTACATGATACTAATGATAATCTAGGATCAGTAGATGCACCTGTTAAGGCAGAAGCGTCTAAAATACTTGCGGCTGAGTTTGTAGATGTTGTTGTGACTTTGATTACTGTCTCAAAATCTGAATCTCTTAATTCTTGTGTAACTAATGCCATGTTTTCCTTACTTTAAAATATCCATTGCTTCATTTTCAAAATAATCGTATAACTGTTTTTCAGGCACACGATACCTTTTCGAAACATCAGATATTGTTTTCTCAAAATTATTTAGGAAATTTGAGCCCTTAGTATCAAGCTTTTTAAACAATTCATCTACTGCTTTCTTCATTTTTGGCGCAAGTTTCCGATAAGATTTTGACTTTTTGTGTTCATCTTTTTCGAAAATAGATGTATATAAGTCGTTAAATTTATTCATCATCCTTTTCTTCTGGTTGTGTTTCAGGTTGTGTTTCGTTTTCAGTTTCGTCAGGTAAGTGATTTTTGACAAAACTTTGTGCAACTTCAACTTTTTTTGTTTCTATTGCGTCTGCAATCTTATCTTTCATAGTTCCTTTAAATGCATCTTCAGCATCTAATGTCTTTCCTTTTGCAAGTGCGTCAACTACATCTTTACTGCTCATTATCATCTCCTTGTGGTTGTTCAGGTTCTTGTGTCTTTATTGGTTCATTTGTTATACCATCGTTATCACCAATATTTACTCCACCTTCGTCTGGTGGATTACCTGCTTCTATATTAATTTGTTTTCTCATTTCCTCAATCTCATAGTCTGTTAATTTAAGGATATTTTTTTGTACCCATAATTTTGAGAAAAATGTTCCAACATAACCTTCAACTTGACCAAGTTGATCTAATTGCTCTCTTAGTATTTCTGCATCTTTCAACTCAGCAAAGTGTCCGTCTTTCATAAAGTCATATTGAATATGTTCTTTTATATTTTTCCACTCCTCTATATTAATTACATTTTTTAAAACTAATTGTGATTTTAAAATATCATTAAATAGTGGTGTAAACTTTTTTCTTATTCTTTGAACAAACTTAGTAAATTTAAGTTCGTCTCTTGTTATCTCAGTTGTTCTACCTAAAGAAAAGTTTTGTTCTGCTTCTAATCTTGAAATAGGAACATTTAGTGAACGATATAATTTTCTTTGAAAATAAATTATATCATCTATCTCACCTAAATTTTGTCCACCAGGTAATGTAGATATCTCTGTTCCTCTACCACCTTCTCTTCTAGGTAACCAAAAATCTTCTAACATTGACATGTGATTTCTGTCATCACGAATCTCACCCGTCTTTGCATCGTAAACAAGTTTATTACGATATCTTTGCATCACATCTTTTAGATACTGTTCTGCTTTTACCTTTGGTAAATTACCTACATCAATATAAAAAATTCTTCTCTCTGGTGCTCTTGATATTCTGTAAATGACAAGTGAGTCTTCAATCATTCTTAACTGATTGACAGGTTTAATTGCTTTATGTAAATAAGATAAAACTATATTTTTATTTGCATCAGTCAAACCAGATATACAATATGTAATAGCATCAGGTGATATTCTTACACCTTGAGTAGAATTCATATTATGTCCTTTTTCATTATACACATAATAATCAACTGATTTTTTAATTAACTCTGGCCCAGATGACTTAGGAACTTTAGTTACTTCTTTTACTTTTTTAATTTTTCTAGGATCGATGTATCTTACTTCTTTTATTCCTAACTTCGGATTTTTGTTATCAATAATTTTATGATAATATATTCTACCATCAATATACCATCTTCTAAAAATGTCATGACCCTTCGTATCAAAATCTAAAAGTTGTAATGTTTCATCAAAACACTCTCTTATTTTATCCTTAACATTTTTTCTGTATGGAAGTTGGTCTAGTACGATATTGACTGATTGATCTCTTTCGTTTGAAACTATTGCTTCATTAACAATATCTTCAATAGCACTATCGCACTCTGGTTGTTGTGATATATCTCGATAACGTTTTATGAGATCATACTCACTTCTATCTCTTCCGTCTTGATCTAAGACAGTAGCATAGTGACCCCCACCTGCGATTTCAACTGTTCCGTCATCAGCTGAGGGTTGAGTAAATTTCTCTGTGCTATCGCTATCTTTGATTCTCTCGAATTTAAATCCGAATAATTCTGCCATAATAAGCTCCTACTGTTATTTATAGTAGGTAAATTAGAAGTTCACGCCACTTGTTTCAAAGTGTTGATATCTCCAAGTCACCTCAAATTCTTCCAATGCATTAGTTGTATCGTAAGATAAGTCAACCTGTCCTATTGACTGTGGAAAACATGCTCTTAAAATATAAGTTTTAAGAACTGTATCATCTCTATCTAATTGATCAACAAACAAGTCTGCTTGATAATCAGTTGCAGAGGTAACACCTGTGTTTTCTGCAAGATCGTTGATACCGTTCATCCACCTTTCAATAGCATTTCTTACATTGAAAGTCGTATCGTTGATGAAAGTGGTTGACCAAGTTTCAAACTCTCTATCACCTGCGATATATACATTTCTTCCTCTGAAAGGCACCGGAATCTCTCCAAGTGTTTGACCTGGTAAGTTCGATGCCTTACATAAGAATGAAGCATTTCTAACATCTAAACCAATTGCGATACCTGTTGGAGGTGTAATAGTTACTCTGAACTGATTAGCACGAGCACCACCACCTGCAAGATTAGCTTTAAAATCGTCTATGTTTGCCATTATACTGCTCCTGCTACTTCAGTGAACGCTACACCTGTTCGTGTCGCCACAAAGTTTAGTTGGATAAAGTTAATTGATCTATTTGGTTTTACAAAGATGTCTGCGACAAATTCGTTTCTATCAATAACTTCACCTGTGTTATTTGTTGTATCTGCTATAACTCTAAAGTCTGTGATACCTCTTCTACCTTGTACGTCTCTTAGGAAAGGTTCAATCAAACTTCTAAACTGAGCTCTTGTAAATTCATCGTTGAACTCAAAGAGTTGGAATTTAGCAGCTGTTGAGATTGCTTTTTCTAATAAGATAAACAATCTTCTAACGTTTATTCTATCAAATGCTGAAGGATTTGTCAATGCTGTTTTATCACCAAATAGAACAACACCTTGACCTGGTTGATTGATAACTGGGTTGACTCTTCCTCTGTACAACTCATCTCTTTGTGTTTGATTTGGGTTGTAAGCAAGTTTGATTGCATTTCTAATTCTACCTCTGTTATATCCAGCAGGTGAGAAGAATGAATCTGCTACTGCATCTGTTCTTGCACATGTTCCAGCAACATCGCCGTTTAGAGGTACAAATCTAAATGTATCGTTGTATTTGTCGTACATGTATTTGTATCCACTATCAAGAACTAAGAATGATGAACTTGGAACAGTTGCCGCATCTTCACTTACTCTCTGAGTTTGTGTTGCTGAGTCTGT
>CENP01123682.1_pt1 | contig 13887 bp, 8 predicted proteins | sample 361281 | NCBI WGS metagenome assembly CENP01 (sample SAMEA2591122, study PRJEB7988) | marine metagenome | biome: marine biome (ENVO:00000447); feature: deep chlorophyll maximum layer (ENVO:xxxxxxxx); material: saline water (ENVO:00002010), including plankton (ENVO:xxxxxxxx) | depth 70 m
CTTATAGCAAAAGATACAGTTGAAATTGTAAGTAACGTTAAACAATTTGGAAATGTTACAGTTGAAGAAGCCGCTAGAATGTCAACTGCTTTAAAACAACTTGGAGTTGAATATTCACAATTATCAGGAATGGTAGGCGCTTTTCAAGGTTTTGATACAGCCGCACAAAAAGTTGGAAATTTATCAGCAGTATTTGGAATACATTTAGATGCAGTTGAAATGATGCACCTTGCTAATACTGATCAAGAAGCAATGATGTTTAAACTTAGAGATGCTTTCGATGCATCGGGTCAGTCTTTAGATGATATGAATATTGCACAAAAGAATTTGTTGGCTGAACAGGCAGGATTTACAGATATTAATCAAATGGAAATGTTCTTTAGTGGTCAAGTTGATAGCATGGAAGAATTACAGGCAATGTCTGAAGAAGCCGCTGACGAAGCAACCGCTGCTGATGCCGTTGAAGCTTTTAATAAAGATTTAGCAACTTTAGCGTTACAAGGTGTTTCCGCAGCTGATAAAATTGACAAGGCAAAAAATGATCTGGTATATTCTTTAAATAGCTTAGCTCCCGAGGTTATGGACTTTCGATCAAACCTTATGACAGGAATAGGTTTTACAGCAGACGAAGTTAAATCACTAGCTACAGGCGCTGTTCAGGAAGTTGATAAGGTCAAAGACGCTTTAGTAGACGCTTATAGGGGAGAAGGCTCTCTTGAAGATGCTATGTCGACTGCTGGTGAAGGTTTTATAACCAGCATTTCAAGAGTTCCTGGATCACTTGGAACTATTTTAGATAAGACACTTGATGTGTATGAAGCATCTGACTTTAAGTCAAGAAGCCCTAGTGCTGTTGGCGAAAATATGACAGATGGTTTTGTTCATGCCTTGGAAGACGGTCGTATTGCCAATTCTTTTGATAATATTTTAATTATGGCAGAAGAAGCATCAAGTGCTTCATCAACAATGATGGCAGAATCAGGATTAGCAGAGTACACTGAGTTGACCGAGCGCGCGGGTAATGAAGCAACTGCTACTGTTGCAGAGGTTTTAGCACAGCATATAGAAAAGATAGAAGAGGTTGAGCAATTAGTCGAGGCGCCTGATAAGATTGTAGATATTCTGTCAAACGTAGGAGAAATGAAAACTATTAATGATAAGTTAATACAAAGTTTAAAAGAAAATGCAGAAAAGCCGCTTAAGATAGCATATGAGTCAAAAGGGGCTGATGATATTGGCAGCATGATATTTGGATTATTGAAAGATCATATCAGTATCCACGGTGGACAAGTAGTCATGTCATACCCAGATAATCAGTAGGTGAGTAATGTCTAAAGAAACTTTTCAAGAGTTAAAACAAATATTTAGGTCTATAGACTTAAAAGAAGATGAAATGGTCGAGCTAAATAATTATTGTAAAGAATTGGAAGAAAAATTAGAACAGCTTCGATTTAAAAATATAGAAATTGAAAACTCAGAAAAAATATTTGAAAATACAATTTTTAATTTGGATAAACTTTTTTCATATATCGTGGATAATAAGCAATGACAACAAGAAAAACTTTAAAGGATTTTTTAAATTCAAATGGTGCGATCGGAGAAAATTCTATATCATATGATATAAACAACACTCCTGATGGTCCTATCGAATCTGTTGTTGAGGGTGTTGATTTAGGTATTGATCCAAATACTAATAGAGAACTGTTAGGTCCAGAAGGGATATTAGGAGATTATTTAAAACACTTAGTTGATAATTCAACAAATGTTCATAAGTTTAAAAAGGGTAATGAAGAATCCGCGCCAACAACAAGAGGGAATAGTTTGCAGCAGGCACAAGATCAAGGAACAGAAACTATTTTTGTCGAACAAGACAGTCCAGCTTTTCCTCTTTTGTCAAAATATTCAAATAGCGGAATGATGGACGATGAATCAGGTTTAACTGTGGACGATAGTTTGGATAAGGTTGGAGAAACTAACATTGGAACAGGAAAGATATTGTCAGATGTCATTGGGAGGCCTCTAAATGAAACAAATCAAGTACTCACAAACAACGAAGGTGAATCAATAGCAGAAAGGTTAACTTATCAGCTCTTAAACAATCACAATAGATTTAATCCTGCTAAAGAAAAAGGAGCTTTTAAAGACAACAATACGACAGTTAATCAGTTTGAGACAAAAAATAATTTATCTGATGGTGATCGTGTTGAGGGTACATTTTTATTACAAAATAAATTTGGTAAGTATGACACAGAAACTGTTGATGGAAAACTTAGCTTAGAGAAACTAAAGGGTATCGGTGTGTCAATGCTCTTAAGAGCAGGCGGATGGGATAGTGAATCAAACCCAGCTATGGGAATAGATACTGATCAATCTCAAGACATTATGTTTAGCAATCAAATCAAAATTTTAGGTGAGAATAAAGCTATAACAGATAAGGTTGACAATTTAACTGTAGATTTGGATAAAATTAGATCAAAAAATTCATATTCGTCTCCTGTTGATAGTGCATCAGGTGACTCATTAAGATTGGGTCGTAGTGAATCAGTTGCACAGAGAGTTAAGGGTCAAGCTAGTTTATACAATACAGAATTTAATTTTACACACAAAAATAGTAATTTAATAAAGTACCAAGCAGCAGCTGCTCTAATTAATATTTTTAGTTTATTTACAGAGCAGCTTGAGGTTATTGAGAACTTCACAGCCGGACAAAGCTTGACGGGTGATAAGTTTAAGTTAGAAAAATTTTATAATGGTGCAGGACCATACGCTTATGGTACCAGCAAGACTTCTGGTTTGAATATCGTAGACTTTTTTAAGAAAAATATTTTAGTTAGTACACGCTATTCATATTCTGTATCGCTTAAGACAGGTATGAAAATAATGTTCGGTATTACTAGCGGAGAGGATAATTTTAAAGATGTCGCTAATGATACAGCAAGAGGAATGCTTGACGATTCTCCTGGCTATTGGCAATCAATTGCCTTTACAGTGATAAGAAGACACAAAAATGTCATAGATAAATTAGAGATATCTAGTGACCCGATCAGCAACTTCATTAGTCTACTAACACAGCTTAGAGAAAATTCCATATTGCAATTTATGAACGTTTTAGCAACCATAGGAGACATAAGGCTTCAAAGTACACAAGGCAAACAAGATATTGACGAGTCTACAACTTTACCGTTAGACGTTGACGCCTTAGAAGATCGACCGTCAACAAGAGTGATGAAAGGTAGGAAGTTGAGAGGTTTTACAAAATTAGAAAGATCTACTAGTCAAAGGTCAATGCCAGCCGCTTATCTTTTACCCGGTAACGTCATTGAAGCGACATTAAAAATGGGGACCGCATTTAGTGGGCAGAATCCTACAAAAGGAATGTTAGGTAGCGGTTTAGCTGATAAGACTTACATTGATAGAAACTTAAATCAATCATTTAATAAAATCCCTATCAATGTAGTTAAAAATCTTGAAGACAAACTAGAAGGGGAATATGTCCCATTTTACATTCATGATTTAAGAACAAATGAAATCGTATCTTTTCATGCATTTTTAACAAAACTAACAGATACAATTGCTCCTAAATTTGATCGAAAATCAGGTTACGGAAGACTGGATGATGTTCAAATATACAACACCACAACAAGAACAGTTGATGTTGGTTTTGTTTTGCATGCAACTTCAAAAGAAGATTTTGATGAAATGTGGTACAAAATTAACAAAATTACAACTTTACTGTATCCGCAGTGGACCCAGGGAACAACATTAAGATCAGGAAATGCTAAGTTTGTGCAACCATTTAGTCAAGTATTGGGCGCTTCTCCTATAGTTAGATTAAGAGTTGGAGATGTTATTAAATCTAATTATTCTCAATTTAATCTCGCTAGAATACATGGATTAGGTGACAATGGAATGAATTTAGTACCTAGCTTAGATGAAGAAACAGTAACTGGTCAAATTAGCGAAGCAAAGCAAAGTTTTTCAAACAGCGGAATTGGAAAGTGGTTAGAAAAATGGGCTTTAGAAACCTTTTATGCATTAGCGGGTTCACCAATACAGTACCAGTCTAATCTTCAGGGAAACGCTAATTTTGTTAATGCTGCTGTCGATACTGGTTTTGATGCAGTTAGTGATTCACTAGTCAATGGTTTTGTTAATCCACTTGTAATCGGTCAGCTTTTAAATCAAATGAAAGATCCTGATGTTAATGAACCGGGAGAACTTTCAAATCGTAGTTACGGTTATAAGGCAGGATTAATTAAATCTAGGGTGTATCTTAAAGCTAGTCCAACCAAAGGATACAATGTTGATGGTAAGATGCTAAAAACATCAACAAATTATTCATGTAAAGTTATTGAAGTGGTTACCCCAGAAAAAACAATGAATATACCTGAGTCAGCTACTCAAATATCATATGAGCAAATGTCAAATCTTTCTGGTAAAAATGATAAAAATTTTAAAGGTTTTAGCAGACAAGGTTACACACAAAAAAGAACAAAATACAGGGTTCAAATTATAGATTCGTCAGCACCACAAGCGCTAATCGAGTTGGATTTTATTGAAGTTTATCATTCAGATCTTTTACCTGATTATAGTAGCATTTTTAATACAAGAGTGGCTCCAATATTTGCAGCTGGAAATCCTTTGTCGGCACTTTCCGAAGGTATCAAAGGTGTGGTAAAAAGTGCTGCATCAAAAGCAGGCATAGGGGCTGATCACATCGATTCATTAACAAGTGACTTTTTACAAAGTCAAGCAGGTCAGTTTATATCATCTAAAAATAATCCAATTACTAGGGCTTTTGAATCTACAATGGGTAGAGGTCTGGCAGGAACAATAGGTAATATTACTTTTGACTGGTTAGACTCAGATATTGGTTGGGAAACTGATTTTAATAGTAGAGCTCCCATGGGTTGCAAGATAGGGTTCCAGCTAACTGTAATACACGATATACCTCCTGGGCTTGATCACGGTGGTTATAATAGGGCACCAATTTATAATGTTGGTGAAATAATGAAGCACGTAAGTGGAGATCCAAATGAAAGGCTCGACAGGGCTGAGTTTGAATATAAATCTGGCGAATCTGTTGTTAAGAAACTTTATAAAAAATAGGTACTGAAAATGGCAATAAGTAGAAATTCATTTGTTAAAAAAATTAGAGGTGGTAGATACTTTGGGACGTCGCTAGCTTCGACCATTATTTTTAATGCAGTTGAGAATGGTAACTTATCGTATACAGTTATTGAAACTAGAGAAAAGCAAAGATTAGATCACCTTTCCGGATCTGTTTACGGTGATTCCAGTTACTGGTGGATTATTGCAGCTGCATCTGGAATAGGGTGGGGGCTTCAAATCCCACCAGGAACAATTATAAGAATTCCTGTCAACTTAAAAGAAGTTTTTAACATATTGTAAATCATGTCAGCAAATAATTATTCAAACGAACAAAGATTAAAAGAGAATATTAGAACTAGTTCCGTAGCTGAGTTTCAAAATTTGCTTGGCGGACAGTCTAATTCTAACATATTAACTTTTGATGATCCAATTAATGATACCCGTATAAGCATATCAAAACAAGATGATTTACACCAGATATTACAAGGTTCTGTAAACGGTACGTATTTTACTGATGATATTGCTAGATACATTTTAGACACAGACAGAGAAGCGGATCAAGATGAAACAAAAAAAGGTTTAATTATTTACGAAGAAGGTACTCTTGTAGATAGTAAGTTCGTATCAAAGTCTAAAATTTCAGATGCTTTGTCGGATGTAAAAGTTACGTATTCAAAAATTAGCAAAAGTATAAATGGAAAAGATATTGAGGGATACGGATATAATACATCAAAAGGTAATGTTACTCCTTATGTCAATAATAGCTCTAAATTTTCTCAAGTTCCTGATCGAATAGATAATCCACAGATTACTGCTTTAAGTTTTCTTGAAGGACGATTCAGTATTCCAAGTAGGGGTTCTGATGAGATTAATTTATTTTTCAATGCGATCCCTACGTTAGAAATGTCAAAGTGTGTTCCTTATTTGAATTTAACGATAGTGTATGGTAACGCTCAAAACGAAAAAAACAACATGTCGCTAGGTAGTTTTTTAAGATTTGTTAAAAATGATGAAGGGAATTTAGTAATTGATCAAGCAATACAATTGCAAGATGATGTTTCTAGGATAGCATCAGGGCTGGCATCAGGTAATGTGATAGACATAGCAAAAGGAGCCAAAAGTGCTTTTGGCGGAATTCAAGATTTTTTAAAAAGTAGTAAAACAAAAAATGTAGGGGAAGCAGGCATGGAATTGTTTTTAAGTCCGCAGACTCTTTCTAACTCAAACGTTAATAAAGATGCATACGGAGAAACAATTTTAGAACCCATTATGCCGCTAATGACAATTGAAAGTTTTAGTGTTGCAATACAAGGTTTAGGATACGGTTTGTATTCTTCAAAAAACGCAAATTTGAAAATACATTTACATGATAGATCTAGATTGAAAGATGTTGCGCCTTTGGTATCACCTGAACAGTTTGGTGAAACAAAAATAATCATTGAATACGGATGGAGCCACCCAGAGGGTGATATTGCTAGTAATAATCCAATAGGACAATTTTTAAATTCACTGCGTGATGTTGGAATATTTACTGTTGCATCGTCAAAGATGGATTTTTTAGGACAGGGAGCGACTATAGATATTAGAATGGCTATGCAAGGTGGTGATGATTCAAATGCAATTTCAGTAGCTTGCGGTAAATTTGTTCAAGGAAAAGTATTTAAACCACAAGTAGAATCAATTATTAATAGAATACAGAAAGATCTAAACCCATCTGCATATGATAAAAATCAACTTAAAGAGATAAGAAAAAAGCACCTACTTTCAATAAGTGCTGCCGGAAGCACTAGATCTATTATTTCATATTCAGATTATTTAGAACTATTAGGTTTCGCTGGTTTAGGTGGGCAAGACAGGGATGATGAAAGTTTTACAACAAAAGTTAAAGAAATATTTAAAATAGATGAATACAGCGATCCAGCAGGACAAAGTGAAAAGAAAGAAGGATTTCAACCATCGGAATCAGGAATAAGATTAACTGAGGCAATTGGTTCAAAAATACAAAGTTTATATACTTTAAATGATCCGTTCATAAACGAAACTATTGAGACGCAAACAAATACTCCTTTTTATAAGACAATGCAATCTGAAAATGATGGATTTCCTGATGATGTTTTAGAGTCAACATTTGGAGCTGTTTCAGGATTTAAAGGATATCATAATTCAGAGACTGAAAGCAAGGAAATAACAACGCTCGGTACACTTATTTTAAAATTTGTCGCAGAACCGCTGGCAACAACTGGCCGTTATGATCAGATACAAGTTTGTTTTTATCGATTCAATAATCAGTCTGCCGGAGCTAGAATATATACAACTGCTTCGTACCCGATTGTGATTGATGATTTTAAAACTGCTTTAATGGATAGAATATTTAAAGATCCAAATATAACAGTTAATAGATTCTTAAGAATATTAGATTCCAAAATAATCAATGATTTTGAAAACCCTGTTTATGGTTTGTCAAGTGAAATGGAGATGAAAAAGAAAAGAAAAAATATGTCTTATAAAGTTTTAAAAGGTATGTCAAATGAGGAAATATCAGAAGTAGGATTACCTGCTGAATTTACAAATATTCGTGATATATTATCAGATGATAAAAAAGAATTATCGAAAACTGAGAAAAAACTATTTAGTGATTGGCGAGAAAAAATAATAGATGATTCTACGAAGACAATAACGAATAAGCTAAATCAGATATATACTCAAGATGGATCAACAGACTTTATAGGTGAGCCATCTTTTGTTATCCCTGATTTAGGGGTGTACTACGAGTCTTTACCTGCCATAAAACCGGGTCAGAGTAAGGGAAATCAAAGAAAGGATTCTGATTATGAGGATAAAACAATATTGAGAATCCATATTTATGACAAAAACCATACTCCAAATCCTGAATTGTTATATTATCAAGAGTTAATGACGTCAGATACAGTTACAACTGGTTTTTCTAATGATTCAATAAGTAATAATATGAAATCTCCTGCTGAAGTTATGAAATTAAGCGCTGTTGAAATTAAAAATGCAATTAAAACAAAAATGCCAAGCATAACTTACGGATCTGAATACAGTAATGTAACAAAATTATCTCTAAATGGCATGTCCACATCTGGTGGTAGTATAGGTAATGCTTTATTTTTAACTGCATTACAAAACAAGGATTCACCGCAATCAGGTCACGGTGGTATTAGTGATATTGATGATATGCAAGTTATGCCTATGGAAGCTTCTATGACTTGTATGGGAATGCCTTTGTTGACAAGAGGGAATCAATTATATATTGATATGAATTCAAATACAACTGCAGATAACATGTATGCCATAAAAAGTGTAACTCATTCAATTAGATCAGGTGAGTTTTCAACAGACGTCAGTCTTACATTTGTTGCTCAGAACAGTATTAAAGATATTAGATCTAAAATAATGTCTGTTACCAAGTCTTTACAAAAAGCAAGAAAAATAGAATCAGAAGTTATTGCTAGCGCACAGAAAGAAATTGAAAATTTAGCTGAAGCTGCTGCTGAAGCTGGTTATGATATGAAATTTGTTCATAAATTAAAAGAAAATCAGTAAATGAAATTAATGTTGTAAATAATTTCTTTTTATATTAACCTTAATTGAGGGTATAAAATGATTATTATTGAAAAGAAATATTCTGGTTTAAATAAAGATATAAAATTAAATAAATTTAATAATAGTTGGCAGTTAGATGATGATTTATTTAATTTAAATAAGTTATTCACATTAGAAAAAATAGAAATAATTGATAGTATAGAAAAGCAATATAAAAATATTTTAAGCATGCTGAATATTGATAATGCAAACTGGTTGTATTTTTTGGGTCAAGATACAATTAAGGAAAATTTAAATGCAATTAAAAATAAGATTGAAATGTTAGATGATAATTTTAATGCGAAATATGAATCAATTATTTCAAAAAGAATCATAATGACCAGTAACATTGATAATTGTTATTATGATAATGATGTTTATGAAAAACCTATCTATGATCATGTATCCTCAGTGACAGGTAGGACTAAAATAGTTAGTGGATTAAATTTTCTGATTATGAAAAAAGAAGATAGACACAAGTTGACATCAAAGTATAAAAATGGTAGAATCTATGAAATTGACATTGTTTCGTTAGAACCTAGAGTTTTGCTAAAATTATCTAGAGATAAAATTTGTGATGATGTATATGATCATGTTGCGCAAAATGTTTTAAAACTAGATAAAAGTAGAAGCAAAATCAAGCTAGGACTTATATCTACCCTTTATGGCGCAAAACATTCGACTGTAAAAAAGTTATCAGGATTAGAAAAGCGTCAGGTTGAAAAAATAAAAGAATATTTTAAAATTAAAGAGTTATATCAAAAATTAAGTACTGAATTTGGAATATATTCTAGAATTACTAATTTTTATGGTAGAAATATTTACAGCAACAATTCAATGATTAATCATTATATTCAATCAACAGCTGTAGATTGCGCAATGATTGGTTTTAATAACTTTTTAAATCAGTTTTCTGAAGGGGTTAATTTAGTATCAACAATTCACGATGCGATTATTATTGATGTACATCCTGATTATTTTGAAAAAATACATGATACTTATGAAATATATGACGATATAATGGAAATATATTTGCCTGTTACAATAGAGAGACTCTCATGAAAAAAAGAAAATTAAATGAAAAGATGGGTGGCCGTGCCACTGGCGCTTCTTACGGAATTAACTCACAAGGACCCGCAGATCCAAGGTATATAACAAAGTATCCTTCGGGTTATAATATGGGTGGGTATTCTAGTAATGCTGACAGTACGTTCAGCCAAAGATTAGCGTTAGCATCCACTTTAGAAGAAGACGATGAGTCCATTGAATATGCTGAGGATCCAAATCTTTTATATGAAAAGGAAGAATCTTTGATTGAATTTTTTGCTAGAATTATGAAAATGCCTTTAGAAGAAGCAGCAAAAATTGTTGACGAAGACAAAGAAGAAGAAGCTGATGAGGAAGAAGAAGTCAGTGAATATTCAGGAGGAGGAGTTGCTGGTGTTGGAATGAAGCTTGGCTATAATGCTGATGGTACGCCTACTACAAAAAAACAAAGAGCCAATTGGAAACCTGGTTGGAAATAATTTTAAAAAAAATGTAAACATAGACATGTTTTTGTATACTAATAAAGTAATAAGCACTTTACACTATTGAAATTTGCAAATTACAAATTTAGATATTAAACAAAAATGGAGAAAAACATGGCTATCGATTTTGATGCAATCAGGGCTAAACTGAATAAACTTAGTGGAAACAATCGGTCTCGAAACACAATGTGGAGACCAACAGAAGGTGAAGAACATACAGTTCGTCTTATTTCTTTTCCCGATAACGAAGGTCAACCTTTCAAGGAACTTTGGTTTTATTATAACATCCCGGGTCAAAGAGGTTTGTTGGCGCCTTACCAGTTTAACGAAAAGGATCCAATTCAAGAATTAATTACAAAGTTGCGTGATGACGGAACAAAAGAAAGTTATGATCTTGCTAAAAAGCTTTATCCAAGCATGCGATGCTATGCAGCAGTTGTTGTTAGAGGTGAAGAAGAAAAAGGTGTTCAAATCTGGTCCTTTGGAAAAACTGTATATCAAACTTTGCTTAACTACATGCTAGATGAAGATTATGGAGACATAACAGATCCTAATGATGGTTTTGATATTAAAGTAAGTTGTAATAAGCGACCAGGCCAGCAGTATGCTATGACTGAGGTCAGACCTCGACCTCGATCTACTGGTCTGAGTAAAGATAGTAAAAAAGTTAAAGAGTGGCTTGGTAACATCCCCGATCCAGGTGAAATGTTTTCCTGCAAGTCTTATGATGAACTTAGTAAGATTGTCAATGACTGGCTTACGGGTGATGATGAAGAAGATACAGGAACAGAGCACACTTCATCAAAGCGTAGCAGCGCACCAAATAAATCAAAAGCTTATAGCGATATTGATGATGCATTTGCTGATTTAATGGAAGACTAGTATTAACAAGTTTTTTAATTGATTTAAAATCCACACGCAAGTGTGGATTTTTTTATTTTTGCAACATACTTATAATAAAAATAAGGATAAATAATGTTACATAATTCAACCATGTTAAGCAATTCTGATTACGAGTCATTCAGGTGGCTAGTTGAAAATAGAAGTTTAGTAGAGAAATATAAAGATGCGCTTATTTTAGAATCAATCAAAGTAGAACAATTTGAAAGATTATACGGATTCGTTTTAGTTGATTTAATTCCAGATTACAAAACATCAAGAATGATGAGAGAAGAGTATCAATGGAAATCAAAAATATTTTTGCAAGAATACAAAAGAGATCCTAGACGGGTAATCGAAGAAGGAGCCTGGACTGATATTGGTGTTGACGTAGCTATTGGTTTGGGATCGTTTATTCCTGGTGTTGGTGCTGGTGTTGCTGCAGCAGGATCGATTTATTATCTTGTAGGGGCTTATAATTCGCTTAAGAGAGCAGATAATCTTGGCGCTGCTTTAAACGTTTTATCTGCTATCTTTAGTGCTGCATTTGCTGTACAGGGAATGGGTCAAGCAGCAGGTACAGCCGGAAAGCTAGGTGTTAATGCTACAAAAGTAGCTTCTCAGGGAATATTTTCTAAAATAACCGCAATATTTAGAACAGAGTCTGCTGGTGCTAAGGTCGCTGGAGAAGTTGTAGAAGAAGCAGGTAAGCACGTTGATGATTTGGCATCTGTTGGACCAGTGATGGAAAAAACGACAGGTTGGCTTGATGACTTAATTGGATGGTTGACTAAGAATGGAAAAAAAGTAGAGGAGTCAGGAGCAGCTGAACCTGGAATGATTAGTAAAATAATTAAAATGTTAAAAGACATGTCCACAGGTATACTGAAAAAAATTAAAAACTTTTTTACGGCAGCTAAAGGTGGCTCAGCTGATGATGTAGCAGAGGCAGCAGTTGATCTGGCTGTAGATGCTGGAAAAATAACTCCTGCACAGGCGAAGACAGCTAAAGCTGCAATTTCAGCTAACAAGAAAACTATAGAAACAGCTGGAAAAGCCGCGGCAAAAGCGTCAGATGAAGTACTTGCTATCACAGCAAAGGTTGGTAAAGAGGTTGCTGTTAAAGGTAAAGTTCAATCTGGTTTGCATGCAGGTAAAGAAGTAACAAAGTTAACTGCTGATGGTAAATTAATTCTCAAAGGTGGAGAAGTAGTTGAAGGCACAGTGTTAACTTCACTTCTAAAACAAAACCCAAGAATTGCTAAAAATGTAGCTAAACATCTGGGTCCTGATGACGCTGCTGCTTTCCAAAAGGCTTTAGGTGCTGCAAAAGAAGCAACAAAGTTAAGTAAGACAGCATCATCAGCTTTAACTAAAACAGTTGATGAATTGATCAATGGAGTTCCTGCAGTTAGATCTTCACTAAACAAAGCATTAGCAGGCAACACTTTTAAAGTTGGAAAGATATCGGGTAAGGGTACCCAAGCGACAAGAGGAGCGGGTACATTATCAAAACTAAAGCCCGGAGAGGTAATCAAAGTAGCAGGAGCTCCAATGGCATCAAAAGGTGGAGGTAAATTTGCAGTTCGAGTTATTCTACCAGATGGTAAAACAGCTAGGATAGCATTGGGAGAGTTAGAAACTGTCTTGGGTGGAAGAAAATTTGCAAGAATATTAGGTGAAGCATTGGAAGCAGCTCCCGAAGCTAAGCCTGTTGTAGAAGCGATAACAAAAGCATCAGGAAAAGGTATAATTGAATCATTACAAATAGTAGCTGTCAAAGCTCCTGGAAAAGTTTTGGAATTGTGGAAGGCCTATTTGGGAGGTGCCAAAGATCCAAAAGTTTGGCAACCTGTTTTGGCAGCAGTTATTGGTGCTTTTCAAGATGTTAGAGACGTACAGATTGACATGGATACAGAAGCAGTCGACGCACGACGTCGTGAGGAATTTAGTCAAGCTAGTAGTTTTGCCGGATAAAATTTGCTTTAAAAATAAGTTATATTGTAAATTTTCTATTTTTTTTATATTATCTTTATAACAAAGGAGATAATATGCCCAAAAAAAATAAAGAAAATTCTAACCAGGGTTTACAAGATGATTTTACATCAGAGTTAATTAAGTCTTTAAACAAAGATCATGGTTCACGTGTAGCATATAATTTAGCAGAGGATGAATCTCCAACTCATGTAAAAAGATGGATTAGTACTGGATCTAGACTTTTTGATTATATTTGTTCAAATAGAAAAAATGGAGGATTTCCAGAAGGCAGAATTGTTGAAATATTTGGGCCACCATCAATCGGAAAGAGTCATATCGCAACACAGATTGCTAGAAGCACTCAAAAAATGGGTGGGATTGTAGTTTATATTGATACAGAAAATGCGACAAGTGTTGAAAATTTACAGATGCTAGGTGTTGACGTTAGTAAGCGATTTGTGTATGTAGATACACACTGTACAGAAGAGGTGTTGAGTATTGCTGAGTCTACAATATTAAAAGCCAAAGCATTAAACAAAGATGTTCCGCTGACTATAATCTGGGACTCAGTAGCCGCATCATCACCTAAGGCTGAATTATTAGGCGACTACGATAAAGAGACTATAGGTTTGCAGGCGCGTGCTATATCTAAAGGTATGCGCAAAATTACAGGTGTGATTGGTCAAACCAATAGTCTTTTTGTTATTTTAAATCAAATTAGGACAAAAATTGGAGTTATGTATGGAGATCCTACTACTACACCCGGGGGTAAGGCAATCCCTTT
>CENP01063747.1_pt1 | contig 13883 bp, 10 predicted proteins | sample 361281 | NCBI WGS metagenome assembly CENP01 (sample SAMEA2591122, study PRJEB7988) | marine metagenome | biome: marine biome (ENVO:00000447); feature: deep chlorophyll maximum layer (ENVO:xxxxxxxx); material: saline water (ENVO:00002010), including plankton (ENVO:xxxxxxxx) | depth 70 m
CACTCCTTTAGGAAAGCCGGTTGAACCAGAGGTATAAAAGATGGTCGCATTGTCATGGGTATCTAAACTGGGCTCACTAAAGTTTTCTGATTGACTGGCTATAAACTCATTAAAATCCTCATAGTCATTTGATTCATTAACTGGCCTGACAACAATCTTCTTGAGTTCTGTAAATTTTTCCAAACCCTTCAATCTTTTCTCGTCACCAATTAATACAGTGGCTCCAGAGTTTTCTAGCCCATAAGTAATCTCATCCGGAACCCACCATGAATTTAGTAAAACACAAACAGCGCCTATCGAGGTCACCGCCATAAATGAAATAATGTACTCAGGATTATTAGCCATACAAATAGCCACTCTGTCGCCCTTTTTAACGCCGGCATTTTTTAGAGCATTGGCAGTTTGAGCAGCTTTCTTATGAATATCTTGATAGGTATATCTCTCATCATTAAAAACAATGAATTCCCATTCTGGAAACAAAAGACCAAACTCAAAAAAGCTTGCTAATGTTTTAGGGGTATTTTTAAATTCACGGTAAGTGATTCCTGAGGAATGAGTAACATCTTCGAAGGCATAAATTTGATCATCTGCTGTTAGATTGACTAAAACTTCGTTATATTTATCGGACATATTTAAATTTAATTATAGTCACAGAATCCTAAACTATTATGAAGCAAAACAGAACTCTGCTATTGATTTTATTCACTCTCATTTCATGTGGTGGTGGTGGAGGAGGAAGCTCCAATAATACACCTGTTATTGCTCAAGCACCTACCCCACCCACACCCCCTCCCAGTGTTTCGTTTGACGAACTAGTAGTGCAATTTGAAAGCTACTACGAATACCAAAGTCAATGGGGTTTGAATATGATAAATGCATCATCTGCTTACGCTAGAGGTGCAACTGGAGCAGATATTACTATTGGAATTACTGACTCTGGCCTAGATAACTCGCATGTTGAGATAAGTTCAACAAGACTATCAAATGATAGCGCTCTCAATTACGCAAATTACAATCCAAATACAAGGCAAAGAAGACATGGGACCATGGTAGCCTCAGTTGCAGCAGGCAAACAGGACAAAACAGATACCACACCGATGCATGGAGTGGCTTTTGAGGCAAATGTATTATTTGTAGCTATCCAACTTGCTGAACCAGACCCAGATTATGATCCAATCGATATTGGTGATGATGATGGCTCGGGTAATGTATCTGGAGCTCCTGATTTTACGGGAATCGATAATTTTTTTAGCCAGCTTTTTGAGATTTATAATGACTATGACGTAGATATAGTTAACAATAGTTATGGCTATTCAGGGAATATTATTGATTATACTGAGGCACAAGTTAGATACGCTTTTCCAAATACTATCTCGGAGATGTCTCAGGTTGGTACTCCTGATGCAGAAAAAACTATTTATGTATGGGCTGCGGGTAATGCAGGCGGTTATGCAGATCAAGGTGTTGATTATTCGAGCCCAGAGCTGTTACCTGGAATGGCTCATCATATTCCAGAAATACAAGGCCATTCCATTGCAGTAGCTTCTGTCGACGAGAATGGTGAAATTAGTGACTTCTCTAGTAGATGTGGTGTTGCTCAAGATTATTGCATTTCTGCCCCTGGAGGAAGGATCACTGCTGCCTATCCTACTTCAACATCTGATCCTGGGATTTACACTACCAATAGTAATGATGAAAATTACAACAACTGTATTACAGATAACTCCTGTTACGCTGTGACCAGCGGCACATCATTCGCAGCTCCATTTGTATCTGGCGGACTGGCTGTGATAGCAGATCATTTTGAGGGTCAACTTGGAAGTCAAGAGATTGTTTCTAGGTTATTTAGTACTGCAAATAAGAAAGGGATTTATGAGGACAAAGCCGTCTATGGTCAGGGACTCATGGATCTCAATGCTGCCACTCAACCAGTTGGACAAGTAAGCGCAATGATGTCGCTCAACTTATCTGGACCAATGGCCCCAGCAATATTTTCAAACTTACAACTAACCAGCCCTTCATTTGGAGACGCGATTAGTAATGGCATTGGCAATCATTCAGTTATTTTTTTTGATGAATTAGATGCGCCCTTCAGAAGGTCTTTAAGCAGCTTAACATCTGATTATCGAAATCAAATAATTAACATGGATGCTTTCGATAGCATGCAAACTCCAATTTCTCATGTCCTAACATCCAACGAAACTGAATTAGAGATTGGTGGATTTAAAACTCAACACTTAGCTCAAGAACTGATTGCTCCATATCACTTGCTAAATGCAAGAGCGGATAAAAATCAATTTTTTTCCTATTACAACTACTCCAATAACTCGTTTTTAAGCCATGGTCTAAACGGGAGTTGGGCAATGGGAGTTTTTCAAGATTCTACATTACGAACTAAAAAAAGCTTAAGATCTCAATTTAGCAATCCCTGGTTAAATTTTAGCGCTACGGGAACAACTTTTGGTTCAACTTACAAGGGCATGAAGGAGTTTGATATTTTATTTGCGCTTTCAGCTGGTAAAAATAAATTTAAAACAAATGAACTTTTTGGTGAAAGAAACTCAAGCTCGGTTGCAATTTTTGAAATTCAACCAAAATCAAATATTCCCTCATTGCAGTTAGGCTTAATGAAAGAAAATAATGCTAGTTTAGGGTTAAGTGGGTCTGGAGCTTTTTATGGGAGCAACAATCCACTAACTTCGTTCATGGGCTTATCACATGCAATGGCTTTTGCAGGGGGTAAGTTATTTGGATCATTTTACTGGGGTAAGTCTCTTGGTATGTCTAATGATCTTGGTATGATTCAATCTCTTTCAAACCTTTACTCATCTTCTTTTGGGATTGGATACTTAATATCTTCAGTTTTTCATAAAAATGATTCCTTCGTTGTAACTATTGATCAACCAATACGAATTGAATCTGGAGGACTTAAGCTAAATGTTCCTATTTATAGGACCAAAGAAAAAAATGTTCTCTTTAATTCATTTAATTTTGATCTTGATCCAAGTGGAAGAGAGATCCATACAAAAGCTGAGTATTTAACTTCATATAAAAACATTGGTTTTGGTCTAACGTTGGGTTACAAATTAGACCCGTATCACATAAAATTTATGGATGACTACTGGTATACATCGTTAGGCTTTAATATAAAAATCTAAGCAGTTTTTCGTAAGGGGGATATGGAAAAAACATTTGATAAAAAAGTTATATATATTACTGGTGCAAGTGCAGGAATTGGCTATGCGACAGCTGAGCTGTGTCTTAGAAAAGGTGCGAAAGTAATCATTACTGGCCGTAATCAAGAAAATTTAGAGAATGCTCATAATGAGCTATTAAAAATTTCTTCAGAGGTTATTGCACATAATGTTGATGTAAGCCAGGAATCTGAGATCACTCGCTCATTGCAAGAAGTACATGAAGCATATGGAAGAATTGATGGCTTGGTAAATAATGCGCCGTCCATCCACACTGGAAAAATTGTTGATCTGGATCTTTCAGCATGGAAAACAAACTTTAAAGCTAACCTGGATGCAGTTTTTCTAACAACAAAAACAGTTTTACCATGGATGATAGATGCGCAAAAAGGAGCAATCGTTAATGTTGCTTCCGTTGTTGGATTAAAAGGAGTTGCTTATATGTCAGCATATGGTGCTGCAAAGGCCGGTTTAATTAATTTTTCAAGGGCTAGCGCTGTTGAGGCTGCGCCTAATGTAAGGGTCAATTGCGTTATTCCTGGTGCCGTCCTCACGCCTGCAACAAAAAGAGCAATTCCAGTTAAAGAAATGATGGATGAAACAATTAATGCGATTCCTATGAAAAGAATCGCGCAGCCAATTGAGCTTGCTCATCCTATTGTGTTTTTGCTCAGTTCTGATGCATCCTTTATTACAGGAGCAAGCTTAATAGTGGATGGTGGAAAAACAGGAGATTTAAATGCTGGAAACTGAAATAAACCCTAATGACTTAAAATGGCATTCAGAAATAGAAGCTGCTCAAATAGTTTCTAATCCTAATGTAATCAATTGGAATGATGAGGCTGATCTTGTTGTTATTGGCCTTGGTGGAGCTGGTATTGCCGCGGCCAATGAAGCATTGGATCAGGGATATTCTGTGATTGGAATCGATAAGACTTCAGGAGGTGGCGCAACAGCTCGCAGTGGAGGTATTTTTTATGCTGGAGGGGGAACTCCTATTCAAAAAGAGGCTGGAGTCGAAGATTCAGTAGAAAATATGTTTAATTATTTAATTCAAGAAACTGGAGATATTGTCAAAGATAGTACATTAAAAAAATTCTGTGAGACATCTGCTGAAAATACACAATGGTTGATGGATAACGGTGTGCAATTTAACTCTCAATATTATCAAACTAAAACCAGTTATCCAGGTGCAGGTTATTTTCTTTATCATTCTGATAATTCCCTTGTACCAAGTTATATGGAAAAAGCCTCTCCCGCTCCTAGGGGTCATAGAGGGTATGAAGAAGGTCCATTTAAACCAATAGGCGTTGGAGGTACGATATTTTACCCCCTAAAGAAATCAGCAATTTCAAAAGGCTTAAAAATCTTTCCTCAGACTGAAGCGCGCTCTTTAGTGATATCAACAGAAGGTAGAGTGCTTGGAATAAAAGCTTTAATGCTTCCTTCTGGAAAAATTGCAGAAAAACATAAAAAACTCATGTCTAAAGCCGAAACATTTCAAATGCTAATCCCGCAAAATATGCCAGGTGCTTTTATTCCTCAATTTATAGGTAAAATTTATGTTAATCGTGCCCAAAAAATTGAGAAGAATTACCGAGAAGTTGTTCACATAAAAGCTAATAAAGGAGTGTGCTTGTCTGCAGGTGGATTTATTTTTAATCGAGAGATGGTTGAAGAAAATGCTCCTAAATATAAAGACGGCATGCCTTTAGGGACTTCTCATGATACTGGTTCTGGAATAAGACTTGGTCAAAGTGTAGGCGGAAAAACTGATCATATGAATAGAGTAACTGCATGGAGAATGATTAATCCTCCAATGGCTTTTGCACAAGGTCTTGTAGTAAACAAGGAGGGAGAAAGATTTGGAAATGAAATGGTTTATGGAGCTACTCTCGGTGATGCTATGTGCGAAGATCATGATGGCAAAGCTTATTTAATCTTAGATCAAGAACTTTTCGCTCAAGCAAAGGAAGAAGCAGCTGTAGCCCTTCCGTTTCAAAGGGACTCGGCAAGAGTGCTTATGTACTTTAATGCAAAAAAAAGAAAGACCCTTCAAGAATTATCTAAAATTTATCACATACCTGAAGATAGCCTAGCTGATGCTGTAAAAAAATATAATGCTGCAGCTAGAAGTGAAACAAGCTGTGAATTTCAAAAAAACTCTAAAGATATGAAGGAGCTTAAGGCGCCCTTTTATATAATGGATATTTCAATAGATTCAGCCATGGCGCCCTTACCATGTTTAACCTTAGGAGGTTTGAAGGTTAATGAGGAAACGGGTGAGGTATTAAATCAGTCAAATGTTGAGATCCCAGGTTTATATGCTGCAGGAAGAACTGCTGTGGGTATATGTTCAAATATTTATGTTTCGGGTTTATCGGTTGCCGACTGTATCTTTTCAGGAAGAAGAATAGGTCAAAACCTTAATTAAAGGAGAGAAAGAATGAATTTAGATTTTGCGTCGGTTTGGGAAATGGTTTCAGATTTAGTACCTGAAAATGATGCTTTGATATGTGGTGAAGATATTGTTACATGGAAAGAATATGATGATGGCGCAAGTAAAATTGCATCTGCTTTGAGTGAGGCTGGGCTCGGGGCTAATTCAAAAGCTGGGCTGTATTTAAACAACTCAAATGAATACTTAATTGCTCAATATGCGATTTTTAAAGTTGGCGGAATCCCAATTAATGTTAACTACCGTTATGTTGAGGAAGAATTAATCTATCTTCTAGAAAACTCTGATGCTGAAGCAGTTTTTTATCATGCATGCTATAGCTCAAGAATAAAGGAAATTTCTGGATCTCTTCCCAATATCAAGGCTTGGATAGAAGTTTCAGATGGAACAGAGTCAAAATTTGATCAATCTTTAAAATATGAAGAGCTCTTGAACCAGCATCCACCCATGAAAAGAATTCATCGAGATCCTGAAACCGTTTATATGCTTTATACCGGTGGTACAACTGGAATGCCCAAGGGTGTAATGTACAAACAAGGAGAGTTCCTTGTTTATCTATTTAGAACGCTTAAAGCAATGGGCTATGATGTTCCTGAAGATTTAAGCGACCTAGAATCAAGAATAGAAGCATCAAAATCCAGTAATGCATTCATTAGGAGTGTAGTTGGATGCCCTCTTATGCATGGAACAGGCATGTGGCTAGGTGCATTCTTACCCCTGCTTCTTGGTGGCACTGCAATAACCACAAGCAATCTTGGTTTTGATCCAGATCAGTTATGGACTCAAGTTCAAAATAAAAAAGCAACGAATATTGTGATTGTTGGTGATGCATTTGCAAAACCGATGCTTGATGCCTTAAATAGAGGCGAATCAGATAGTAATCCCTACGATATAAGTTCTGTACAGGTAATTATTTCAAGTGGTGTTATGTGGAGTGCTGAAGTGAAACAGGGACTATTAGAGCATCATGATATGAAGTTAATGGATACGATGGGATCTACAGAAGGCGGAATGGGCGCTTCTGTAACAACAAGAGACAACCCCCCTGCTACAGCTAAATTTGCTCTCAATCCAGGTGTAATTGTTTTAGCTGATGATGGAGAAATTCTTTCTCCAGGATCTAAAAAGATAGGCCTGATTGGAACATCTGGTCTTGTTCCAGTTGGTTATTATAAAGATGAAAAAAAATCTGCTGAAACATTCAGAGAAGTTGATGGGGTCAGATATAGTTTTCCTGGGGACTATGCAAAGCTTGAGGCAGATGGAACAATTACTCTATTAGGCAGAGGTAGTAATTGCATAAATTCTGCAGGTGAAAAAATATACCCAGAAGAAGTTGAAGAAGCATTAAAAAAAGATGTGTTGGTTTTTGATTGTTTGGTAGTCGGAATGCCGGATGAAAAATTTGGTCAAAAAATTGTAGCAGTTGTCTCAACTGTAGATAATCAGCAGGTTGATGAAGCTGAGTTAATTGAAAACACGAGAAAAAGTATTGCTGGGTATAAGCTGCCTAAAACTATTTTATTTGCTGATGAGGTTCAAAGAGCTCCAAATGGAAAAGCGAATTATAAATGGGCTAAAGCTTTCGCAGAAGAGCAATTAGCTTAAAATAAAATTCATATTTATTGATAACCAATGAAAAGATTTAAAAATAAAGTTGTATTAGTCACAGGGGCTGGGTCTGGTATAGGAAGATCTACTGCTTTAAGAATGGATGCAGAAGGTGCAACTCTTATAATTGTAGACATTAATAAAGATGAGCTTATTGAGACTAAGTCTTCGCTTAAAAATAAGGAGTCAACCGCTAAAGTTTTGGATATTTCAACTTTAGCCGATGTTAAAAAATTTTTTAAAGGCCTAAATAAGTTAGATGCTTTGATTAATGTTGCTGGGATTTTAAGGTTTGATAATTCTCACGAAGTTCAAATAGATGATTGGAACAAAATTCTTGATGTAAATCTTACTGGAACATTTTTTATGTGCAGCTATGCTCTTCCATTGCTGCTTAAAAGCAAAGGAGCAATAGTAAACGTTTCATCAAGCGCTGCTCTTGGGTCTCATGCTTGGACTGCAGCCTACAGTGCATCAAAAGGTGGAATCAGCGCCTTTTCTAAAACTCTAGCAGTTGAATATGGAATGGAGGGTTTGAATGTTAATTGTGTGTGTCCTGCTTCAATTGAAACTCCAATGTCTACAAATCCAGACATGCCAAAAGATATTGATACTAGACTTTTAAAAAAGATAATGCCAATTGATGGGGTAAACAGATCTCCGAATGAAATTGCCAGCACAATAGCATTTTTAGCTTCTCAGGATGCAATACATATCAATGGAATTGATTTGAGAGTAGATGGAGGTCTACTTACATAAAAATGAAATTTTTACTGCTTTTACTTTTAGCCTGTGCATTAAATATAGAAGCGACTATTTTTAATTCAAAGGCAATTGTTCATCCTGAAGTTGGTAAAAATGGTATGGTTGTTTCGCAGCACTACCTTGCTTCAGATGTAGGTCATTCCATCCTTGCAAATGGAGGTAATGCCTATGATGCATCTATAGCAGTTGCATTTGCTTTAGCCGTAGTCTTGCCAAGAGCAGGCAATATTGGCGGCGGTGGATTTATGGTCATGTTTGATGAAGCTTCGCAGGAAAGCTTCAGCATTGACTACAGAGAAATGGCACCCGAAGCTGCAACTAAGGATATGTTTCTTTCTTCTGATGGATTAGTAGATAAGAAAAGAGCTACTCAAGGAGTCTTATCGATTGGAGTTCCTGGGACGGTTTTTGGAATGTGGGAAGTCCATAAGAAATTTGGGAGTTTGCCCTGGTCTGCATTATTGGCTCCTGCAATTAAATTAGCCGAAGATGGATTTCTGATTTCTCCATTCATGGCTGATGCGCTCAATAAACGATATGAAAAACTTGCAAAATTTAAAAATTTTAAAAGTATTTTTTACTCAAATTATCCTGTGCAAATGCATCAGAGACTCAAGCAACCAGATCTAGCCAATACCTTGAAAACTATCTCTATTAATGGTGTAAAGGGTTTTTATGAAGGCGAAGTAGCAACCAAAATTGATGCCTTTATGAAAGAAAATGGTGGATTAATAACTAAAAAAGATTTAAAAAACTACCGGCCTGTCTGGCGAGAAACGCTTCGCGGTAATTTTAATGAACATGAGATAGTAACCATGGGTCCCCCTTCATCTGGTGGTGTTCATATTATTCAGATGCTAAATATTTTAGAAAATTATGACTTAATTAAGATGGGTCATAACACTCCAACTTATACAGCATTACTAACAGAATCAATGAAGTATGCATACGCAGATAGATCTAAATACTTAGGTGATCCAAAGTTTTTTGACGTTCCAGTTCAATCACTTATCAATAAAGAATATTCAAAAAATATATATAAAAAGATCAAGCTTAATTCGATCACTCCCTCTGAAAAGATTCTTCCTGGATCTGGGTTAGAGCATGAAAGTTTAGATACAACTCATTTTTCAGTTGCTGATAAAAATGGAAACATTGTTTCAAATACATACACTTTAAATTCAGGCTTTGGCTCTGGCGTGGTAATTGATGGAACTGGAATTTTAATGAATAACGAAATGGATGATTTTGTCTCGGCACCAGGAGTACCTAATCAATTCGGGTTGATTGGTGGAGAAGCAAATAAAATTGAACCATTTAAAAGACCTTTAAGCTCTATGACACCGACCATTGTATTGAAAGAAGGTAAGCCAATTTATGCAACTGGCTCTCCTGGTGGTTCTAGGATTATTACAACAGTTCTTCAATTTCTGCTAAATACTCTGGTTTTTAAAATGGAAATCTCTGATGCGACTGTTGTTCCTAGAATACATCATCAGTGGAAACCAGATGTTCTAATGTTAGAAAAAGGCTTTGATGTTCAACATGCTAGTAAAATTGAATCATTAGGCCAAAAGATATATTTTTCAGGACCTGGAACTGCATTAGAAAGTATAGAAATTAAAAATGATTTATTTTATGGCTTTGGAGATACAAGACGCCCAGATTCAAAAGCAAAAGGACTATAATATATGCTTGAAAAACTTTTAATAATTACTCTTTACGCTATCCCAACGATCGGTCTATTGATCGTATGCTTCTTGATTTCACGCAAAAGATAATAAATCAATCATGGAGTTAGTGCTGGCTAATTTATTATTGATTGCACTTGGTGGAACTCTTGGAAGTTTTGCTTCAATGTTAATTTACAGGCTGCCAATAGAAAATAGTGAAATTACTATTTTTTACCCTAGATCATTTTGCCCTCTTTGCAAAAATCAACTGACAATTCTTCAGCTTATTCCATTTATGGGATACCTTTTAAGCAGAGGAGCTTGTCGAACGTGTAATGCTAAAATAAGCTACAACTATTTAATTCACGAGATATTAATTGCTGCTTTTATTTTATTTATATTTAATAAAATGGAATTTATTAATCTTTCAGCATGGGTAATCGTCTTGATTGTGATTAGTTTGTATATTCAATCAATAATTGACTTGGAGACTCTCCATTTATTTCAGCCTCTAAGCATCATTTTAGTTATTGCTGGATTATTACTTAATATATCAACTGGATTTTTTACAATTCCTTTAGATGCATTGCTTGGATTAATTTTTGGATATGGAATATTATTTTGCATCAATCATGTACATAAAATGATGAGGTCAATAGATGGAATTGGATCTGGCGATTTCTTGTTACTTGGAGGAATTGGATCTGTTTTTGGCGCTTCAGCTATCGGGCCAATTCTATTAATTGGATCAAGTATTACTCTATGCCTTTACGTTTTTAATAAAAATAAAGACAAAGAACTTCCGTTAGGATTTGGCTTGGGCTTAGCTGGAATATTTTATTGCTTAATCTTTATTTCTATTTAATCTTCTGCAACACCAGGAGGAAAAACTCCTTCATGAAATGGATATGGAATTCCTAACATTCCCAAATTTTTAAATTCATGAATGAACTCTTTTTCCATAACCCCATCAATATCCTGTATTGACCAACCCTCATCTTTTTTCAAGGTCTTGCCATAATGTGGTTGAACCATCAAAGCCAATCTCTCACCTCCACATCCAAATATTTGACCACTAATTTTTTTTGCCAAGTCGCTGCATAGATAAGCAATTAATGGGCCGTTTGATGTTGGGTCAATGAATGGTAGATTGTCATGATTTGTATTTTTACTTGAAGCAAAAGTTGCAGACATTCTTGTTGATCCCGTTGGACCAATCGCATTTACTCTAATCCCATACTTTGCTAGTTCAATTGCCCAAGTATATGTCATTGATGCAATCGCACCTTTTGCAGCAGCGTAATTTGTTTGTCCAAAGTTACCAAAATGAGCACCTGAAGTAGTGTTAATAATTGATCCGCCTTTACCAGATTCTTTCATTCTTAGAGCTGCTAATTGAGAAGACCAAAAAGTACCTTTAACATGAATATTCCAAACAGAATCAAAGTCCTCATCGGTCATTTTTAATAAAGATTTATCTCTTAGGATTCCCGCATTATTTACAAGAATATCAATGTTACCGAATTCTGTAACACACTCATCAATTAAAAGACTGCAGCCCTCTCTAGATGAAATATCATGACTGCTAATCTTAGCAACTCCTCCTTCATCTAATATTTCATTAACAACTTTTTCAGCTTCTTCAGAATCTATATCATTAACCAAAACATTAGCTCCAGATTTAGCCAAATGAAGACTGTGCCCCCTACCGATGCCTCTTCCTCCTCCTGTAACAATTGCAACTTTATTTTTAAGCAGTTCCATCAACGTGCTCTCCTATTAAAAATGAACAATGACTATATTTTTTAACATAACAAATGCAAAATAAATAGAGTTGTAATTCATAATAGTAAATATAGAGAAATAAATGATTGATCTTATATCTAAAAGAAAAGATTTTCCTGAAGGCTCTGCGATCGTTATCGGTGGGAGTGGAGGCATTGGCTCAGCAATATGCAAAACATTTGCCTCGCATGGTGTTCCAGTAGTGTTTTCTTATTATGGCAATGAAACTGCAGCCAATGATTTAAAAAAAGAAATTTTAGATCATGGCGGAGTTGTTTCATCTAAAAAGTTATCAATTACCAATAAAACTCAAGTAGAGGGTTTCTTTCAAGAATTACAAAATGAACGAATTCATAGCATAGTAAATGCAACTGGATCAGATATTAGAATGAAATGGATCAATGAATTGTCATATGAAGAATGGGATGATGTCATGCGAACAGATGCAGATGGGTTTTTTAATATAATTAAAAATAGTCTGCCTATTCTTAGAAAGTTTGGAGGTTCATATACAACTCTTAGCTCCATAGGTTTATCCAGATGGCCTGCTAAAGATGTCTTATCCGTTGCCCCAAAAGCAGCGATTGATGCCTTAATCAATGGAATTGCAAAAGAAGAGGGTCGAAATAATATTAGAGCTAATTCTATTCAACTTGGAATTATAGAGGCAGGAATTTTCTTAAGAATTAAAGGCAAGGATTATGATGACAGATACATAGAAGCTGCAAAAAACAATACTGCTCTTAAAAAATTAGGTGAAGCTCAAGATGTTGCAGATGCCGTCATCTTCCTTGCATCAGATAGAGCTAAATATATAACTGGTCAGACGTTATATCTAGACGGTGGTTACAGAATTTAATATAAAAACAAGGGGGATTTATGCCTACAAAAGAACAAATTGAAACAACAATGAAAATTCATTTTAATTCTTGGAATAATGAAGAGAAGGAAAAATGGATGGATAATTGGACTGATGATGTGGTGATGTTTGATCCTGTAGGAGGTCCTGATAAAAATGGAAAAATAGCTCTTGAAGAAACTTGGCGAAATAGTTTTAAAGATGGGCATCATTGGAAAATAGAACCAGTTTTTATGCAAATATGTGAAAATCAAGCAGCACTTCATGTAAAAAATTATGGGACTGTAGAAAATGAGCCAATAGAACTTGATAGCATTGAGATATATTGGATAAATGATGATGGGAAAGTTTACAAAGTCCAAACGTACTTTGGACCCCCTGAAGGAAGAACCCTTGATCCATTTTTTTCTAAAAAAGAGATTTAAAGCTTATCTTGGTACCTAAATTTTTACGTAAAAATTCAGTTATGCCCAATTCTCAAAGGAAGATAGGGTTTTCCCGGCAATATATGCGAAGGTAAGTGCTGGACCAATTGTGCCTCCACCCCCTCCATAGCTTGGTCCTGGAGAGCCTACTCCAGAAGAATTCCCAGAAGCACAGAGTCTTTTGATGGGAATTTCATTTACATCTAACACCTGTGAAAATCTATTTACTCTAGGGCCTCCACATGTTCCTAAATGAGCAGGTGCAATTTCTGCACCATAAAAAGGTGGTTGGTCGAGTGGCTGAAGAGCTAAACTAGTGTCTTTAAGGCCCATCCTATCGTAATGAGTTTCGCCTCTGTGAAAATCTGGATCAATTCCTAACAAGGCATTTTTGTTAAAATTAGAAATGGTTAATTTTAAATTATTTTGATTAATGCCCAACTTTTTTGCTAGTCCTTCTATGGTGTTAGATTGAACAAACCAATTAGGCAATGACTGATCAAATGTTTTGCCACCCAATGTGCCATTCAGTCTTACTTTATGATCAAATATTTGAAAAGCAGGGATATTTTTATATTTTAATGCTCCCCAATTTTCTTTAGCATGAAATGAACGCCATGAAGAGTCATAATCTGCTTTCTCATTTGCGAATCTATTTCCATAACGATTTACTAAAATGCAGCTGGCATAATATTTTTTTTCAGTCACAGCATTCAAAGATCCTAAAGCTCCAGCCTCCCCTTTGTAGACCACACTTCCCCATACCTCATTCATATTTCTTAAATCTGCACCAAGTTTCATCGCCATCTTTATACCATCTCCGGTATTCGATTTGACTCCAACTCCATAAGAAGGAATTGATAAAAAATTTTTTTTCATTTGCGCGTCATGATCAAAGCCACCACTTGCTATGTGAACTCCTTTTTTTGCTTTTAAATTATATGACTTTCCTTTTGAGTTATATGCGACTCCAAGAACTTCAGTGGAGCCATCTTCATTTTCTCTACTAATTAACTTTGTGGCTGGAGCATCTAAAAGCATTTCTCCCCCTAGATTCTTAAAAGTGTTTAATAAATGAGAGATTAAAACTCCTCCAAAATGAGCTCCATCTGG
>CENP01223708.1_pt1 | contig 13883 bp, 8 predicted proteins | sample 361281 | NCBI WGS metagenome assembly CENP01 (sample SAMEA2591122, study PRJEB7988) | marine metagenome | biome: marine biome (ENVO:00000447); feature: deep chlorophyll maximum layer (ENVO:xxxxxxxx); material: saline water (ENVO:00002010), including plankton (ENVO:xxxxxxxx) | depth 70 m
ATTTTAGGAGTAGCCAATGAAAGTGACGGGTTAAGTATGATTGACTTACTATATGGCGAAAAGCTTTTGGAAAGAAAAACAGTTACTACTTACTATGACCCCATGTGGTCTGCTAATGTGACCCAATTTAGAAACGTTTTTTCACAAAATTCAAGATACAAACTTTACAAAGATGGAAAGTTTTATGATATGGAAAATGATATTTTAGAAAAATCACCTCTTAGTGATAAAGAATTAAGTGAGGATCAAAAAATCATAAAAGCAAAATTAGCTGACGAACTTGCACGTTTTCCATCACTTCCAGAAACCTCCTTTGTCAGATGATTATACAAATATAATGATAGCAAGAGGATTTTTATTTTTATCTTTTTTAATAATTGTTGTTTTTTCTTTTATGCCTGCGTTCAAAGAGAAACCATTAAAACCCAATATTGTTTTTATTTCAATTGACGATCTAAATGACTGGGTAGGTTTTTTGGGCCACAAAGAGGTAACTACTCCTAATATGAATAATTTAGCCAAAGATGGTTATTCTTTTATAAACGCCCACTGTCCTGCACCTATTTGTGGACCATCTAGAACTGCAATTTTTAGTGGTTTACAACCAGTCACATCTGGAATTTATGACAATAATATTAAGTTCAGCAGGGATTTACCCAAGGTGGTAACATTGCCCGAACACTTCAGGAATAATGGTTATAAAGTTTACGGAATTGGCAAGTTATTCCATGGAGGAGCTTCTAATGTTCCCAAAGCTGCTTTTGACCAATATGGCGGTAAATTGGGTTCGGCTTCACCCTTCACCTCCTCAGAACTCCAGATCAGTAAACAAAATCCTTTTCACAAAATCACCAAGCTTGGTAAAACCTTTAGACTACCACTTAATGGTATGCCTGCAGATCGTTATTGGAATAAAGCACATACATTCGACTGGGGTGCGGTAGATTTACCTGATACTCTTTTTTCAGATCGTTTGAGCGTGGATTGGGCTATCGAAAAATTACCCTCAATTAAAGATGAACCATTTTTCTTGGCACTCGGTTTTGAGCGACCACATCAACCCCTTTTTAACCCTAAAAGGTTTCATGATTTATATCCACTTGACAAATTAAGTTTACCTGATGTTCCTGAACAAGACCTTGAGGATCTACCCTTCAGGGCAAAACAATTAGCTTTATATCCCAAAACCTCTGGAAGACATAAAACTGTTGTTAAGTATGGTCAGTGGGAGAATGCTGTAGCTTCTTACTTGGCATCTGTATCTTTTGTTGATGAGCTTATCGGAGATTTTATAAAAGCTCTTGAACTACATGGTCTAATGAAAAATACTTGGGTGGTTCTTTGGTCAGATCACGGTTGGCATTTGGGAGAAAAATCCCATTGGGGAAAAGCTACAGGATGGTTCAGAAGCACTCGCGTTCCTTTTTTAATTGTTCCACCACAAGGACAAAATAAGTTTCAAAAATCTGTTAATATTCATAATACTGTAAACCTTTTGGATTTGGCACCCACCCTAGCAGATATGGCGGGGATTCCCAAAAAACCCGAATGGGAGGGAAGGAGCCTTGTACCCCTTCTCAAAGGTCAACAAAAAGACTGGGAGGAAGTAACATTGACTACTTTTTCCATTGGTTCTCACACAATTTCCACTCCCGGGTGGCAGTTGATTTCATATTTTGACGGGAGTTTTGAACTATATGACCTCAATAATGATCCCAATCAATTTAATAATCTTGCTGATCAAACTGGTTCGGCTAAGTTGATCAATCGATTGAAAGCATTTATTCCTGATGAGCCAAATTGGGACTATTTCATCCGCCATAAAACTTATAAAATTCTGGTATCTAAAAATGGAAATATTCAAGTTTTTAATCAAATGCTAGAAGGACGAAATGATATTGATATCTCAGAGGAAGTTCCAGAATTAGTTCAAAAAATAAAGAGCTATATTAATGTTAAAAAACCGCAACAAAAAAAATTTTCTATAGCTTCTATGTAGTTTAACAGATATGATAAATAAAGAAAGTAAATTTATACGGTTCTCTATGAACTTATCTTTGATGATGTTCTTTTCAACCCTAATTTTTGGTCAAGAAAAGCCAAATATCATTTTTATTATGGCAGATGATTTGGGTTATGGAGATATAGGTGTATATGGACAGCAGCTTATAAAGACTCCTAATATAGACAAGTTGAGTGATGATGGTATGAAATTTACTGACTACTATTCTGGTGCCTCTGTTTGCGCTCCCGCTCGCTCAGTCCTTATGACTGGTTTACACGTAGGTCATACCCGTGTTCGTGGTAATTTTGGTAAAGGCGGGGTTGTCGGATTGGCGGGAAAGGAGGGTAGGATTCCTCTTAAAGAAATAGATTTGACTATTGCAGAGGTTTTACAGGATAAAGGCTATCGAACAGGAATGATTGGAAAATGGGGACTTGGTGAACCTAATACCTCAGGAGAACCCAATAAGAAAGGTTTTGACTATTTCTATGGTTTTTATAACCAAAGAAGGGCGCATTCCTATTATCCAGAATATATTTGGGAAAATACTAGAAAAGTTACGCTTTACGGAAATGAAAACGAACACAACCACCAATACACGCACAATCTATTTGCCGATAAAGCCATAAATTTTATTGATATAAATCAGCAAATTCCCTTTTTTCTTTATTTGCCTATATGCATTCCGCATAGTCGTTATGAGCTTCCAGACAACGGGATTTACACCCATAAAAAAGGTTGGACTGATCTTCAAAAAAAATATGCTGCAATGATTACCCGTTTGGATGAAACTGTAGGAAGAATAGTTAAAAGGTTAGAAGCTTTAGGAATAGCAGACAATACCTATATATTCTTTAGTTCGGACAATGGTCCTGCTGAAATAGAAGAGGAATGGGAAATTTTTAATAGTAATGGAATTTACAGGGGGATGAAGCGTGACCCGTATGAGGGAGGGATAAGAGTGCCTTTTATTGTCTATCACCCAAAAAAGATAGTTCCTGGATTAGAAAGTAATCAAGTAGGTTATTTTGCTGATTTTTTTCCTACTGTAATGGAATTGATCGGATCCAAAATTGAGAATTCTTTTGATGGTAAAAGCATAGTAGGAATCCTACACGGAACTCAACAGAGTTTTGAAAGAGATCCACTTTACTGGGAATTCTATGAAAAAAAGGGTTGGCGTGCCACCCGTTTTGGAAAATGGAAAGCCATTCAAAATAATTTACATGAAAGCCACGATGGCCCAATAGAACTTTATGACCTTTATTTAGATGCTGGGGAGAATATTGATTTGAGTCAATCATATCCTCAAATTATAGAGGAGGCAAAAAAAATATTTAAAATTTCTAGTTTTCAATCAGAGCATTATTTTTGGAAGTTTCAGCAAAAAGGAACAACGAATATTTACAATAACTAAAATAATGAAATACAATCGTCGCTTATCCACCAATATTTTTCTCATCTGGTCGCTTTTGTTGACAGCCCAACCAGAGAAAAATAAGATTGATGAGGTTATTGGTTTGATAGATAATGTAATCAACTGGCAAAATCAGCAGACTGATCACATAGAAAAATATACACTAACCAATTGGCAGTTTTCAAGCTACTATATAGGTGTTATGAAAGCTTTCAAAACTATAGGCAATAAAAATTACCAGGATTTTCTATGTAAAGTTGGAGAAAACCATAAATGGGAAACATTACCAGATATGTATCATGCTGACAAAATCGCAATTGGGCAAATTTACATCGATCTTTATAAACAAAAAGGGGGGGAGGAGCTGATCAAAAATATTAAATGGGTATTAGATGCAAATCTTCTAAGGAATAAACCTCTACCTGATGTAAGATATAAAGACAACCCATATAAACACGAGTGGTGGAGCTGGTGTGACGCTTTATTTATGGCCCCTCCTACCTTTGCCAAGATGTATCAGATAACAAAAGAAGAGAAGTACCTAGACTATGCTATTGATTATTGGTTGGTCACCACAGATTATCTATGGGATAAAAAAGAAAGTTTAATCTATCGCGATGATAGATATTTTGCTAAAAAAACCAAGTCAGGAAAAAAAATCTTCTGGAGTAGGGGAAACGGTTGGGTTATTGGTGGACTGGTTCATATGTTGGAAATCATACCAAAAAACCACCCCAAACGTTACTTACTTGTTGATCAGTTTCAAAAAATGTCCCATCGTCTTTTGGATTTACAGGAGAGAACTAGCGATGGACTTTGGCGCTCTAATTTATTAGATCCAGGTGTTTTTTCCTACTTAAACCGAAAAGGTGATAAATTTATTCAAACTGCTGATATCGATATTCCCGAAAATAGTGGAAGTGCCTTTTTTTGTTATGGATTTTTATGGGGCGTCAACAACGATTTATTAGATCCTAATTTGTTTCAAAAGCCAATGATTAAAGCATGGGAAGAGTTGTCAAAACATGTTAATAAGCATGGTAGGTTAGGATATGTTCAACCAGTGGGAAAAGACCCAAAGCCATACAATTCAGATTCATGGCATGAATTTGGAACTGGCGCTTTTTTGTTGGCGGCTTCTGAATACATCAATTTTTTAAGAAAACCTGTCGTCAAAACTGATATAAGCTACAAAAAACAAAACCTCATATATGAAAACAAATTTTCCTCTGTAAGTGATCTAAAGGATTGGGTTCTGGAGGGGGATGCTGAGGTCTTAATTAAAGATGATTGGCTAGAAATGTACTCCACAGATCAAAAGGCTCATCATGTATTTTGGTGTCCAAAAGAATTACCTGCCAATTTTATAGCCGAATGGGATTTACAAAATCTTAATCCACAGGCTGGACTATGTATAGTTTTCTTTGCAGCAAAAGGAATCAATGGTAAGGATATAATGCACTCCTCTCAAAAAAAGAGAACAGGAGTTTTTAGTCAATATACTAAAAGCGATTTGAATAATTATCACATATCGTATTATGCGAATAATCCTAAAAAACCAAATAGACCTTTTGCTCATATAAGAAAAAACAAAGGTTTTGTCACCGTACAATATGGAGAGCGAGGAATAGCTGCAAAATCCACTCTTGTTCACAAAATTCAACTGGTTAAAAAAGAAAATCACATAAGTATGGCTATTGATGGTAGGGAGATAATAAATTGGAAAGATGATGGAGAGAAATACGGTCCCGCATATGAGGAAGGTAAATTTGCATTTAGACAAATGCAATGGTCACATTTCAGATATAGAAATTTAAGAGTTTGGAATATAAAATAGTTTTAATGAAAAAGTTTTTTTTAATCATTTTTGCATATTTTCAAATAACCACCCTAGTAAATGCACAAAAAAAGCCCAACGTAATTATAATCTATACTGATGATCAAGCTACTCTTGATGTTAACATTTTGGGGGCTAAAGACTTAGTTACCCCTCATATGGATAAATTAATGCTGAGTGGTACTACTTTTACACAATTTTATGCATCTCCAGTTTGTTCACCTTCTCGAGCTTCTTTGTTGACAGGTAAAAATCCACAAAGGGCTGGGGTTCCAGGTAACGCAGGTCAAGATTTAAAAAGTAAATCTGGTCTTCCACAATCTGAGTTTACAATGGCAGAAATGTTTAAAGAAAACGGATATGAAACATATTTAATTGGTAAGTGGCATTTGGGCTATCAGCCTGAAATGAGACCAAATAAACAAGGATTTGATTATAGTTTCGGTCATTTGGTTGGTTGCATTGATAACTATTCTCATTTTTATTATTGGAGAGGACCAAATCGTCATGACTTGTTTAGGAATAATAAAGAAATCTTCCTTGACGGAGAATACTTTCCTGACCTAATGGTAAAGGAGGCAAAGCAAGTTATTGAAAAGAAATCTGAGAATCCCTTTTTTATCTTTTTCTCAATGAATACACCCCATTATCCTTATCAGGGTTATGCTAAATGGATTAAATACTATCGTGAAAAAGGAGTGAAACATCCACGTGATATCTATGCAGCTTTTTTGTCTACACAAGATGAAAAAATCGGTGAACTCATAAGCTTACTGGAGAAAAACAACTTGATAGATGATACGATTATTATTTTTCAGTCAGACAATGGACACTCTACTGAAGAGCGTGCCTTTAATGGCGGAGGTTATACGGGTCCTTACCGGGGAGCCAAACAATGTTTATTTGAAGGTGGGATTAGGGTTCCTGCCTCCATATCATGGCGCGATAAAATACCTTCTAATCAATTTAGAGATCAAATGAGTGTCAATGTTGACTGGATGCCTACCTTAATCGAATTGTGTGGGTTTAAAACAGATACCTCCAACATGGATGGTCACTCACTAATGTCAATAATAAATAATGAAAAAGCACCATCCAATCATAAGGAAGGATATTGTTGGGAATTCAATTGGAAAGGGAAAGTCACATGGGTAGCGCGAAAGGGAAAATGGAAACTTTATACCAATCCATATGATAATAGTAGGAGGGAGTATACCTACACTGATAAATTTGTTCTTTTTGATTTGAAAAATGATCCTGGAGAATCAATTAATCTCTATAAAAAAAAACCTAAAGTAGTTGCTGAACTCAAGGCGCTCTATAAAACATGGAAAAGTAAAAAATGAAAAAAATAGGCATATTTGTATTATTGGTTTTTGGTGTAGTTGAATTACTCATTGGTCAACTCCATCAAAAGGAAAGTGAACTGGAAGTTGGAAAATTGCCTGATATGGTTTATCCAAAATATAGACGGTGGATGTCCCCAGATAACGGTGATACGACCCGTTTTAAAAGTCCCAGTTTTCAGTGGCCTTCAAGAAAAAAAGAGATTTTTGAGCTGAGAATTGCAAAAAATAAAGCTTTTACTAAGGAACTTATCGAAATTAAAAATATTCCTTTTTCCATGTACAATGTTCACAAAAGATTATCTAATGGAACTTGGTATTGGAAATACAAATCGCAAAATAGCGCATGGAGTGAAATAGCAACTTTCAACATAAGTGATACCTCAATTGATTTTGTTCCTCCACCATTTATCAATGTTTATAAAGGGATTTCAAGGAATCATCCAAGAGTATTAGTTCATCAAAAAGATTGGAAGGAACTCAGATCAAAAGCTAAAGAGTATAAGGAAAGTAAAAATATAATTGAAAAGGCAGATAAAATAATCGGATTAAGAATTCCCACCGAACGAGATGCTGCAACTAAACTAGAAGGTAGAGATAAAAAAGAAACAGAAAAAATAAAGAAAAACTCTAGTCAGAAAGTAGGCTATGAATTTGGCCGATCATTACAGTTATTGACTCAAGCTTATGTTTTGACCAAAGATGTAAAGTATTTTAACGAGGCTAAAAAATGGATGCAAGAGGCATCAACTTGGGATCCAAAAGGACTGACTCATCTCAATGATTTTGGGGACTCTTCTATCATGGAATCACTTGCATTGGCTGTTGATATTTTTTGGGATCAATTAAGTGACTTGGAACGAGGAAAGATAATAGTTCAAATTTCTGATAGGGCGGACGGTTTTTATGATAGTTGGAAAAACTATCTGGAAAACAGAAACTCATCCATGCATGTTTGGCAACATATACTTCACAGGTTATTTCTTACATCATTAGCTTTGGTGGATGAAGTGCCTCAGGCAAAAGATTGGCTAGAATATATCTATGAGATTTGGTTAGCACAACATCCTAAAATGGGAGTAGAAGATGGTGCATGGTTTAATGGAACAGGTTACGTTAGAATGGGAGTAATGACGGCTATAGATATACCTTTAAAGTTGGGTCAGATTACAGGAAAAAACTTTTTTATATTGCCTTGGTATCATAACTTTATGAAATGGATGAGCTATGCTTATCCACCTGGAGCCACTAGTGATGGCTTTTGTAATGACGGAAAAAAATGGCCCATGCCCAACTTGGAATATGGTGCATTTTCCGATGCATTGGCCCGGGTAACTCAAGACCCTATTGCATTGAAATATTCAAATCAAGTATTTGAAAAATTAGAGGGTTTGGAGACTCCAATTATTGATTTAGATTACACAGGAGGTCCATTAAAATCTCAATCTTTAACCGATGATATGGATTACGCCTGGTTTAGGATTACTCAGGGATATGAAATGGAATTACCTAATTTAGATAATATGAATGAATTGCCCAGTGCTGCCCTATTTGAGGATGTGGGTGTAGCCTACATGAATACGGATAAGAAAAATATTAAAAATAATCTAAGGGTTTCAATAAAAAGCTCTCCCATGGGACCTTTGGCACATACACATGCGGAGCATAATACTTTTAATATCGCATATCAGGGAAAACGCTTGTTTTACAACTCAGGCTATCGACCTTGGATGTCTGCACCTCATACCCTGGCCTGGTACAAGCATACTCAAGGTCACAATGGTATATTAGTCGATCAAGAAGGACAACCTTATGATGCTGGAGGTTATGGTTTTTTACCCCGATTTATCAATGGGGAAAAACTTACCTATGTTTTAGGTGATGCCTCTCACGCTTATCAAGCACATGAATTACCTGCAAAATCCAGAAAGGACAATACACCTAATGATATGGGTGTTAAGTTTTTTAGAAGACACTATTTGTTACTCAAGCCGGATATATTTATAGTTTATGACGATATGGAAGCTTATAAGGCAGTAGATTGGAGTTGGATGATCCACAATTATCATGGACTCAAATTAGATTACCAAAATAAAACTTTAGAGACAACTTACACTGACAGAGGGGGAAGGCTAACCCTTTATGGAGGAAAACCTATTGATTATATTGTTACTGATAAATTTAAGGTGGAACCCAAAAATTACATTCAAAAAACTGATGCTAATGGAGATATTTTGGAATATAAAAACCATTGGCATTTCAAATCAACTACGCTTGAAAAGCAGAAAAAAATGAGATTTCTTGCCATTATTCAAGTCAGTGATGATCTTAGTTATGACAAGGTAATCCAAATTGAAAAGGGAAATGAATTTCATGTTTCGGGATGGAAAATAAAGGCCAACATGGATGTTAATATACCAGGAAAAATAGTTGTAGAAAGTAAATTAGGTGACGTAAAATTTCTTTCCCATGATGGAGCCGAAGGGAAAGTATCCAAACTTTTTGAAAAAATAAATGGGAAAGACGTTGTTAAATCAGTTATTGATCGCTTACCGAAAAGTATAATAAGTGCATCAAAAAGATGAGAAGATTTAAAAGAATAGAACTTACAATGATACTTTTATCTGGGCTGTGGCTTATGGGATGTGGACCAACATCAAAAAAAGAGCAACCCCTCAATGTCTTGATGATCAGTATTGATGATTTAAATGACTGGGTGGGAGTATTGGGAACTTATCCCAATGTCAAAACTCCAAACATTGATCGCCTTGCCAACGAAGGAATATTGTTCACTAATGCCCATTGTCAAGCCCCTATTTGCGGTCCTTCAAGAGCTTCATTACTGTCTGGTCTAAGGCCGTCTACAACTGGAATTTACGGTCAAATTAAAGATCAAAACCTTAGAAAAGGTAGTACTTTAATGGAGTCAGTACTTTTTTTACCAGAGTATTTTAAAAATAATGGATATAAAACAATTGGGGTAGGCAAGATTTTTCACAACCACGCCCCCGAGGGAAATTTTGAAGTTTCCGGAGGAAGGATAGCTGGTTTTGGTCCACGTCCAGAAAAAAGAATTAAATGGAATAAAGAGGGCACCTCTACAGATTGGGGGGCTTATCCACAAGAAGATAGCTTGATGTCTGATTACAATTATGCTCAGTGGACTAAAAAACAATTAGAGCAAAAACATGATCGCCCTTTTTTTATGGCCGTGGGTTTCATTCGTCCACATGTTCCTTGGCACGCTCCTAAAAAATGGTTTGATCTTTACAATCCTGATAAAATTACACTACCATCATACCTCCCAAATGATTTTGATGACTTGCCTGAAATTTCCAAAAAAGTTGCTTATAAAGCTATGATGCCCACTACGGATTGGGCCATCGAAAGCGGAGAATGGAAAAATATTATTCATGCTTATTTGGCTTGTGTTTCTTTTGTAGATTTTCAAGTTGGAATTGTTCTCGATGCTTTACAAAATAGTATATACAAAAATAATACAATAGTAGTTTTATGGTCAGATCACGGCTATGAATTAGGAGAAAAAGGCTCTTTTGGTAAACAAACTTTATGGAGTGAGTCTACCCGTGTACCTTTGATTTTTAAATTACCTGGGGGGAAAGAAAAAATGAAAATACATCAAGCTGTAGAATTATTAGATATTTACCCTACTCTTTTAGATTTAACGGGTTTGGATGCAAACCCAGCTAATGAAGGTGAAACTCTTGCGCCATTATTTACTAAGCCTAATAACCTTTCAGCTGTTGCCATTACCACCTACGGCAAAAATAATCATAGCATGGTCAATAACCATTACCGTTACATCCTTTACGAGGATGGGTCAGAGGAGTTGTATGATTTACAAATCGACCCTGGTGAGCGAAATAATCTTTCACAATCTTTGGCACTGGATCCAGTAAAAAAATCGATGGCTATTCACCTCCCAAGAATCAATGCTGAATGGAAAACTGAGAGTAATCATACCATCAATGAGTATTTTTTAAAAACTTCAAAACAAAGTAAAAAAAAGAGAAAATGAGATTCGATCTACTCCATTTAAATCTGAATTCATTTCTGTATCTACTGATTATGATTCCGATTGAATTGATTTCACAGACAACTGAACATGGAGGGCCATATCTAGCTACAGGGATTAGAATTGGAGATGTTTCTCAAACCGAGGCCATTATTTGGACTCGCTTGACCCTCAATAAAAAAAGGGTTGACAATGCTCCACAACCCATAGCACTATATACTGATTCAGAGACAGGAAAAAAACACACCAGAAAGACACGAAAAGATAAAAATGGAATGATTTATTTTCCTCAGGGATATGATATTAAAACTATTGAGGGGGCAGTTCCGGGTAGAAATGGACAGGTAAGGTTACAGTTCAGGTCAGAGGGGAATAGAACTTGGCAGGTTACTCCTTGGGAGGCGGTTGATCCCAAAGCCAATTTCAGCAAGAAGTTTATTCTAAGTGGCCTTGAATCTGGAAAGACATATAACTTAGTGGTTGAAGCCCGAGCTGATCAATGGGGAATTATTACAGCCACTATGAATGGAAAATTCAAAACTCCTCCAGATGCACAAACTTCAAAAAAAATACTCTTCGCCGCTAGTACTTGTCAAGGATACCCTCATCAAGACCATCCTGGTGGTTATAAAATTTATCCCTTTTTAGAAAGTCTTGACCTTGATTTCTTTGTCCACGCGGGTGATATTATCTATTATGATAATACGGCCAAAAATAAAGCAATGGCCTATCATAACTGGAATAGAATGTTTAGTTTGCCGACTAACAAATCATTTCATGCACAAGTGACTAGTTATTTCGAAAAAGACGATCATGATACTTGGTTTAATGATAGTTATCGAGGTATTGAAACGTCTTTTATGGGTGAATTCACTTTTGATCAGGGATTAGAAGTTTTTCGTCAGGAAATGCCCATCAAAGATAAGACCTACAGAACCTTCCGTTGGGGTAGGGATTTACAAATTTGGTTGGTTGAGGGAAGGGATTATCGAAGCCCCAATACGATGCCAGATGGACCAGATAAGACTATATGGGGTAAGGAACAGTTAGAATGGTTTAAAAGGACTGTTAGAGAATCGGATGCTACTTTTAAATTATTGATCAGTCCAACCCCGGTAATAGGTCCAGACAGAAGTACCAAAAAGGATAACCATTCCAATAAAGGGTTTTATTATGAGGGGGAACAGATACGGAAATTCATCTCAAAACAATCTAATATGTACGTGATTTGTGGGGATCGGCATTGGCAATACATTTCAAAGGATCCAAAATATGGAATTGTAGAGTTTTCGATAGGATCCAATAGTAATGCACATTCTGGAGGTTGGAATCAAGATGATTTAAGGCCCGAACATTTGTACTTAAATGTAATAGGTGGAGTGATGACTGTTTCCATCGATCCAGCCAATGGTGGAATTATATCTGTAAAACATTACAGTGTTGAAGGTGTTAAATTGAATGAATTCAAATCTTTAGCAAAGTGATCAAAAGAAAATATTTTTTAATACTTGGTTTGATCCTTTTTTTAGGCTGCCTGCCACAAAAAAAATCTATCAAAAATTCTCCTAATATTATCTATATTTTGGCGGATGATTTAGGCTATGGCGATTTGTCCATTTATAATCAGGCTTCAAAAATAAAAACACCTCATCTAGATCAATTGGCCTTCGAGGGAATGCGTTTTACAGACATGCACTCCACCTCTTCTGTTTGTACTCCAACACGATACAGTATTCTTACTGGAGAATATGCATGGAGAACTCCCCTAAAATCAGGAGTCCTATGGAGTTATGGTCCCTTGATGATTCCCGAAGAAAAGGAGACAGTGGCCAAACTTTTACAAAGAAATGATTATCAAACAGCCGTGGTGGGGAAGTGGCACTTGGGCTTAGATTGGCAACTTAAGTCAAATTTCACTGAGAATCAGATCATCAGAAAAGAAACAGGCATAATATCCGATTATGATGAGGAAATCATAGACTTTTCTAAAAATCCTACCAGGGGTCCGAGTAATGTTGGATTTGATTACAGTTTTATTTTACCTGCCTCGCTCGATATTCCTCCTTATGTTTATTTGGAAAATGAAAAATTTACACAACCTATTAAAAATTATACTGATGGCAGTAATTTGGAAGGTGATAAAGATTATGATTTCTGGCGTCCAGGACCTATGGCGAAGGGTTTTGATTTTTACGAGGTGCTGCCAACTTTTATGCAAAAAGCAAAAAATTATATCAATCAAGCTTCAAAGAAAAATCATCCTTTTTTTCTCTACCTTTCATTGGCAGCCCCACACACACCATGGGTCCCTAATAAAAATCATCGCGGAGAATCCGATGCGGGTATGTATGGAGAATTTGTTCAAATGGTTGACGATCAAGTTGGCCAACTACTTCAATATATTGAATCACAGGGTATTTCTGAAGAAACCATAGTAATTTTTACAAGTGATAACGGACCCTATTGGAAGTCCCACCACATAGAAAAATATAATCATAAAGCTGCAGCAGATTTGAGAGGTATGAAAGGTGATATATATGAAGCGGGACATCGTGTTCCTTTTATTGTAAAATGGCCAGGAAAAGTCAGTGCTAGTAGTTCAGCTCAAGGAGTTAATTCCTTGGCTAATTTTTATTCTACCGTAGCCGATTTATTGGGTGAAGACTCTAGAGTATTTGACAGCTATAGCTTATTTGACGAATTGACTGAAAAACAAAATAAGATAGAAATTAATCCAATTATTCATCACAGTTCAGAGGGACACTTTGCCCTTCGTTATGGGGATTGGAAAATGATAGAAAAAAGAGGTTCTGGGGGGTTTACCCCTCCTTCATCAGGCCCCACGCCAAAAGGGGAAAAGGAAGAAAGACTATTTAACCTTAAAGATGACCCCTCAGAAAAAATAAATCTTTCACAAAAATTTCCCCAACAGCTTGAAAAAATGATTCGAAAACTAGATTCCATAAGAATAATTCATTAAAATTAAAGGTGTGAAATATATAATTAAAAAAAATCATTTATTAATCTTAGGGGTGGTTATTGCCATTTTATCATGTAATATTCCATCAAAGAGTGTTCTAAAGAGACCAAACATTCTAATAGCTATTGCTGACGATCATTCATACCCGCATACGAGTATTTATGGTTTTGCTGAAACTCAAACTCCTGGTTTTGATTTTGTTGCCCAAAATGGTGTCTTATTTCACAATGCTTTTGTGGCTGCACCACAATGTAGTCCATCA
>CENP01239137.1_pt1 | contig 13878 bp, 13 predicted proteins | sample 361281 | NCBI WGS metagenome assembly CENP01 (sample SAMEA2591122, study PRJEB7988) | marine metagenome | biome: marine biome (ENVO:00000447); feature: deep chlorophyll maximum layer (ENVO:xxxxxxxx); material: saline water (ENVO:00002010), including plankton (ENVO:xxxxxxxx) | depth 70 m
AAAAAGCATTCTCTCATCCTTTTAAGGATTGTAAAATTAGCACTTATTTTTGCCTCCTTGTGAGATTTCAATTTCCCATAATTCTACTGCTTGTAATTTTACTTTTTGCTTGTAAGCAAAATCCTAGCAATGACAAAAAGGTGAAGGTTATAGCCACCACCAATATCATTGGCAATTGCCTAGAAAATATGCTTGATAGCCATCAGTTTTCTGTTCAATCTTTAATGGGGCCAGGTATTGACCCACATAAATACAAAGCGAGTCATTCAGATATCAAACTGCTAAATTCGGCAGATGTTATTGTGTACAATGGCTTGCACTTAGAAGGGAAAATGTCGCAAATTTTGGAAAAACTATCAAAAACCCGCCAAGTTGTTGCGGTAAGTGAAGCCATAGACAAAAAAGAATTTATTTTGGTTGATTCCCAAGCTGGGCTTTATGATCCACATTTTTGGTTTAATTTAGGTCTTTGGAGAACTGCATTGGACAAAACGGTAAAGCAAATTCAAAAGTGGTATCCCAACATAGATTTTGAGAAGGCAAACAAATACTTAGCCGAAATAGACAGCACAAACATGTGGGCAAAAAGTCAACTGCTCGACATTCCCGAAGATGCTAGAGTCTTAATTACCTCTCACGATGCTTTTCATTATTTTGGTAATTCTTACAACATTCAAGTCAAGGCGCTCCAAGGGATTTCTACGGTTTCGGAATTTGGGCTTAAAGACATTGTTGAATTAATAGACTTTATCGTTGGCAATCAAATCCCCAGCATATTTATCGAAAACTCCATCAACCCGAAATCGATTAATAGCGTGATTCAAGGTGCCAGAAAGAAGGGACATGAGGTTGCGCTCGGTGGTGAACTTTTTTCTGATGCACTGGGCGATGCACAAAATCCAGAAGGAACTTATGTAGGCATGATTAAATACAACGTAAGAACCATCAAAAAAGGCCTTAATCATGATTGAAAACGTAAAAGATCCTAGCTTAGAGGCACACAACCTTACCGTATTTTATCAAAAACGTCCAGCCATTTGGAATTTGGATTTCACTCTACCAAAGGGAAAAATAATTGGCATAATGGGGCCCAATGGTTCAGGAAAATCAACCTTACTAAAAAGCATCATGGGTATACTAAAACCCAATGATGGGTGGGTAAAGGTTTTTCAAAGAAAAATTGATGATGTGCGTTTTAAAGTGAGTTATGTGCCCCAAAGGCAAAGCATAGACTGGGATTTTCCTACCAATGTTTTTGAGGTAGCTAAAATGGGACGTATTTCTTCAAAGGGATTGTTCAAACGTTTTACAAAAACCGATCTAGAAATCGTCAAAGAAAGCCTCCACAGGGTAAACATGTATGACATGCGCAATCGCCAAATTTCTGAACTTTCAGGCGGTCAACAGCAGAGAACATTCTTGGCAAGGGCACTCAGTCAAGAAGCTGATTTATTCATTATGGACGAACCTTTTGCCGGCGTAGATGCAGCTTCAGAAAAAGCTATTATTGGCTTGCTTAATGAATTAAAAAGCAAAGGAAAAACCTTATTGGTTGTTCATCATGATTTACACAGCGCAAAAAATTATTTTGATTGGCTGGTATTGTTGAATACCCGATTGGTTGGTAGCGGGCCTTTAGAAAAATTGTATACCGATGAGTTGCTGAGCGAAACTTACGGGGGTACGCTAACTTCACTTAGTAAGATCGCCACTAAAATTGAAAAACAAGGTTTGCCCATAAGGCACAAGTAAAAAATGGAAAAAATCACTGAATTTTTCAGCTTTTCGGATACAACCATACTAACGGTCACCTTGGGCAGTATTTTATTGGGCATTCTTGGCTCTGTTGTTGGTGTGTTTACGTATCTGCGCAAAAGGGTGTTAATTGGTGATGTAATCGCGCACAGTGTGTTACCAGGACTGGTTTTGGGTTTTCTTGTTTTGAATGAAAAATCCTTTATTGTGTTATTAATTGGCGCGCTTATTTCTGGCGGTCTTTCTTCCTTTTTGGTAGACTATATCACCCACCACTCCAAGTTGAAAACCGATGCAGCTTTGGCACTTGTTTTGGGTGTTTTCTTTGGCTTTGGAACTTTTTTGCTTACCAAACTCCAAGGGCATTCAGGTGCATCCCAAGCTGGCATTGACGCTTATCTATTTGGACAGGCAGCAGCCATTGATTTATTTGATGTACAAGTCATTGGTGTTTGTTGTGTACTTCTCCTTCTTACCCTTTTGATTTTTTTCAGGGGCTTCAATATCTTGTCATTTGACGAACAATTTGCTTATTCAATTGGCATGCCTACCCAATGGTTGAAGTTTGTCCTTACCAGCATGACCATTATCACTGTAGCATTAGGCGTTCAATTGGTGGGCGTTGTGCTTATGTCGGCATTGCTAATAACCCCTACATCTGCTGCCAGATTTTGGACTTCTAAGGTAAAAATAATGCTACTTCTTGCAGCTTTGTTTGGTGCTTTTGGCGGACTATCAGGCGCATTGATTTCTTACTTAAATTATAGAATGCCTACTGGACCATGGATCGTAATTGTTTTGTCTTTTTTGGCATTTTTATCATTTGTATTTGCACCTAAAAAGGGTGTTTTATTTCGTCTTTTTTCCAATGTTTTTTTTAAGATAAAAATCCAAAAGGAAAATATACTCAAAGACTTGTTCCTTCTTGAAAATGAAACCATAGAGATTGAGGAGCTTCAAGAACACCAGCCAAGCCAATCTGTTTTTAATCGTTGGGTTCAAAGGATTTTGGTTTATGAGAAAAAAATAAAAAAAATGGAAAATCGACGTTTTACATTGACCGCGCTTGGCAGGGCACAGGGGGCCAAAATTTTTGAAAGACACAAACTGTGGGAAAAATATATCGGCAAATACATGCACTTAATGCGAGACCACGTGCATACAGACGCGGAAGGTATTGAGCACATTATAGATGAAGAAATTGAAAGAGACTTAAAATCATCGATATGAGCATGGGAATAGATGACATATGGATATTTGCTTGCGCCTGTTTGGTGGCCATACCCTGCACTATTTTGGGTTGTTTTTTGGTTTTGCGCAACATGTCTATGATTGGGGATGCCATTGGCCATGCGGTATTGCCTGGCATTTTTTGTGCTTATTATTTCTACCATAGCAAAGCCACCTTTCCTGTTTTGATTGGAGCTTCGTTATCTGGCTTGGCGGCAACCTTTCTCATCCAGTGGATTCATAAAAAGGTAAAGCTTCAGTCAGATGCTTCCATAGGTATTTCATATACCCTATTTTTTGCCATTGGTGTAATTCTGGTTTCTGCCTTTGGCGCCCAAGCAGATATTGACCAAGATTGTATTTTACACGGCGAAATAGCGCAAATTCCGCTTGATACCCTATCGCTCAATGATGGCTTTTCTTTGGGGCCACGACAGTTTTGGATGTTGTTAGGCAATACGCTATTGGTCGTTGCTTTTTGTTTACTAGGTTATCGTGCCTTGTGGAGTACTAGTTTCGATGAGCATTTTATTAAATCCATTGGAATAGGTGTGCTGTTTTGGCAATTTTCATTGATGGGCATGGTGTCTTTAACAAGTGTTGTTTCCTTTGAATCGGTTGGGGCCATTTTGGTTATTGTATTTTTGGTAGGCCCTGCAAGTACGGCTTATTTGATTGCTAAACAACTTAATAAAATGATTTGGTGGAGCATCCTGTTTGCGATACACGCCTGTTTTTGGGGTTACTTGGCAGCTATACTGTTCGATGGATCGATTGCAGGATCGATTGCTACCACAATGGGCATTCAATTTTTTGTCGTATTTTTTTTCCTTAAATGGGCACAAAATTCAAGCAATAAATCTCTTGATTTGCAGGACTATGAATAAACTTTTTTTATGGGCAATTGCACATTTGTTGTTTTTCTCTGGTAAACCTGTAAGTAGCAAAAAAGCTGATGAAGTTGCAAGTGAGAGGCACCTAAAAAATATTGTACAACTCACTTTTGGGGGCGACAATGCAGAAGCCTACTTTAGTTTTGACAACAAAAAGCTGGTATTTCAATCAAACAATTCCAAATGGGGTCTTTCTTGCGATCAGATATTTATTTTAGATATTAAGGCGCAAAGCCAAGATACTTCTTTGCCAATCCCAATGCTTAGCACGGGCTTGGGCAGAACCACCTGTAGTTATTTCATGCCGGATGGTAAGTCCATCATTTATGCATCAACCCATGAGAGCAATGAGGCGTGTCCGCCGGTACCCGATGCGCGAAAACTTAAAAAATACGTTTGGCCCATTTACCCAAGCTTTGACATATACCAAGCCGATTTGGCCGGAAATATCATCAAGAAACTGACCGATTCTCCGGGCTATGATGCCGAAGCAACCTTATCGCCTCAGGGCGACAAGATTGTCTTCACCTCAGATAGGAGTGGCGATTTGGAATTGTATACCATGGATATTGACGGGAAAAATGTGCAACAAATAACTTCTACTTTGGGATATGATGGGGGTGCCTTTTTTAGCCCTGACGGGAAAAAATTGGTTTTTAGGGCAAGTCGTCCCAAAAGCAAAGATGAAATAGAAGAATACAAAAGTCTTTTGAAACAAGGTTTAGTTGCCCCAACGAATATGGAAATTTTTGTATGCAATGTTGATGGCAGCGATTTGAAACAGATAACGCACTTGGGAAAGGCCAATTGGTGTCCGTTTTACCACCCTAATGGGAAACGTGTTATTTTTAGTTCAAATCATCATGCGCAAAGCGGTTATGATTTCCAATTGTATGCCATCAATGAGGACGGCAGTGATTTAGAACAAATCACGAACCAAAGTGCCTTTAATGCATTTCCTATGTTTTCATTTGATGGGAAAAAGATGGTTTTCAGCTCCAACCGCAACAATGGCGGAACACGCGCTACCAATGTATTTCTTGCCGACTGGGTGGATTAAGCAGGCTCAAAGTATAAAGTTGCTTCCATCTAAGGTCGATTAGCAGTTTAGTTGGTCATAGGTATGTCATCCCTTGGGGGGGTGAGTGATGTTCCCATAAATGTTTCTCTAGAATAGCCCCGAAGTTTTATTGAGTTTGACAGCATGTAAGCATTACCATGGATTTTTTTCGATTTTAATATGGTTTAACCTACTCCTAAAAAGTTTCCTAATACAAAGGACTACTTTAGAATTTGCTTGGTGTGGTCGTCTGTCTTGACCTTTTTAATAATTTCCTCAACGATACCTTCTTCATTGATGATGAAGGTTGTTCTTTTTATGCCCATATAGGTTCTACCATACATGTTTTTTTCAACCCAAACACCATATGCCTCTGATACAGTATGCTCAGGATCTGCAAGTAAATCAAAAGGTAAGTCGTATTTGCCAATAAATTTTTGATGCTTTGCCTCATTGTCTGGGCTGACGCCCAAGACTTCGTAACCTTGCTTTTTTAAATCTGTGTAATTGTCTCGTAAATTACAAGCCTCTTTTGTACATCCTGGTGTATCATCTTTGGGATAGAAATACAAAACCAATTTTTTCCCTTTGTATTGGGCCAAATTTACGATTTCACCTTGCTGATTTTTGGCCTCAAAATCTGGTGCTTTTTGATTTAATTCTACGGTTGCCATTTTAATTCTTTTTTTATTGAAGTTGTATTGTATTTATAGTCTTTAACAAGTACTTCTATACTTAAGTTCGAACGCAGTTTTAAATCATTCAAATCACCCAAAAGCATATTGTATTTCCTTTCATAGTATACCCTAAACCATTTGTTGTTTATTTTTACCTGGTAGTCCTTTATTCCGCTCAGCTTATCTAGTATACCAATTCTTAATTGACTACCAATAATTTTTACGTACTTAACCTCAGGCGGTATATCATCTTTCAGAATTTTAAATTCTCCTAAAGAGTTAATTTTTGCCTGTACCCATCCATTTTGACAATAACCACCAATGCTTCTAAAAGTATTGCCAATTTTTTGGCCAATCAATAGGTATTTATATTCCTCTTTACCATATTTTTCTGCGCGCAGTTTTAAAGTTGCCTGACCCTTAAATGGAACATCATTAGGTAGAATTTTTAATATGTCGATAATGCTATCGTATCGAAATCCTATATTTTTTTGTTCCAATACTTCCGAAGGTGAGCAGTAAAATTGATATTTTTCACTTTTTAATGATTCTTCTTTGCCCAAATAGAATTTTAATCCATGCAGCTTTCGAGCTTTAAAAATGTTCACCTCAGGTTTGGCTTCTAGATAAAAATCTAAGTGAGTTTTGTTGCCCGCTTCATCTTCTAAAAAAACTTGAACCTTTACTTTTTGCTTTGCCTGTAAATCAATTTTTCCATCTCCTTTGTAATAGGGTAAAATATTACCTTTTACTTTGTATAGGTTGGTGTAGCTTAAACCATTACGCATTTTTAAGCCATAGTTGGTATGTAAATAGATGTATTTTCGATGATTGAATTGAAAGTCTTTTATCTCTGCTTCAAAAGCAATTTTATTATCCACAAATAATTTCATTTTATTGACCCCAAGTTTGTTGTTGAAATCTACAAAATAATCACTCCAATAAGCAGCAATTGCATAGTGTCCTGCGGGCAGATAAACTATTTTATTTTGTATATTTTGTTTGGAAATCGCCTTTGGGTAATAAGCAAATTGACTGTCAAGCGGAACAATCCCAATGGATTTAATAACCGGAGACAAAGTGTCTCTGAGCGTAAAATATTTAAGCGGATTGATAACCTTTCCATTTGATTTTCTCACTTCAAAATGAAGATGAGGAGCTGCTGAACCACCAGTATTCCCAGACTTTCCGATTTCTTCTCCCCTGCCAATCTGAATGGTATTTGGCTTTAGGTATTTGGTGATTTCATTTTTTTTCAAGCGATATTGTTCTGTCATTAAGTACCTTTCTATTTTATCTGAGAACCTAGAAAGATGCCCATAAACACTGGTGTTCCCATCGGGATGTTGTAGGTAAATTGCTTTCCCATAACCACTGGGCGAAACATTTATTCTACTAACATAGGCACGATCTGCTGCATAAACCGGCTTGCCCTCAACGCCTTGCGTTCTTAAATCAATGCCTGCATGAAAATGATTTCCTCTAAGCTCAGCAAAAGTTCCGGAAACACGCAATGGGCTATCAAGAGGAAAAGCATAAGCATCTTGCCTTTCAATTTTCTTGTATTTTTTTATGATTTGTTTTGGGGTATCCACTTTGGCAGGTAAAGTATCTTGCTTTTCATGGATTTTTACGCTCTTTTTAGTGTCTTTTTGACAAGCAAACAACAGGCACAAGATGATGAAATAACAATACCTCATTTGATCTTAAAATTGAAGTTTTTTTCTCCCTCAATGTAGCCAGTAAGTTGATCACCTATTTCGATGGGGCCAACCCCACTTGGTGTTCCGGTAAAGAGTACATCACCTATTTTTATCATAAAAAACTGACTTACGAACGCAATCAATTGATCCACGCCAAAAATCATATCCTTGGTATGGCCTCTTTGTACTTCCTGACCATTTTTCTCTAAAGAGAAATGTAGATCTCGCAAATTGAAGGAAGAAATATCAAGCCATTTTCCAAAAACAGCCGAAGAATCAAAACCTTTTGCTAGTTCCCAAGGGAGTCCTTTTGATTTCAATTGATTTTGGAGGTCTCTAGCTGTAAAATCAATTCCCAAACCTATTTGGTTATAATATTTATGCGCAAATTTTGCGTCAATATTTTTGCCCTTTTTGTGAAATTTTATTATCAACTCTACTTCATAATGAATTTCATTGCTAAAATCTGGGTAATAAAAATCTTCATTGTTTCGTAAAACAGCATTGTCTGGCTTGATAAAAACAAATGGGTCTTTTGATCTTGCATTATTTAACTCTAAGATATGCTTTGGATAATTTCTACCCACACAAATTATTTTCATATTTTTTGTTGAACAAAGATGACTTTGTTAAACAAATCTTCTTTATTATATTCCAACACCATTGTCCAATTTAAAGAAAATAACTTTAGATCAATTACTAACTGGATATGCTCAAGGGTTTTTCCCTATGGCCCATCAAGAATTGAATAATGACATTTTTTGGCATCTACCTGAAAAAAGAGGAATTATACCCTTAGATGAATTTGTCATCCCAAAAAATTTGAGACGACTTTATGAGAAACGAAGTTTTCAATTAGAAATCAACAAAAATTTTAAATCGGTTATTCAAAATTGTGCAGATCGCAAAGAAACCTGGATTTCGCCCGAAATCATGGATGCCTTCCTCGACTTGCATAAAAAAGGCTTCGCTTATAGTTTTGAAGCATATCAAGAAAATAAATTGGTAGGTGGTTTGTATGGCGTAGCATTGAGAAGAGTATTTTTTGGAGAATCAATGTTCTTTAAAGTAAGTAATGCAAGTAAGGTAACCCTAATTTTTTTGGTAGAATTTTTGATTAAAAATGGATACAAACTTTTGGATACACAATATTTAAATCCACACTTAAAACAATTTGGTGCGATAGAAATAGAAAATGATGCATTCCAAAAACTTTTATTTGATGCCCTAGCTGACTAAATTTGATTTCTGTGGAAATTTATTTGATTCGACACGGTCAAACAGACTTCAATAAGGTTGGAATTGTGCAGGGCCAAGGGGTCAACTCAAAACTAAATGCGCTAGGAAGAAGGCAAGCCAATCAGTTTTTTCAAGCTTATCAACACATCCCTTTCAATTTAATTTTTACTTCTGAACTGCAAAGAACCTTACAGAGTGTTGAACCATTCTTGAAGACTGGCTTACCTCACAAAATACATGCTGGTCTAAACGAAATTAATTGGGGAAAATTTGAAGGAAAGAAACCAAGTGAAAGCCAAAGAAATGCATTTAAAGCATTGGTGGCAAATTGGAAAAATGGACAATATTCAGCAAAAATTGCAGATGGTGAATCAGCTATTGAGATGTGGAACAGACAAAAAAAGTTTATTGCCGATTTGATTAAAGAAGAGAAACAAAAAATTTTGATTTGCTCTCATGGTAGAGCGATTCGAGCGCTACTTTGCCAAATGCTGGGCCTGCCTTTGTCAAAAATGGACACTTTTAACCACAGCAATCTTTGCTTATATAGATTGGGGTACAATTCAGGCAAGTTTTCTTTATTGCATGCCAATCTCACCGATCATCTCCGGATGGATTAAATTGTCATGATTTCTGTTTCCTTCACTTTTAACAATGCTTCTGCCTTGTTTATGTATTGATTTGTCAATTCTTGAATTTCCAATTCTGCCTCTTTAAGTTCATCCTCCGATATTTCATCTTTAAGAGATCTAACCAATTCGTTCCCGTCTTTTCTTGCACTTCGAACACCAATTTTTCCGTTTTCTACAATTCCCTTGGCTTGTTTCACCAAGTCTATACGCCGCTCCTCGGTGAGCGGTGGTAAACTAATTATAATTCTTTCTCCATCGTTTTGGGGGGCAAAACCAAGATTAGAATTAATAATTGCCCTTTCAATATCCTGAACCAAACTTTTTTCCCAAGGCTGCACAGTTATTGTTTTCGCATCTGGTGTATTTACATTGGCCACCTGCTGTAAAGGTGTTGGACTGCCATAATAAGCTACTTGCACAGGATCCAACATACTTGCACTTGCCTTGCCTGCTCTTATTTTTTTTAGCTCATTTTTTGTGTGCTCTAGTGCTTTGTCCATGCTTTCCTTCACATCGCTAAGCACTTCTTTCAAATCATCTGTCATTGGTATTGCAAATTAAGTATTTAGAAGAAATATTGTTTCGCTAACGGATAAAGGAAGCCAATTATACAGGTCAAAAAGCCCAAAAAAAACAATATTTTACTTTGAGTAATTAGGAGAATTCTGCTTAGCAAAATTGATAACGGTATGGAAAGTAAGACAAAATTATTTGTGAAAGTTGGTATAAATAGCAATATAATAAGGACAACTAGGATCAGACTTATCTTTAAAAAAGACTGAAAATAAGACAGGACTTTATACAGGTAAACTTCTTTAGGGAAAGGAAAAACAATACCCAGAAATAAAAGTAAGTAGGCTAGATAAACCAAAATAAAACTCGGTGCGCTTGGTAAGAGTAAAACAGTAGACAGTTGTATATCTGATAATTGAGGCAATAACGAGCGATCCATATTAAGCCATTTGGTCAAAAAAGCCATAGGCAGTGCATAACAAGACAGGGTGATAAGAACTTGTAGGATGTCTTTCCGACCAAATCTTCCTAAGGAAAAAAATGAAAAAAGAATAAATACGAATAAAATCCAAGCCTTGTTACTGAATATAAATGCAATCGCCAAAAAAGCACCAAGATTTAATGGTACGTATCTGCTTATTTTATCTTGATTTGGGTACCTTAAAACTTGCCTTAATGTTAAAATCATAAATCCATTCATCACTTGATTTTCACCTAAGAAATGGCCAGCATAGAAAAAGGCATTAAAAAAAATAAAGAGCCAAAAAGGGAGATAGGTGATTTCTCCAAAAAATCTCAAGCTATTTACTATTCTATTTAACCAATAGGCTTCAAAGACAATTACGATTTGAGCAAGCCCTAGACTTAGTAATGGATACTTAACATAAAGATTTGTGAAAAATCCGTGACAAATACTATCGTCAAAAGCTAAAGACACGGAGCCAGGCGCAGAGTAAAGTAAAAATATGTTGCTAATCAATAAGAAGAATAACCCAAGTAGCACACCTCCAAAGCTTAAATTGTTAAACTTATTCATTTAGCAAGGAATCTACTTTTACCAATGCCATTTTCCCTCGCACAAATAATTGTAAATAAAAACTACCATCGGGCAGTTGCTTTACTTGTTTTGGGAAAAAACTTCCTACAGAAAATTCTTCGCGGTTTATTGAGTGAATCGATTGAAAGCCTTCTTGATTGAAAGAAATTTTTGAGATACCAAAATCTTTTGTCGCACTATTGAAAAGTAAATAAGGCTTAGAAAGCGAATGAATCAGCGCAAACGATGAAAACATTCCCTGGTCGTTGGAGCTTGTTTGTTCTTTAAAAAAAGTATCTCTATGTGAAATGATCAATTCATTATCAAAGTGTTCAAAGATTACATTGCCATAGAAATAAACCATCTGATTTCTCGTCACAGGAACATTGTTTACATAATCTATATAAGTATAACTACTTTCTTTAATCTCCTCTGAAAGCAACACAATACTTGAGTCGGAGAAAAACATAAAATTCTTAGGTACCAATTCATTATATCTTTTTTTTGCTCTCCGCCATTCAGCATTTTTATCAGAGGTTATGTAATTTCTTGATAAAATTTTTTCAACTGGATTTGCTTTAACTGAATCCAACATCCTAAGAAGCATCAAGTTACCTAAATCGTATCCATCATTTTTTATAAAAGAAGTAGCCAAATAAATATGACTACTAAAAGGACTTTCCTGCATAATTGGTGCAAAGTTTCCCTCGATTTTCTTATCGAATAAATCAATTTTTTGATATGCTGTAGAACGCAAATTGACGACAAGCACAAAATTCGACTGATATTTTTTTCCCGCCTTACTACATGCCAAAAATAGATTTCCATTTTTGCTTTCAAGGATATTTTGGACGGATAAAAAGGCTTTAGTGTATGCAATGGGAATCAGAATTTCTTGCACTTTTTCTAATGCCAAATTAAACTCTTTGATGCGTAAGATACACGTTTCTTTTTCTTGTCCATTTGTAATGGAAATGGAATAAATTTTTTCGTTTTTACCATAGATAGTATGCAATTGACGATAAAATTGTGTGGTTTGAAAAACTGTATCTAGTAAAGTTTTCTTCTGCAGTTTCAAACTTTCATTTAAGATTCGCACCCTTGTTGCAGCCCTTCGAGTGAGTCTGTCAAAAACATTTGATAGTACATAAATTTTTTCTCCATGAGAAAAACAGCTTCCCAAAATTTCTGATTCAAAAGGTATTTGTACCTTATCCAGGAATTGAAGTTTGCTATTGTATCGTTCCAATTCTAAAAATCTTCGTAAAAATTTCTCTCTTTTTCGCAGAACCAAAATGCCACTTGAATCTGCTTGCTCAATTTCCATTTGAAAGTTTCTACCCTTACTTTTTTGGAAATCTGAGAACACCAGCTGCTGTGCAGTTAATTTTTGAAATACACATAGTAGTATAGCTAGCAATCCGAAGCTTATTTGTACTTTCGATGTTCTAACGAAGGAAATATTCATTTTTTGTCCAAACAACAAGGATATACAAATTATAACATACCAAAAGAAAAAGCCATCATTTTGGCAGTATTTCTTGGAAAATTGAAAGTAACTGCTTTTGAAGAGCAACTCCGAGAACTCAATTTTTTGATACAAACCGGTGGAGGAGATACCATCAAAACCTTTACACAATCTAGAGCTAACATCCATCCAAAATGGTATTTGGGTCAAGGAAAAGTAGAAGAAATTGCACATTATATTCAAGAAAAAAAAATAGATTTGGTCGTCAGCAACGATGATTTAAGCCCCGCTCAAATTAGAAATTTGGAAAGCCTTTTTAAAATAAAAATCATTGATAGAAGTGGCATCATATTGCACATTTTTGCAAATAATGCACGAACCAATCGTGCAAAAATTCAAGTAGAATTGGCTCAAAACCAATACCTTCTTCCAAGACTTACAAGGCTTTGGACACACTTATCAAAACAGAAAGGTGGAATTGGTATGAAAGGACCAGGTGAAACCGAAATAGAAACAGATAGGCGTGTAATTCGTGACAAAATAGCTAGACTAAAAAAGAAGTTACAAACGGTTGATAAGCAAGCAAATACCCAAAGAAAATGGCGTCAAAAACAAACAAGAATTTCTTTGGTGGGCTATACCAATGTTGGGAAATCTAGTTTGATGAACCTTTTAACAAAATCAGATGTATTCGCGCAAAACAAATTGTTTGCAACTTTGGATTCTACAACAAGGAAAATATTTTGGGAAAATGAAAACCCCATTAAAGCACCTTATCAACTTTTAATGAGCGACACAGTGGGTTTTATTCGAAAATTACCACATGGGTTAATTGAAAGTTTTAAGAGCACTCTTGATGAAGTTTTGGAGTCTGATTTGCTTCTTCATATGGTGGACATTTCCAATGATTTTTTTGAGGATCAAATGAAAGTTGTTCTTAACACGTTGCACGAAATCGGCATGGGCGAAAAACCCATCATTACCGTTTTCAACAAAATTGATAATTTTAAACCAAGTGCTACATCAGAAGATATTTTTGAAGATACTTCGATCAAAAGCATTGAACAGTTTAAAGACCTATGGATATCAAAGGAAATAAGTCCTAGTGTATTTATTTCTGTGAAAACTAAAGAAGGCCTAGATGATTTAATTACAACTATTAAACATCAACTAGATCAGCTAACAAAAGCTCAATAATCTAATTCATCCAATATATTAAGGGTACTTTTAACAGCATTCGCTGATTGTTTAAGGAGCTCTTTTTCGGCTTCATTCAACTGAAGCTCAATAATTTCTTCAATACCATTTTTACCCAATTTTACTGGCACACCGAGGTACATATCACTCAACCCATATTGACCTTCCAACCATGCACAGCAAGGAAAAATTCTTTTTTGATCTCTGACGATTGCCTCAACCATTTGGGCAGCTGATGCGCCAGGTGCGTACCATGCAGAGGTCCCTAAAAGATTTACAATTTCTCCGCCTCCCTTTTTTGTGCGTTGAACAATTTGCTCTAGTTTAGAAGCAGAAATAAGCTCTGTTACAGGTATCCCTGAAACGGTTGTATACCTCGGAAGCGGCACCATGGTATCACCATGTCCTCCCATCAGTACGGCTTGAATATCTTTGGGCGATACATTAAGTTCTAAAGATAAAAATGAACGGTACC